>Ga0256837_1002656_pt1 | contig 10868 bp, 12 predicted proteins | sample 4562384metaG_FD_185976 | JGI IMG/M metagenome (GOLD analysis project Ga0256837, IMG submission 185976) | Hydrothermal vent microbial communities from Guaymas Basin, Mexico - 4561-384 | ecosystem: Environmental > Aquatic > Marine > Hydrothermal vents | place: Mexico: Guaymas Basin | collected... | reverse complement strand
AGCTTGAATGGAGAAGCTATTATGGTAACCACAGCTACTACATTCATAAGTGACGATCTTTGGGCCGCTACAGCCTCCTGAACGTTGATCGATGAGTTCTATGGTGTTGTGCTTGCATTTGGGGCAAAAACCTCTTTTAATGGCATCTAAATGCTCTTTTTTTTCTTTGAGGTAGTAGATATAAACTGTGACGGAACCGGAAAGTACGATCAGTAGAAAAAGTAGTAGATAGATATCGATGGGAAACTCCTTAGATCAATATGTCGTATAGGTTTTAAGTATAGCTGCCTCTTGCTTGTATGTAGGCATGGTCTCTTCGACAAGTGCCCAAAAGGACCTTTGGTGGTGTTTATGTTGAATGTGTGCAAGTTCGTGTATCACGACATAGGTAATGGTACCCAGAGGCAGTTTTGCCAGCATAGTATTGAAGCTTAGGGTATGATCTGAAGAGCAGCTTCCCCATTGCCGTCTGGTTTTTCGAAAACGTATTTGAGAAGGGAAGAGGGACATCTTTTTTGCATATTTATCTACGATAGGTGGAATGATCCGTGAAGCCTCCTTTCTATAAAAGAGGTCTATCTTTCTTTGAAACAGTTGTATATCGAATTGATCGAAGGTAAGTGTAAAATGGGTATCGTGAAATGTTAAAGATGTTCGTTTTTGCTGTTCTTCTACCAGATGAACAGGGTAGGCGGCACCAAGGTAGTAGAGTTGTGGTTCTTTGTTAAAGTCTGGGTATCTTCCCTGTTTACTCTCTATACGAGATTGTGCATTGCGTATCCATCGGGATTTTTTTAAAAGAAGTGTCTCTATCTGAGTACGGGTCAATCCACTGGAGCGGATTTCTAATATACCTTCATCGTTAAAGCGAAGGTAGGTATGTTTAAGTTTGGGATTGATATGGTGAATATAGTGAGGAAGAGGGGAGGGTATCACTTAGTTGACGACCCTTCCGTTACGATAGATACGGTGCTCCATTATTTTCCCATCGATACCGTATTTGTATGCATCACCATTGAGTACACCGTTGCGGTATGTCATGGCAACAGCAACATCGCCATTAGGGTAGTAGAGTTTCATCACACCCTCTTTCTTTCCGTTTCGGTAGGGAATGGTCGTCAAAACTCTTCCTTCTGGGTCGTAAAGGGTCTCCGTACCATCTTTTACACCGTTTCTGATGGTAACCGTTGAGGTAAGTTTCTCATCGGGTCCATACTTTTTTAAAAGACCATTTTGTCCGGTGGAGTCATCCATATAGAACTCGGAGAGTATCTGTCCGTTAGGGAAGTACTCTCTTTTTACCTTACCTCCAAGGGAAGGCCCTTGACAACCAGTGAAAACAAGGGTGAAAAAGAGCATTAAAAAGAGGATGGTTCGTTTCATGAATTGTACTCCTGAAGTGTCAAATGATTGGAGATAGTATACAATAAATTACTTTGGCTTTCAACGTATTTTTTAGAGATCGTGTAGGTGGGCAACAATCTTGTCAGCCACCCTCAATGCATTGGCATAGATCGTCCATGTATAGGGTACAGAGCCTCCTGTAGGCATAAAAGAGGCATCGGTGACGTAGAGGTTCTCTATATCGTGTACACGGCAGTTAGGATCCAGTACGGATGTTCGGGGGTCGTTACCAAAACGGCATCCTCCTGCGATCAGGTTAGGAGCCGGAGTTGCCGAGATGTCGCTATAGATATATTCGGCACCCATCGCTTCAAGTATCTGTGTTGCTTTCTGTGCCAAGTAGTTCCCCACTTTCATATCATGTGAGTGTCCCCAGATATGGAGTTTTCCTACAGGCATACCGTATATATCTTTATGGTTAGGTGCAGTTTGAATGAAGCATTTATCGGTTGGAAGCCAGTCGTTAAAGACTTCAAAGCGTATAGCTCTTTGTTGTGTAAATGTTTTTTGTAAACGCGTAGCAAGTGCCTCTCCCCATTGTAGTCGTCCATCATGATATGTATGGCGTAGTGCTTGGGAGATGATGTTGGCATGGGAAAACATAAATTCGATCAAGCCACCTTTAAAATATCCGTCCCACCACTCGTCAACGTAGTACCAGTCAAGCAAAGAGCGGTTGAAGAAGTAGCCCGGTTGCATCAGGATCTGAGGGGAGATATCTTGCAGGGTTCGAGTATGAAGCACACCTTCTCCTGCACCTCCTCCCGAAAAAATAAGATTCTTGCCAAGTTGACCGTGAGTGTTGCCTAGTCCGTCAGGGTGAAAACGACTGGCGGAGTTAAAGAGAAGGCGGACACTTTCATGTGCTTGTGCCGCAACTATGAAGATACGTCCGGATATAGAGAAACGCTTTTTTGTCACGGTGTTGATACATTGAGCAGTTTCGATCCTCTCTTTTGTGCTGCTGAACAGTTGTGTCACATGGGTATGTGAAAGAAGTGTCAATTTTCCTGTTGACAATGCCGGTACTATCAATGCCTCTCTTGCACTTCCTTTCGCTCCGGAACTGCATCCGTAGCTTCCGCAGTAGTTCGAATAGTAGCAGGCGTTACGGTCGGAGGTGTCTTGTGAAAGGATCGCTCTGGGGGTGACTAAGGGGGTCATCTTAAGAGAGCGGCAGCTTTTGTCGAAAAGGGTGACGATACCATTCTCTTTGGTAGGGGGGAAAGGGTAGTCCGGATGGCTTCTGGGTGGTTCGAAAGGGTGTGGTATGAACTTACCTGAAACACCGATGAGGGACTCCACTTTTGTATAGTAGGGTTCAAGTACTTCATAAGTGATGGGCCAGTCTACGATATTGGCACCCTCTATAGGACCGTACTTTTGTAAAAGGTGAAAATCATCAGGGTGCATACGGTGGAACATCCCACTCATCAGATTGGATGATCCCCCTACGATATTGCCATTCCAGAAACTCCAGCCTGATTCATATGTGGGGGTCTCAACCCAGTGAGCATTTTTCTCTTGCGCAATGATATGGTACTCATTAAAAAGATCAGGGGTAATAATATTTCTTCGACAGTATGCTAGTTCATCCTTGCTGAAGTCACTTCGTTTCAGGAAGTCTCCTTTTTCGAGCAATGCAACATGGAAACCGGCTTTTGTAAGGGTATAGGCAACCGAGGCTCCACCTGCACCCGAGCCGATGATAACGGCATCATACATCGGTATATTCATCCGTAGATATACTTTTTAGTAGGTTCTGGCATACCGCCGTTACGTTGGAGTGCATGCCATGCCGCTTTTGCAGGGTTGCACCCATAGACAGGTGCGCTCAAAAGAGCCTCAAGGCTTAATATCATAATCCGTGAAAGCCACATTCTACCCTTTTCACTCTCTTCATATCGGCGAAGGACCTGCTCTTTTTTTTCGCTCGTATAGATATGAAAGCGTCCCTTCTCCTTTTGATGGAGGGCATGGGCCCCTCGAATGACGAATGCACGGATATCTTTATCGTAAGAGGGGTGAAAGATCGTCTCCTCAAGAAAGGCGATGGTATTGACCTCTTGTGCGGAGGGAAGGGAGGTATGTGGTGGGAACATATGTTTTTGTACGGCAAAGATCGTTTCGCGTACTCTACTAAAGGCAAGTTTTTGTGATGCTGGATGGGAAGAAGGCAGGGCAGGAAGCAGTGTAGAGACCGATCCAAGGATCAAAAAGTGTCGTCTGTGCATCCATCCTCCTTACTATATAGCTGTTATTATACCTCAATTTTCAATAGATCGGTATACACATTTTCTACACAAAAGCCTGTATAATAGAAGAAGTCAAGAAGAAAGGAGCATGTCGATGCGAGGGATATTAAGTGTAATGGTCGTGCTTGTTATGATCGCAGGGTGTGAGAGAAAAAGTGAAGATATGGCAGCCCATGATGCAAAGGTGGCGCAAGAGGCACGTGAAGCTCTGCTTAAGGAGTTGGAAGCGCAAGAACGTTTGCAACAAAAGCAAGCGAAAAAAGAGAAGCACATGCAAAAACTGGCTCGTGTAGGTATTGAGATCGATCCCGACGGCAAGATCATCATCGATACGAACAAGACCAAACATTTTTTACATGAAATAGGATCGTTCTTTCATCATGAACGGCATCAGAAAAAAGATGGCGGCATGAACAAGCCTTCTGCACAGATACCTATCGATACGGAAGAGATGGGAATTATCGTCAAAGAGGACAATATTACTATCGACTTTAACAAAACGGAGCATTTTTTAGAGCGATGGAGCCGTAGTATGGAAGAATTCGTAAAAGAATTTGATACTATTGCAGATGAAATTGACAGACAACTAAAAGGAGAGTAATGCAACAGATCGATATGAACTCCGATGAGTTTCAGGCAGAGTTGGAGAAGACATGGCAATTCGTTGAGAAGGTCAATAAGCAGTTTGGGTTCGTACAAAACCCCAATGATGAGGTAAATGAAGGGGTAGCGATGGGGCTTGCAAGAAACAAGCTTATCTACGGTAAGCGCTATTGCCCCTGTTTTATGGTCATCGGAGAGACCAAAGAGGAGCAGAAAGCGGCCGACAATCGCATTTGCCCTTGTAAGCCGGCACTGGAGAAAGAGATACCGGAAGATGGCACCTGCCACTGTGGTATCTTCTGTACACCGGAGTATGCGGAAGCACAGGCACAGCATGATGAGATAGAAGAGATCGTGCATGAGCACTCTAAAGGGTTGACTAAGGAGCAGGCGGAATCACTCTTGAAAGAGGAGCAACTTGACGGAGATGAGCTTGAAGCACTCTTAGAGGCAAGAACACTTGGGATGATCAACTTTACGCTTATGGATGTCCGTGAATATATGGAGTATCAGATGGGGCATATCGTCGGTACGGATTGTCTGGTACCAACCTCACAGTTCTATGCCAAAATAGAAGAGCACAGTGACAAAAAGTATAGCCCTATCATTGTCTACTGCCATACAGGGAGTAGAAGTTTTCAGGTGCAGCATGCTATGAAGTCACTGGGCTTTGAGCATGTAGGTAATCTGCGTCCGGGTATTATCGCCTATAGCGGAGAGATCCAAAGAGGCTAATGTTCCATTTCCTATACCGTGTAGGGTAGATCCCGTATCTGCCCTTTAAAAGGTATGACGATATATGGGGGGGGTGAAGATTAAAATATAGGTATGAAAAATAGTGGGAAAGTATAGCAAGAGGGTGAGGAGCAAAAGCCCCTCAAGAGATATTCAACAACGTTGAATTATTTTGCCAATGCCGCTTTTGCCGCTTCAGCTACTTTTGCAAATGACTCAGGTGCGTTCATTGCCATATCGGCAAGGATCTTTCTGTCAAGCTCGATATTTGCAAGCTTCAATCCATGCATGAATCTTGAGTAAGAGATATCGTTCAATCTTGCAGCTGCATTGATACGAACGATCCAGAGTTTTCTGAAATCTCTTTTCTTTTGTCTTCTATCTCTGTAAGCATATACCAAAGATCTTTCGAGTTGCTCTTTCGCTTTTCTGAAGTGTTTTCTTCTTCCGCTGTAGAACCCTCTTGCCTGTTTTAGTAGTTTTTTGTGACGTCTGTGTCTAACAATACCAGTTTTTACTCTCATGGTTTTCCTTTACCGTTTTCTTTTTTAGAAATAGGTGCCGATCACTATCGGACTTGCCCCGTGTTTGTTGAACTTTGGGGGAACCTTACTTCAATTGGATCGTCTTATACGATCATCTCTTTAATGTTCTTTGCGTCTACTGCATCAACATGCTTTGGCGCTCTCATTTGTCTGTGGTGTTTACCGTCGACTTTAGTAAGGATGTGGCTTCTGTACGCCGTTCCTCTTTTGATCTTGCCGCTCTTTTTCACTTTAAAACGCTTAACAGCGCCTTTTACGCTTTTCATTTTAGGCATATGCTTACTCCCTTGATATATTTTTTATGCCAAGTTATATGGACATAAAATGGGACGGTATTATACTGAAAAATGCTGAAGGGAGAATAAAATGGTGTCTCCCCGAGGGGGGAGAGGATTTTTTAGAAGCGGTAAGAGAGACCAACTTGAAGTACAGGCCACCACTTATAGTCTTTGATATCATCGTTGATATCATCCTCTTCTTGTTGAACGTCCTCTTCAAGCAAGGTACAGCCAGCACCTAGCTGACAGTCATGGACCGTAAGATTGACTTTCGGTGTACCCTGGTACCATGCACCGAGTTTGAAAGAGAAGAAAAGGGAATCATCACTGTTCTCATAAAGACTTTTATCATATCCAATACCGATATAAGGTACAACACTGTTGAGATTGTCTACATCTCCATATACGCCACCGATCAAGTCCGCATCATACTCATGACCGTTGAATGTATAGGTTCCGTTCTTTGGCTCGGCATCCATCGTGTAGTCACTATTTTGATAGAATATCCCTGCACCAATATAGAATCCACTTTGGTATGGGTGATATTCGATCGTTGTTCCGAACGTGAAAAGACTGAGATCCGTATCATACTCGGTATCCATATCTTCATAAGTACCGCTCCAGCTTGCACCACCTGCGGCAACTCTGATCGCAATATTGTATTCAGGTACAAGTATGCGGCTATATTCAAGCTGTGCACCGATCGTACCGATACTAAGCCCTGCAGATTGCTCCGTTGTTCCCATAGACTCAGCTTGAAGCATCATAGGAGAGAGTAAACAGGCTGCGGCCAATGTTGATTTGATAAAGGTTTTCATTTTTCCTCCAAGAAATTTGTTGGTTTTGACAGATGATTGTATCATAGCTATATTTAAGGAATATCAGGATGAAAGATTAAATCTATCTTATGTTAGAATCTTTCTTATTTTTTAAGGATAGGTAGATTTTGGATAAAGCAGCAGAGATACTCTCCCAGAAGAAGAGATTACTAACCGAGATCTATTTCGATCTTCAGCGACACTTTGAAGAGAAATACGGTAAAGATGCCCTTGTTCTCATGGAGATAGGTACCTTCTTCGAGGTTTATGAGGTGAATAACGATGACCTTAAGATCGGGAAAGCCAAAGAGATCGCCGAACTGCTCAACATCCAACTCACACGCAAGAGCAAAGCGGTACTGGAAAACTCTGTCAACAACCCGCTGCTTGCCGGTGTGCCTGCCGTCTCACTTGATCGCTACCTCTCCCGACTCATCGCTACCAAGAAGTACACCATTATTGTGGTCAAGCAAAAGGGTGAGATGCCTAATGTCAAGCGATATGTGGCGAACATCATCTCTCCGGGGACCAACTTCGAGTACCTGAGTGAACCCACTGAGAACAACATCGTCTCTTTGCTCATTGACGAGAATGCCGGTATCTACTCGGTGGGGTATGCCGCCATCGATGTGAGTACGGGAAAGACCATCTGCAACGAGATACACTCTACCCGTGATGACAAGACCTATGCGCTCGATGAGGCATTCAATCTGCTTCAAACCTATACCACCTCGGAAGTGATCGTAACACTGGAGAGTAAAGAGATAGACCCCGAATGGATAGCGCACTATCTTGAACTAAGCGGTATGCACTATACTATTAATGAAAAACGTTTTAAGATCACTTACCAGAATGAGCTTTTTAAACGCGTATTCGAGATCAACTCTTTTCTAAGCCCTATCGAGTTCCTCGATCTTGAACGCCATCCCTATACCACCGAAGCCTTGGCTGTACTCATCGACTTCATCATCGAACATGACGAGAGTATCATCGAGAAGATGAACCGTCCACAGTTTCTAGGCAACAGCCGCTATATGTACATCGGCAACAACGCGATGGAACAGCTTTCTGTCATTAGCCGTGACCCTGCTGAAGTAACACTGCTTGACCTTATCGACAAGACCTCGACGGCATTTGGAAAGCGGCTGCTCAAAGAACGACTGCTCAATCCTATCTGTGATAAAACACTCTTGGAAGCCCGTTACGATCTTGTAGAGAAACTGATGCCAAGCATCGACCGTTTCGAGACACACCTTAAGCAGATCTACGACCTTGAACGGATCACACGTCGTATCAAACTGCGTAAACTACATCCCGTAGAGCTTACCTACATCGCAATGTCACTAGAGTCCATCTTTAAACTGCTTGAGGATGCCAAAGCCAGCGGATTGGAGATAGAGGAGCGTTTACAGGATGAGACACGGGAGATGTTGACCGTTCTGGAGGAGACCTTTGAGCTTGACATCTGTGCACGTTTCCGCATTGAACAGATCAATGATAACATCTTTAAAAGCGGTGTTTACCCTGCCATTGACACCATTGTCAAGACCCAGCAGAGTGAAGTTGACAAGATGGAAAAGGTCGCCGAGCATGTCGAAGCGCTGTTTGACAAAGAGAAGCTCTTTAACAGCGGCAACACCCGCTACACCACAGTGAACTATCTTGAGAGTGAAGGGTACTATCTGAACTTGACAAAGAACCGTTTTGCGATGATAGAGAAGAGTCTCAAAGACTCTTTTGTCACTATTGACGGAGAGCATCATTTCTTCAAAGACTTCCAGTTCAAACACCTCAAAAATGCCGTCAAGGTACAAGCCCCGCTCTTTGAGGAGATCACCCGAAGCTATGAGACCGCACAGGTAAAACTGGTCTCGCTTGTCAAGCAGCGTTATGTTGAGAGTCTTGACCTGCTGGAGAAACGTTTTTCTTTGTTGCTTGATAAGCTCATCGGGTTTATTTCGGATGTTGATGTCGCCATCTCCACTGCCAAGTGTGCCAAGCAGATGAACCTGAGCCGCCCCATCATTGAGGAGGGGAACTTCTACGAAGCCATCGGCTTGCGTCATCCCATCATCGAAGCCAATGACGAGCGGGGCATCTATGTGCCAAACGATGTCTACTTAGGAGAGAACAGGGGCACCACGCATAACCACATCACCCTCAACGCCAGTGACGAAGAGGATGTGCTGGGTGTCCTTCTTTACGGTATCAACTCTTCGGGGAAATCCTCCCTTATGAAGAGCATCGGGCTTTCGGTGGTGTTGGCTCAGGCAGGCTTCTTCGTACCGGCGGTTGAACTGCGGTTTGGGATGTACGAGAAGCTCTTTACCCGCATTGTCAGCAAAGACAACCTCTACAAAGGGCTCTCCACATTCTCGGTAGAGATGATGGAGCTCAAGAACATCTTTAACCGTGCCGATGAACGCTCTTTGGTACTCGGAGATGAGATCAGCCAGGGAACGGAGACCGAGTCTGCACTTGCCATCGTCTCTGCGGCGATCTTGAAGCTTATCTCCCTGAAATCAACATTTATTTTTGCCACTCACCTGCATCAGCTTGGAAAGATCCCGCAGCTACAGCACATCAAACACCTGATATTCCTGCACCTTGGCATCAAGTACGATGAAGCCAGCGACACACTCATCTACAACCGTGTACTGCAACTGGGGCAGGGTGACAGCCTGTATGGGTTGGAGTTTGCCAAGTCGCTGCACATGGACAAGGAGTTCCTCAAAACGGCTCAAGAGATACGTGAAAGCCTCAATCACTCTGGCAGCGAGGTTAAAAAACTGCGCCGTCAAAAGAGCAGCAAGTACAACAAAGCACTCTACCTTACCAAATGTGCCCTGTGTGACGAAAATGTCGAAGATGTCCACCACATCGCCGAACAACAACACGCCAACGACGCTGGACACATTGACCACTTCCACAAAAACCACAAGTACAACCTCATACCACTGTGTAAAAAACACCACCAGATGGTACATGACGGCAAGATCGTCATCTCAGGGTTTATGATGACCAGCGAGGGATTGAAGTTGCATTATGAGGTAAGAGAGAACTAAAGCAGTTCTCTTAAACCATTCACATCTTCCAAAACAACATCAGGCATTATCCCTCTCTTTAGATCATCCTGCTGAAATTTTCCCGTCTTGACCAGTGCGGCTTTCAGTCCGGCATCCTGCGCTCCTTGAATGTCCGCTTCGATGTCATCTTCGACCATCAACACCTCATGCGGCTGTAGTCCCATCGATTTGACGGCTAAGTGAAAGAAAGTCTGACTCGGCTTCCCGATGATCATCGCCTCTTTCCCTGAAGCATATTCCAATGTGGTTACAAAACCACCTGCATCCATGGAGAGTGTACCGTCCTCATCTTTGAAGTAACGGTTCTTTGCTGCTGCGATGAGCTCTGCTCCGTTTATGAGTGCACAAAAGGCTTTGTTGAGGTAAGGGTAGTCAAAGTTCGTATGGGCATCGCCTACCACGATATAGTCAGGAGTTTCAGACGACAAGCTGCCAAAATAAGCCACCGCCTCATCGGTCATGACCGTCAGTGCTGTAGCGTTTTTGGAAAGCAAAAATGCTTTAGTGGCACTCAGTGCCGTAAAGAGTTCCTTCTCTTTCACATCAAAACTGAAGTTATGCAATTTGCTTAGCATAGTAGCCGATACCCAATCCAAGATCGTTGAAAAGAAACGGCGTATCGGAGACCTTGAAATTGATACGGTCATAGGAAAAGACTATATCGGTGCGCTGGTCACAGTAGTTGACAGAAAGTCCAAATTCACGCTGATAAAGCATGTACCATCCAAGCATGCTGAAGTGGTTACTACTGCATTGATTGAAATGCTCATTCCGATCAAACCTGTTCTCAAGACTATTACCAGTGACAATGGAAAGGAGTTCGCATACCACAAACAGGTATCGGAAGTATTGGAAACAGACTTTTACTTTGCCAACCCTTATCATTCATGGGAGCGAGGATTAAATGAACACACTAACGGTTTGATAAGGCAGTATCATCCTAAGAAAACCGACTTTACACACATATCTAAGGAGGAGATCGTTACCATACAGGACAAGATAAATCACAGACCACGGAAAGTGCTTGGTTTTAGAACGCCGTATGAAGTATTTTTCGAAGAATTTGCTAAGGAATTAGCGGCGTGATTGAGGTGAAATTGCACTTGTGATTTGAATGGGCGAACGTAAATAAAGTTAGTGATTA
>Ga0256837_1002655_pt1 | contig 10876 bp, 10 predicted proteins | sample 4562384metaG_FD_185976 | JGI IMG/M metagenome (GOLD analysis project Ga0256837, IMG submission 185976) | Hydrothermal vent microbial communities from Guaymas Basin, Mexico - 4561-384 | ecosystem: Environmental > Aquatic > Marine > Hydrothermal vents | place: Mexico: Guaymas Basin | collected... | reverse complement strand
GAAAAACCAAAAGTTAGAGAAAAACAAAAAACTATCAAACTAACTTTTAAAGAAAAAATAGCTTTAGAAAAATTACCACTCGAGATAGATGAATTAGAAGAAAAGATAGAAGAAAAAAACAACTGTTTATCTGACCCTAAATGTTATGAAGAGATAGGGCTAAGTAAATTAGCTAAGGAACTTCAGGAGTTAGAAGAACTTTATGAAACTAAAGTTGAAGAACTTTTAACTATACAAGAAAAAGAGGAAGAAATTTTAGAAAATTAAAATTTCCAATTTTTTTCTTTTTCATCCATATTGATTTTATAAAGTCTATCTAAAAAGTACTCTCTTGCTACCTCTTTTGCACCTAAACTCAAAAGATGTTCAGTTGGTACTTGACAATCAATAAAACCAAATCCTAACTTTTTAAGATGTTGAACTAAAATAGCATAAGCACTTTTAGAAGCATCTGATTTTTTAGCAAACATAGATTCTCCACAAAACACACCACCAACTACAACACCATAAAGTCCACCTACTAACTCTTCATTATAATATGTCTCAACCGAATGAGCTAACCCCATACCATGTAAGTTTGTATAAGCTTCGATAATATCTTCATTTATCCATGTTCCAGCTTGTTCTTTTCGTGGAGCTTTTGAACACTCTCGTACTACTTGTTCAAATGAAGTATCAAACTTATAAGTAAATTTTTTCATACTTTTTTTTAAAGATTTACTTAATTTAAAATCATCTAATTCCATTATAAGTCTTGGATCTGGTGACCACCAAAGTATAGGGTCATTATGACTATACCAAGGAAATATACCATTTTGATAAGCTCGTATAAGTCTTGATGGATTAAGATCACCTCCCCATGCTACTATACCATCTTCGTTAGCATCATGTGGACTTGGAAAGTTTAATTCATACTTATTTATCTGAGGAATCATCTACTTCCTTGAACTTTAGTATCAGTTTATCCAAAGCATCTACTTTTACTACTCCACCATTTTTAAGCTTACCAAAAAGTATCTCATCCGTAAGTTGATTTGTTATATAATTTTTTATATACCTTTTTATAGGTCTAGCACCCATATCTTTTGAATAACTTTGTTTTACTATAAATTTTATAGCTTTTTGAGATAAAGTTACTATGATTTTTTTCTTTTTTAAATCTGTATTTAATTCTGCTATAAACTTATTAACAATTCCTTCTAAAACTTCTTCATCAAGTTGATTAAATTCAACTATAGCATCAAGACGATTTCTAAATTCTGGTGTAAAAAATGACTTTAATTCTTCATGTTTTGATAAGGTATCATCTTTATTAAAGCCCATTACATTTCTTGCACTTGCACCGATATTTGAAGTCATTATAAGAACTACATTTTGAAAATCAGCCTTATAGCCATTGTTATCAGTTAAAGTTGCACTATCCATTATCTGAAGTAGTATATTTATAAGGTCTGGATGTGCTTTTTCTATCTCATCTAACAATAAAACTGTATATGGATGTTTTTTTATAGCCTCTGTTAGAAGTCCACCCTGTTCATACCCAACATATCCAGGAGGCGCACCAACTAAACGACTAAGAGCATGTTTTTCCATATACTCACTCATATCAAATCTTTCATAGTTGATACCAAGTATATCACTAAGTGCTATAGCTAACTCAGTTTTACCAACACCTGTTGAGCCTGAGAATAAAAATGATGCTATTGGCTTAGTAGAAGATGTTAAACCAGCTTTTGAAATTTTTATAGCTTTTGTAACCTCTTTTACTGCATTATCTTGACCAATAACTCTAGCCATAAGATTTTTCTCAAGATTTTGTAACTCTATAGTTTCATCTTTTTTTATATTAGAATTTGAGATACCTATGATTTTAGATATAGTCATCTCTATATCATTTGCAGATATTTTAACTCTTTTTTTCTTTTTAAGATGAAATAAAGCAGCTGTTTCATCAATAATATCTATAGCAATATCAGGTAAAAATCTATCTGTTATATATCTTTTAGAGAGTGTTACTGCATTTTTAAGAGCTTTGTTTGTGTACTTTACACCATGATGCTTTTCATATTTCTCTTTTAAACCTTGAAGTATAAGATAACTTGTTTTTTCTGATGGCTCATCTATATCAACTTTTGAAAATCTTCTACTAAGAGCTTTATCCTTTTCAAAACCATTTCTATATTCAGCAAAAGTTGTCGCCCCCATACATTTTATCTCTCCAGATGCCAAAGCTGGTTTTAACTGATTAGCTGCGTCCATCGTTCCACTAGTAGAACCAGCTCCTATAAGAGTATGAATCTCATCTATAAAAAGTATAGCATTTGGTATGTTCTTTACCTCATCCATAACACCTTTTAATCTTTTTTCAAAATCCCCTCTGTACTTTGTTCCAGCAAGTAAAGCACTCATATCTAGTGCAAATAATTTAGCATCTGATATAATTTCAGGTACATTTTTAGCAACTATATTTAGAGCTAATCCCTCAGCGATAGCTGTTTTTCCAACTCCTGGTTCGCCAACTAAGATAGGGTTATTTTTCTTTCTTCTACATAAGATTTGCATAACTCTTTTTATCTCTTCATCTCTACCTATAACTGGATCTATCTTACCATCTTGTGCTTTTTGGAGTAAATCTATTGAGTATTTTTCTAAAAAACTTTCTTTTTTCTTACTTGCTTCTTGTTCATCAGTATGTGAAATAATCTCTAAAATATCTAATCTTGATATATTATACTCATGAAGAAGTAGATATGAGTAGGTATTTTCTTCATCATACATAGCAACAAGAAGATCCCCTACTTTTGCACTTCTTTGGCTTGAGCTTTGAAGATGTTTTATCATATTGTCTATCAGTCTTGATAATGCTACACTCTCATAAGGAGTATCATTTACACCATCAGGTAAAGTATCTATTTCACTTTTTATATAGTTTCCTAAAAGATGTTTCATTTTTTCAATATCACCACCACAACTCATAAGGATACTAGAACCCTCCTCAGAATTAAGTAGCATATAAAAGATATGTTCAATAGTTAAGTATTCATGTCTTAACTCTTTAGCAAATGCGATTGACTTTTGAAATATATCATTTAATTGAGGACTTATCATCTACTCTTCTTCCATAATAGCTTTTAAAGGAAAACCACTATCTTTTGCTTTTGTAATAACTTGCATAACTTTTGTTTGAGCTATCTCATGTGAATAAACACCACAAAGACCTTTATCACTTTTATGTACTTCAAGCATAATTTGTTCTGCTTGTTCATAAGTTTTATGAAAAATACTCATCAAAACATCTACTACAAAATCCATAGAAGTATAATCATCATTAAGTATAAAAACTTTGTATTTTTTTGGAAACTTTATTTTCATCTCTTCTTTTAAGTCTAAATCATTATCTAATGCCATTTAAAATCCTAATATTTGGTACAATTCTTTTTTAATTGATAGATTATATCAAAACAGGGGTAACTATGTCTAAACGAATCTTTATAACAGCAACAAATACCGATATAGGTAAAACTTACACAACAAAACTACTTTTAAAAGAGTTTTCATCTCGTGGAATTAGTGTTGGAGTTATCAAACCGATAGAAACAGGTGTTATAGATGGAGTATGTCCAGATGGAGATGAACTTCTAGCATTAATAAAAGAGTTAAATCCAAATTTTAAAGATATAACAATAAAAGATATAGTTCCAATTCAATACGAACTTCCATCAGCTCCTTTTATAGCTTCAAATAACACAAAACTTGATTTAATAAAATTGGACTTAACTATACAAAAACTTGAAAAACTTTGTGATATTTTACTAATAGAGGGTGCTGGAGGACTTTATGTTCCAATAGATAGTGATACTATGATGTGTGACTTGATAGAGCATTTAAAAGCTCCTACTCTTTTAGTAACGCATTGTTCTTTGGGATGTATCAATGATACTTTACTTAGTAAAAAAGCACTTGATTTACAAAACATAAAAAATTTAGTTGCATTTAATTGTCATGAAAATGATAAAAACTTTAAAACGATAAGTGAACCATATTTTATAAAAAGTGATTTTAAAGTTTTAAAAGTTAGTAAAGATATAGACAAAATTTGTGATGTATTGTATAATCTGTAAAATTTTAGAGGGTCAAATATGCAACATTTAATTAGAACTGATGATTTTACAAAACAAGAAATTGAAGAGTTACTCAAAGATGCCAAAAAATTTAGTGATGGAAGATTTGATAGAGTTTTACAAGATAAGATAATTATCACTCTATTTTTTGAAAACTCAACAAGAACAAAAAGTTCTTTTGAAATAGCTGCTAAAAGATTAGGTGCTGAGATGGTGCATCTTGATGTTGCAAAAAGCTCTACAAAAAAAGGTGAAACACTTGTAGATACAGCTATGAATCTTGATGCAATGGGTCCAGATGCTATCATTGTAAGACACGAAAATTCAGGTGTGCCTCAAATACTTTCAAACAATACTAAAGCTTCTATTATCAATGCTGGAGATGGTGCTCATGCCCATCCAACACAAGCACTTTTAGACCTATTTACCTTAAAAGAATATTTTGGAGATTTAAAAGGGAAAAAAATAGCAATAGTTGGAGATATAAAAAATTCTCGTGTTGCTAACTCAAATATAGAACTTTTAACTCGTTTTGGTATGGAAGTTATACTAGTAGCTCCACCTCATTTCTTACCAAAAACATCCCTAAAAACTAGCAATCATCTAAAAGAAATTATAAATGAAGTAGATGTTATTATGAGTTTAAGAACTCAAACAGAAAGACACTCATCTCAAAGTTATGCATCTTTAAAAGACTATGCTAGTGATTTTTGTATCACTGAAGAGCTTATAGGTGATAGAGATATTATACTTCTTCATCCTGGTCCAGTTCATAGAAATATAGATATCTCAGATGCATTATTAGCTGATAAAAGATGTAAAGTCTTAGAACAAGTAAGCAATGGTGTATCTATGAGAATGGCAGTTTTAAAAAAGCTTATAACTAAATCTTAATGGATTTTCAAGATTTAAACTCCTTTGGAAAAAGGAGAGAGCCTTTTTTATTTATAAGTGATTTTAAAGCTCAAAATTTAAAAATATATCCACTTAATCAACTTCAAAATGAAGATATTGAATTTTGTATAAATTCAAATTATCAATATATTCCACATAATAATATCTTAAAAAAAATTCCTATCTCTTTTGATAATTATCAAAAAAAATTTAATTTTATACAAGAACATATAAAATCAGGTGATACTTATCTTCTAAATTTAACCCAATCAACAAAAATAGAAACAAAACTTACTCTAAAAGAGATTTTCACCTCTGCAAATGCTCATTATAAACTTAGATTTAAAAATGAATTTGTATGTTTTTCTCCAGAATCTTTTATACAAATAAAAAATAATAAAATAAATACTTTTCCAATGAAAGGTACAATAGATGCTTCAATAAAAGATGCTAAAGAAAAAATATTAAACAATAAAAAAGAGATGGCTGAACATATAATGGTTGTTGATTTACTTAGAAATGACCTTAGTATCGTATCAAAAATGGTAAGAGTTGAAAAATTTAGATATATTCAAAGTATAAATGCTGGTGATAAAAAACTATTGCAAGTTAGTTCTCACATAAGTGGAAAACTAGAAGATAATTGGCATCATCATATCGGAGATATATTAAAATCACTTCTTCCAGCAGGAAGTATAAGTGGTACTCCAAAGAAAAAAACCTTAGATATTATAGAAAAAATTGAGGGTTATAATCGTGGGTACTTTAGTGGTGTTTTTGGTGTCTATGATGGAGATTCATTAGATAGTGGAGTTATGATTCGTTTTATAGAGAAACAAGGTGATAGCTATATATATAAAAGTGGTGGTGGTATCACTTGTGATAGTGATGCTCAATCTGAATATAAAGAGTTACAAGATAAAATCTATCTTCCATAAAAGTATATTTTTTCTATATGCGTCATTTTTTCATTTTTGTTTAGTTATACTTTTTAGCTTAAGTTTTTATAAGCTTTACTTCTTATTTCTAATAATATCTCTTTATATTTTGCATTTTAGATACAAAGATTTTTCATATAAAATTTTTATATTTTTATCATTGATAATAATCTTATTTATAAATAGTAACTTTTATAAAGAGATGATATTTGAAGTTTTTTTATATCTTGATTTATTTAAACACTTAATACATATAAATAATTCCATAGCTTATTTACTACTATTGAATCACTTTATACTTCTACTTAGTCTAAAAAAGATAAACTAAGTAAAAATAATTTTTATATCTTTTATACTATCCAATTTTTTTATAGCTTCTTTACTTAGATATAAATTTTTATCTGATTTTACTTCCAATACACCATCATTAAAAGATAGTTCAAAATCTATATTTCTAGGTTTATGACTTAACAATGCTATCGTTAAAGAGATAAGATAACTCAAAGAATCCAAATCCTCTTTTTTTGGTAAAAGCTCTTGATATTTTTGTGTATGAGCGACAGATGGAAGTTTTTTCTCTGCATATCTATTTAAAGTAGAGATAAGTTGAATCTGTTTATGAGTAAATCCATATTCTAATGCACTTTGAATTAAATAGTAACTATGTTTATTTTGAGAATAAAAATGAATGCTACTACCAACTGGATATAATTTTGCAGAAGTTGATAACTCATAACGATAATCACTTCTAAGATTAAAATAGCTATGTGTTAAATCAAAAAGATTTTTACTTAATTGATTTAATTGATTTGCAAAATTATGTTCGTGAATATGATTATCTATAAGATACCTAACAGATACATTATAATTAGCTGGGAATTTATCTTTTGAATTTCTAAGTAAATCACTAAGATATACACCCTCTCTGACACCTACTCCACTTGTTATTAAACCTTTTATAGACAGTTTATTAAATAATCTAAGAAGTATTAAAACACCAGGTTTAATAACATCAAATCTTTCTTCTTTAATATTTAAAGCTCTTAATCTATCTTCATCTGCATTTAAAATATCTTCTAAAAAGTTTTTAAACTCTAAAATATTTGGTTCAAATCCATGTAATTTCTTTAATGGATAATTATTAGTTTTCATAATAGCATTTGATATAGCTCTAAAAGTTCCACCTATCCCAACTATATTTTTAATATGAAAATCATCTAAAGTTTCTAGTTGAGTATCTATATATTTTATAGCATCTTCAATATTATTTTTATCAAAAAACAACTCTTTTAATCTAACTGTACCTAATTCTAAAGATAAAGTATTTGTTACTGATTGATTGTTGATAATTGAAAATTCAGTTGAACCACCACCAATATCTACACTTAAAGTGTCATCTAATTTAGGTAGTAAATTTGCACAAGCCATAGCACCTAGATAAGCTTCTTTTAAACCATCAATAATTTTAATATCTAATTTTAGATTTTTTGATACTTTTTTTATAAATACTTTTTTATTTGGAGCATCTCTTAATGCAGATGTAGCTACACATAGTAGTTTTCTTGATTTTAGGGAGGATGAAATACTTAGAAAATTTTCAAGAGCATCATATGCTCTTTGCATAGGTAACTCTTGAAGATTTCCAGCATTTTTATAAGCATCTTCGCCAAGTCTTACTTTGGCTTTTGCTTCATGAAGTATATGAAAAGCAAAACGACTAGTCTTTTCATAAACAACCATTCTAACTGAGTTAGAACCTATGTCTATAACTGTTGTACGCTTTGCCATTTATAACTATTCTTCTTCTTGAAGTGTTTTATATTTAAACTGTAGTTCAGCTATTGTTTCAGCGTGGTCTTTATCAACTATTATACAGTCAACAGGACAAACTGAAATACATGCAGGTTCATCATATACGCTTACACATTCTGTACAACGATCTGGATCAATGAAATAGATAGGATCACCCTCTTCTATCGCCTCTGTTGGACATTCATCACGACATGCATCACATGCTATACACTCATCATTTATAAGTAAAGCCATTTAAAAACCTCAATTAATTATTTTAGAAGTTTATATCAAAATAAAGCTTTATTAGTTTTTAAATTACTTATGTTTAGGGATAATACACGATAGTTTTGAATTTAGTTGTAAGGATGCAACAGTTCCACTAATACCATCTTCTCTATTTTTAAGTGATATATTAGCTCCTAGAGCATCAGCAGCACTTTTTGCAAGAAACAATCCTAACCCTACTCCACTTTTATTACCTTGGCGTTTAAAAGGTGCAAAAAGATCTACACTTTCATCTATACCACATCCCTCATCTATAACCTCAATTAAAAGTCCTATATCATCTTGTGAACTTCTAAGTATCACTTTTTTATCTTTAGGAGTAAATTTTAATGCATTTTGTAGAAAATTTTGCACAATTTGATTAAGAAGAGTTACTTGTAAAATTGCCATAAAACCATTTGGCTCAAAACTCATTTCAAGTTTTTTACCCTCACTCTCAGCTAAAAGTTTAAAATCATTAGCTTTTTGTTTTAAAATCTCTATAATATCAACCTCAACAGGCTTATCTAGTTGAGCTCCCTCTTGTCTTCCTATATTTAATATATTTGAAACTATAATATTCATCTCATCAACAGTTTTATTTGTAACTTTTAAAGCTTCTATATACTCCTCTGGAGTTCTTTTTTTCATAAGAGTAACTTGATTTTTAAGTTTTATAACTGCAAGTGGAGTTTTAAGTTCATGAGCAGTCCCAATAAAAAGTTCTTTTTGGTATTTTACAAAATTTTGTATTCTTAAAATAAGATGATTTATAGTTAAACCAAGAGGTTCAAACTCTTGTGGGAGTTTACTTACTTCCAATGGTTTTATAAGATGCTCATTCATATTTGATAATTTTTTACTTATACTATGAACAGGTGATACAAGCATTTTTGAAAGAGTAATTGCATAAACAACAACAAGAACAAAACCAGCGATATTTATCATAAAGATATAATGTAAAATCTTATCTAAAAGCTTTTTCGTTAAAGTTATCTCCCTTGATATTTTAAGATAACTTTTATCATTTAGATGAAATGGATATATAAGAGTTAAATAATTTTTGTCTTTGCGAGTTGTTTCATATAGTTCTATATTTGTATGAGTTTGTTTAAGATAAATGATTTCAATATTTATACCTATAATATCTTGTGGAATAGATTTATTTGCAGAAATATTTTTAGCATATAAAATCAACTCTTCTTTTTTTTCTTCAAAAATAGAGCGTTCTATATATAGATAAAGCATAGATGAAAATATAATAATTAAAGATGCAAGTGAAAAAATAAGTTGGATAAGAAAGTTTTTTCTAATACTTTTTTTAGAAAATATTGATAACATAAGAAGCACCTATAATTTTAGAGTTGTTCTAAAATTATAGCACTTTTAAATTTAATTAATCTCTTTTGGAAAACAAAATCTATAACCACGACGACGAACAGTCTCAATAGTAGTTATCTCTAATGGTTTATCCATTTTTTGACGAATTTGGTTAATTGCAACTTCAATTACATTTGGAGTAACTAATTCTGGTTCTTCCCAAATAGCATCTAAAAGTTGTTCTTTTGAAACGATTTGGTCACGATGACGAGCAAGATGAGTTAAAACTTCAAAAGGTTTACCTTTAAGTTCAATCTCTTTTTCTTTATAAGTGATTTGTTCCTCTTCAGGATTGATGATTAAGTCTTCAATTTCTATAATATTACTACCACCAAATCTTAAACGGGCTTCAATACGAGCTACAAGAACATCAAAATCAAAAGGTTTTCTGATATAGTCATCAGCACCAGCTCTTAATGCTTCTATCTCACTATCGTTATCATCTCTAGCAGAAAGTACAACAACAGCAGTTTTTGGAGTATTTGATTTTATATCTCCAATAATATCAACAGAGTTTCCATCTGGAAGCATCCAGTCCATTAAAACTAAATCATAGTTACGAATATCTAAATAATACTCACCATCTTTTAGTGTTTCAACAACATCACTTTGGTAACCAAATTCTTTTAGTCCCTCAGCAAGCATTTTATTTAATGTAACTTCGTCTTCAATAATTAATATACGCATATCTTTATTTCCTATAAATGAAAAATTTTAAGAATTGTATCATAATTTTAGCTAACTTTAAACTAAAATTCAATTTTCTTTAATAAATTTTTCAATTATACTTAAGATATGAGAAATTACTTCTTTCTAAATTTTATAGTCTCAGAACTAAACAAAGCAAAGCTTGTTAGTTCTTTAGACTTTTAGATGACTATAATGCTTTAGTCATTATTCTATTTAATCTTGCGATAAAATCAACTGTATCATCTAGTTCCATACCATCAAATAGTTTTGCTTGGTCTAGTAGTACACCTGCTGCATCATTAATTAGATTTACATCAGAAGTATCTTTTAGCTTTTTAAGTAACTCATGATTTGGGTTGATTTGAAGTATAGGTTTTGGTGCTGGTGCATCACTATTTTGTCCCATTTGTTTCATCATTTGGTACATCATATAAGCTGGGTCTTCTTTGTCCTCTTTTAGTTTTACAGGAGAATCAACAAGTTCAGTTGTAGTTTCAACCTCTTTTACTTTATCACCTAATGCATCTTTAAATTGTTTTACAAGACCCTCATAAGTTTTAGCAGTTTCTTCTTCTACTTTTTTCTCTTCTTCACTCTCTTCAAATTTAGCATCTGCTACTGGTATAAATTTGTATTCTTTATATTCTGTTACCATTGGGAAGATGATAGTATCTACTTCTTCATTCAATACTAAAACATCTATACCTTTAGCTTTAAATCTTTCTAATGCAGGTGAATTTTTAAGTAATTCTAATGAAGTTTTACCAGTTATATAGTATATCTCTTTTTTCTCTT
>Ga0256837_1002651_pt1 | contig 10883 bp, 8 predicted proteins | sample 4562384metaG_FD_185976 | JGI IMG/M metagenome (GOLD analysis project Ga0256837, IMG submission 185976) | Hydrothermal vent microbial communities from Guaymas Basin, Mexico - 4561-384 | ecosystem: Environmental > Aquatic > Marine > Hydrothermal vents | place: Mexico: Guaymas Basin | collected... | reverse complement strand
CTATTGTCTATTAAAAATTTTATTAGGAGAATTTATGGGTAAATTTGTAAACAGTGTTGATGAGTTTTATACATATTGTAGTGAGAATGAAGTTGAGTTTGTAGATTTTAGATTTACAGATATCAAGGGTGTATGGCATCATATTAGTTATAGAATGAGTGCAGTTGAGGCTTCTATGCTAGAAGCTGGTCTTCCTTTTGATGGTTCTTCTATTGAAAATTGGCAACCAATTAATAAATCAGACATGCTTCTTAAACCTGATGTACCTACAGCATTTTTAGATCCATTTACAGCAGATAGTACGATTATTGTTATTTGTGATGTTTATGACATCTATAAAAATGAGTTGTATGAAAGATGTCCACGGTCTATTGCTAAAAAAACTTTGCAGTATATGGAGTCTGAAGGTATCGGTGACGAAGCATTTTTTGGTCCAGAGAATGAATTCTTTATCTTTGATAATGTTCAAATTTGGTCAGGTATCAACCAAACAGGTTATAGAGTAGATTCAGAAGAGGGTGAGTGGAATTATTCTACAGCTTATGGTGATATTGGAAATATGGGTCATAGACCAGGAACTAAAGGTGGTTATTTCCCAACTATGCCTACAGATTCGATGGTAGATCTTAGAGCAGAGATGATGCAAATTATGGAAGAAGTAGGACTTACTGTAATGCTTGGTCATCATGAAGTTGCACAAGCACAAGGTGAGATTGGTATTAAGTTTGGTACTATGGTTGAAGCCGCAGATAATGTTCAAAAGTATAAATATGTTGTTAAAATGGTAGCACATCTTAATGGTAAAACAGCTACATTTATGCCAAAACCTCTATATGGAGATAATGGTAATGGTATGCATGTTCATCAATCAATTTGGAGAGATGGAAAAAATTTATTCTATAAAGAGGGAGAATATGCAAATCTTTCTGAGACAGCATTAAATTACCTTGGTGGTGTATTTCAACATTCTGCAGCAGTATCTTCATTTACAAACCCTAGTACAAATTCATATAAAAGACTTGTTCCTGGATATGAAGCACCATCAATTTTAACTTACTCTAGTCAAAATCGTTCAGCTGCTTGTCGTATTCCTTATGGTGCTGGTGAGATGGCTACTAGAATTGAAACGAGATTCCCAGATTCTACAGCTTGTCCTTACCTATGTTTTTCCGTTTTAATGTTAGCAGGAATTGATGGTATTAAAAGTAAAGCAGTACCAGTAGGACCAATGGATATTGATTTATTTGAACTTACTCTTGATGAGATTAAAGAGCAAAATATTCCACAGATGCCTCGTACACTAAGAGAGTCTCTTGAAGGTCTTAGAGAAGATTTTGAATTCCTTAGACCAGTTATGAGTGATGAGTTTATTACAACATATAGACAATATATGTTTACAGCTCAAGTACATCCAGATGAAGCTAGACCAACAGGATTTGAGTTTTATTCAACTTACTCTTGTTAATAACAGTATACCCTTTTTATAGGGTATGCTTATTTTTTAAGGAATAATCTCAATATTCCGAGCTTATAACTTTTATTTAATATAAATATGATAGTATCTTCTTTAATTCTAACGAGGATATTATATGAAATTACTACTTGGTCTATTGGCTCTTCTATTTATCGAACTTTCTGCTACAGATTTAATTACTTGTAAAAGTTGTCACCCTATTATATATAATGAGTTTCAAGACTCTATCCATAAAAAATCATCTATTAATGAAGATAAGGTACATAAAGCTATCTGGGATAAACATCCAGCTAAAGCTAAAGGAAATTATAAATGTGCAAAGTGTCATACACCTAATAATGAAAAGCATCAAGGTATAACTTGTATTAGTTGTCATACTATCTCAGGTATAAAAGAACACTCACGGGCCAATGAAAATATTTATGAAACGAAAGATAAATTCTTATATTCTGCTCAAAAAGGCATGGAGGATAAAAAAGTTATATTTAAAGAGAAAAGCTCTTGGTTTGGCTTAATAAAAGAGACAACAGGTTCACCCTATCACGATATAGATTACAGTAATAAAGATTATTATACAGGTAAAATGTGTATGGGCTGCCATTCTCACAAGCAAAATAGTCATGAATTTAATATTTGTAATACAGATAAAAAAGGTGCTAAAGATGAAAAACAAAATTGTATAACTTGCCACATGCCAAAGGTTAAAGGTAGTGCTACAAATATTAGAATATCTGAAAAACATGCCTTTCATGGATTTGCAGGAGTTAGAAATTCGCCAGAACTGTTATCAAAATATATAGATATAACATATCGAAAATCCCCTAATGGTTTTAACATTATTATTCATAATAAATCTCCTCATAATCTTTTAATTCATCCATTAAGAGTTGTAAAATTAAAAACAACAATTATACAAGATGGTAAAAGTCAAAAGTTAAAAGATATTTCATTTGTAAAAATATTAGGAACTAATGGAAAACCATCTATGCCTTGGTTAGCAACAGAAGTTATAAAAGATAATATGATAAAAGACAATGAAAAACGAATCGTATCTTTTTCTAATATCTTAAAAAAGGGCGTTGAATTAGAGATAGTTTTAGGTTACTATATAGTAAATCCTAAAATTATTAAAGAACTAGGTTTAGATAAAGAAGCTGATTTAAAGAAATTTATTGAAATGAAAAAAGTCTATTTTAAAGTTCAGTAGAGTTATATTTTCTATCCTCTATATAATTGTTAATTAAAGTGCTACAAGGTATAATAGAGAATAATTTTTCATGAGGATATATAATGAGCAAAAAAACTATATTGTTATCAGGTTTATTACTATTATTAGTTTTAGGTGGATGTGCAAAAAAAAGTCCTAATCCTAATTCTGATCCGAATCTGAATCATGAGTTTGATGGTAAAGTTCAATCTAACAGTAATGTTAATAGTAATATAACAGATGGAGTTGTAAATCCTAATGATGTAGCAAGTAATACCATAACAATTGATGAGAATGAATATAATACATCTCAATCTATAAATGCCAGTACAGATGCTTTTAACAGTAGTTCTAGTGGTATGAAGAGTATCTATTTTGAATTTGGTGGATATGTAATTACTTCTAAAATGCAAAATACTATAGGATTCAATAAAACTATTTTAAATAAAACTTTAGGTGACAGAAAAGTTAAGTTAGAGGGAAATTGTGATGAGTTTGGTACAGATGAATACAATTATGCACTTGGTTTAAAGAGAACAAAAGTAGTTAAAGATTCATTAATTGCACAAGGTGTATCAGCAGATAAAATCATTGTTGTAAGTTATGGTGAAAGTAATCCACAGTGTCGTGAAGCGAGTGATGATTGTTATGCTAGAAATCGGCGAGTTGATTTACACTTGATAAGATAATATTTTGAAGATTTTTATTATTATATTTTTATTATCAATTTTTTCTTTTGCTAATCAAAATGAATTTATTATATTGCAACAGAGAGTAAATACACTGAATGAGAGAGTTGATGGCTTAACAACTTTAATAGAGGGGCTAAATATGGAGTTGGAGAAATTAAAAAGTTCTAAGAACTCCAAAACGAATGATGATATTAACACACGATTAAATACTTTAGAGGCAAAGGTTGATTTACTTAGTAAGGGTAAACTACAAGAGCTTCCAGATAACAATCTAATAGTACCAGAAAAACAACTTTCTCCTAAGCCTATGTTAAAACCATCTAAACTATATACTCAGGGTGTACAATTATTTATAAAGCATAAATATGATGATGCTAGAAAGAAATTTGAGATAACAGATAAGAAAAATTATAAGAGAGCATCTAGTAATTATTATCTTGGTGAGATTAGTTATTATACAAAAAAATATAATGATGCTATTTTCTTTTTCAAAAAAAGTGTTGGTATTTATGATAATGCTATATATAATGATAAACTCTTATTACATACTGCTATTTCATTAGAGAAAATTAATGATAAAAAACAAGCAAAGATATTTTATGAGATGATAATAGAAACTTATCCGAAGAAATCTAGTGCTATTGTTGCAAAAGAAAATCTTTTACAACTTTAAAAAATTATACTATAAGGGGACTATATTGAAATATTTCTTATTTTTGGTTCTAATTCTAAATGTAATATTATTCGCAGAACATAGTAGACTTATACCTATTTCTAAAACTAAATTTATATATATAAATAAAAGTGGGGAGCGAAGTAATGTTGATATGACAGGTAAAGATTTTATATTAATATCTCTTCGAGAGAAAAATAGTGATGGAAGATTCTATGCTGTAGATAGAGACAAAACAGTTTGGCTTAGTTCAGGAATCACATCTGGTATAGATAAATTTACACCATCTGGAGTTTGGAAGGTTTTGCGAAAAAAGAGATATCATATGTCAAATGCATATCCAGATGAAGATGGTATAAATAATATGGATTATAGTTTATTCTTTACAAATAGAGGACATGCAATTCATCAAGGAAGTATGACTGGAATGTCTCATGGATGTATACATGTGCATAAAAGGGTAGTTCCAACTTTATTCAATTGGGCATGGATTGGAATTCCTGTATTAACTACTAGAGAGAGTTATATGAAATTTGCAAAGCGAGATTTAAAAAGAATTTATCGTAAAGTTGTTAAAACACGAAGACGAGCAGACCATACTCTTCAAACTTTTAAAAGATAAAGATAATTATCCATAAGGATTACTAAAGTTTGCTTAGCTACAATAGCAAAAAATTAAATAAATGGAGATATTTTAATGGCAATAGAAAAAGAAAATTGTGTAGTTGCAATAGAGTATGAAGTAAAAGAAGCAGGAACAACTGAAGTTGTAGATAGTAATAAAGGTTCTGAACCATTAGAATTCATTACAGGTATTAATCAAGTTATTATTGGTCTTGAAAATGCTTTAGTTGGTATGGAAAAAGGCGAGAATGGCGATATTTTAGTTAAAGCTTCTGATGCTTATGGTGAATTAAATCCTGAAGCTCTTCAAACTCTTCCAGTTGAACAGTTCGATGGTGTTGAATTAGCTGAAGGTTTAGTTCTTTATGGTCAAGGTGAGCAAGGTGAAACTGTCCAAGTTGTTGTAAAATCATTTACAGAGAAAGAAGTTACTATTGATTTTAATCATCCTTTAGCAGGTAAAGATTTAATGTTTAGCGTAACTGTAGTTGAAGTTAGAGATGCAACAGCAGATGAAATTTCAGCTGGTATGGTTGGTGGAAACGCTGACGAATGTTGTACTACAGGTGGTTGTGGCTGCGATTAATGCCGAACCAAAATACCTCCAGTCTTTCTGGTGGTTTAAATAATATTAAAAAATTCTCTCAAATAAATTTCTAAAATATATTAAATCTAATTAGTCAATAATAGCATAACTTTAATTATAAAAAGGTATAATTGCTTTAAATATAGGTTAAACATAAGGATGTGCTAGTATGAAGTTCGAAGATATCGAAATAGAAGATGGAGAAGATTTTGCAACGATGCTCGAGGAATCGTTTAAAAAATCAGAATCAAAAAGTGATTTAGTTGAGGGTATTATTGTTAAGATTGTTGAAGATGAAGAACAAGCAATTATTGATATTGGTAGAAAAAATGAAGCATTCCTTCCACTAGAGCAGTTAAAAGATGAAGATGGTGTAATTATTTTCAAAGAGGGTGATACTCTAAGTGTTGTTATAACTGGTAGCAGAGGTGAAAGACCAATGGTATCTTATGATATGGCTAAAAAAAGAGCTGCACTTAATGAATTTATAGCTGAATATGATGATGAGCAAGAATATATCATCGAAGGTGTTGTAAGTAAGAAAAATAAAGGTGGATATGTTGTTGATTGTGACGGTTTAGAATTCTTTATGCCAAGAACACTATCTTATCTAAGTGCAAAAATTGATGCTGTTGGTAAGAAAATTAAGGCAGTTATCGTAAAAGTTGACAAGGACAAAAGTTCAGTTGTAATCTCAAGAAAAGAGTTAATTGAGAGAGATAAAGCTAGAGTTCAAGAAATTGTTGACACACTACTTGAAAATAAAGATGTTGTCGAAGGTACTATCAAAAAAATTACAAGTTATGGTATGTTTGTTGATGTTGGTGGAATGGACGGATTGGTTCATTATTCACAAATTTCTCACAAAGGTCCAGTAAACCCTTCTAAATATTTTGAAGAGGGTGATATTGTAAATGTTGTTGCATTAGATTATGATAAGAAAAAGAGACATTTATCTCTATCTGTAAAAGATGCAAATCCAGATCCTTGGGCTGATATTGATAGTATTATTGGTGTAGGTGATACAGTTACAGCAACAATTAGTAATATTGAACCTTATGGTGTTTTTGTTGACCTTGGTGAAGATTTAGAAGCATTCTTACATGTATCTGAAGTATCTTGGGATAAAAATGTTAAACATCCAAAAGATTATTTAACAATTCACGAAGAGATTAATGTTGAAGTTATCGAAATTGACAAAGAAGGTAGAAGATTAAGAGTTAGTCTTAAAACACTTCTTCCAAAACCAATGGACGCATTTAGTGATAAATATAAAACTAATGATGTTGTTACAGGGATTGTATCTTCTTTAACTGATTTTGGTGCATTTATTAAAATTGATAGTGTAGAAGGACTTTTACATAATCAAGAAATTTCTTGGGATAAGTCACAAAATGCTAAAGATGTATTACAAAAAGGTGATGAGGTAGAAGTTAAGATTATCAAAATTGATAGAGATGCTGGTAAAATTTCTTTAAGTAAAAAAGCATTAGAAGACTCACCAGTTAAAGCATTTACTGATACTCATAAAGTTGGAGATATTGTTGAAGGTATAGTTAAAGATCAAAAAGACTTTGGTGTATTTATTTCTCTAGTAGAGAATGTTGATGCATTAATCAGAACAGAAGATTTACATCCTCTTAAACCTGAAGAGATTGTAAAAGGTCAAGAGATTAGAGCTGTTATTAGCTTTATTGATTCTAATAATGATAGAATCAGAGTATCTATTAAAAGACTTGAAAGACAAGAAGAGAGAGAAGCTATGAATCAACTGAATCTTGATCAAGATGATAGTATGACTCTAGGTGATGCTTTAATGGGTAAATTTAACCAATAAATTAAAAACTATAAATAGAAAGTGGAGAATAATCTCCACTTTTAATAAATAAATATAAAGGCTGTTTAATGTCAAAAATTACAGTTGTAGTATGTGACCATATTCATCAATCAGGTTTAGACTTGTTAGAGAATGATGAACAAATAGAGCTGATAAACGCTGCTGATGAGCCAAAAGATAAACTTATCTCTGAAATTATTCCCAATGCTGATATTGCTATAACTAGAAGTTCTACAGATGTAGATGAAAAATTCCTTGAAAATTCAGATAATATAAAAGCTATTGTTAGAGCTGGTGTTGGTGTTGACAATGTTGATATGGATGGTTGTAGTAAAAGAGGTATTATAGTTATGAATGTACCTACTGCAAATACTATAGCTGCTGTTGAATTAACAATGACTCATCTATTATCTTGTGTACGAAAATTCCCTTATGCTCATAATAATCTTAAGTTAGACCGTGTTTGGAGACGACAAGATTGGTATGGTACAGAGCTTAAAGATAAAAAGATAGGAATAATTGGATTTGGAAATATTGGTTCAAGAGTTGGTACAAGAGCTAAAGCTTTTGAAATGGATGTTTTAGCTTATGACCCTTATGTTAATGCAAGTAAAGCACTTAATCTTGATATTAAATACACTCAAAATTTTGAAGATATTTTAAATTGTGATATTATTACAATTCATACTCCAAAAAATAAAGAGACTGTTGGAATGATTGGCAAAGATGAAATTGCTAAGATGAAAGATGGTGTTATCCTAATTAATTGTGCTAGAGGTGGACTTTATGATGAAGATGCACTTTTAGAGGGTCTAGAAAATGGTAAGATTGCAATGGCAGGTATCGATGTATTTAATGAAGAACCAGCAACAAGTCATCCATTTTTAGATTTAGATAATGTAACTCTCACTCCACATTTAGGAGCAAATACAAAAGAATCTCAGAGAAATATTGCTCTTCAAGCATCTCAACAAGCTATTGATGCAGCTAAGGGAATATCTTATCCTAATGCTTTAAATTTACCTATTAAAGAGAATGAATTACCAGACTTTGTTAGACCATTTTTAGAGTTAGTTCAAAAAATGGGACATCTAAGTGCACAAATCACTAAAAGTGCTATTAGCTCAATCACAATTATAACTAAAGGTGATATTGGCGAATATATTTCATCTATGGGAACTTTTGCTACTGTTGGTGTTTTGACTGAGTCTATTGGTAATCAGATAAATTATGTAAATGCAGAGTTTGTTGCAAAAGAGCGTAATATTAATGTAATTACAGAAGTAAAAGCTAATGATACAGGATTTACTAATAAAGTTACTATTAAATTGACAACACAGCATGGTGTAATATCTATTTCTGGTACTGTATTTGATGGAAATAAGCAGAGAATTATTAAAATTGATGACTATCATTTAGATATTGAACCAAAAGGAAATATGATTTTCTTTAGGAATACAGATACTAGAGGAGTAATTGGTGAAGTTGGAAAGACTATAGCTGATCACGATTTAAATATTGCAGATTTTCGTTTAGGAAGAGATGACAAATCTCAAGCATTGGCTGTAGTTGTAGTTGATGGTGATATTTCAAAATCTCTTATGACTAAGTTAGCCTCTATGGAAGAATGTATAAGTGTAAGTTACGCAAACTTATAATTTTTTATTAAATAAATAGTGCTATCACTTGATGGCACTATTTGCACTAAAATTGATTTTAATCATAAATTAATCTAATATTTACTATAATAATTCTATTTCAAGCCAATTGCTATTATAAATTATAATACTTAAAAGGGGTATATATCATATGAAAATAAGAAAATCTATATGTTTAGTTTTATTAACATCAATTCCATTATTCGCAGATTTGCAAAACCTAACACTAAATAAAGCACTTAATATTGTTGAAAATGAGAATTTAGAACTTAAAATATCTAGATTTGAAGAACAAATTAAAGATTATGAAGCAGAAGCTACAGATGGTATTAATTATGGTACTCTTGATTTAACTTTTAATGCCTTGCGTTCAAATAATGCTTTAAATTCTTTCGGTTTTAAATTACAAAGTAGAGAGGCTAATTTTGGAGATTTTGGATTTAGTGATTTTCTAGGTGGAATCGGTGGAATGATGAAAGCTTCAGGGGGAGATTTTGGTACATTTTCTGAAATGATGAGTAATCCTTCAGCACAATCACAAATGTTGGAAGTAGAACCAACTGATTTAAATTTTCCAGATGCAAGAAATCATTTTGAAACAAAACTAACATTTAAAATACCTCTTTATACAGGTGGTAAATTAGCAGAATACAGTAATATAATGCATTCAATGTATCGTATGAGTAAATTAGATACTAAAAAATTATTAGATGCTAAAATATATCAAGTTAAAAAAGCATATTATGATATTTCATTAGTTGATAATTATATATATAACCTTCAAAAGATTAAAAAGAATATTAAAAGACTTCAAAGAATAGTAGAGTCTATGAAAAAAGAGGGTTATGCTAAAGATATTGATATATTAGAGGTTCAAGCAAGAGATGCAGAAGCTACTAGCTTATATAATCAAGCTCAATTAAATAGAAAGTTAGCATATCAATTTTTATCATTTTTATTAAATAAAGAGGTTCAATCTATTAAGAATGTTAAAGAGATGCCTCCTATGCCATTAGTTATACTTTCTGATGTATATAGGGATAATATAGATATTCAAAAAGCAGTTTTAGGACTTGAAATTAGTGCAATGGCTGTTGATGTTCAAAAAGCAAATTATCTTCCTATGGTTGGAGCATTCGGAGAGTACGGAAGTGCTGATAATAGTGCATTCAATGATTTTACAGAGAAAGATAGTTATACCGTTGGTGTACAAGTTAGTATGAATATATTTAATGGTGGAATAGATCGAGCTAATATAGAAAAAGCCAAAGTTAAAAATCTACAAGTAAAATCTCAAGTAGAATTAGCTAAAAGAGGTATAGCACTCAAAACTAAACAGTTAAAAACTGAAGCATTAAGTCTTGAAAGTGATATTAAGAATTATGAAACACAACTTAAGTTTGCATCAAGAGTTTATGAGAGTTATAGAGAAAGATATAGAGAGGGTGTTGTATCTATTAGTGATGTTTTAATTAAACAATCTAAGCAGTTAGAAGTTCTTTTGAAATTACAGACAGTAAAAAATAAGAGAAATGCGAAAGTATTTGAGTTAAATAGTATTTTAAATGCAGGAGAATAAAATGAAAAAGATAGTAATTATAGGTCTAATTTTTTTAGTATCAATCGTTAATAGTGCTGAGTTAGAGCTTAGTGGTAGTATAGTATCTGATAATCAAAAAATGATGACAAGTCGATATATGGGATTTGTCAAGAATATGTTAGTTAGTGAAGGAGATATTGTTGAAAAGGGTCAGTTGCTTTATGAAATTGATTCAAAAGAGATAGAATCAGCAGAAAGACAAGTTGATTTAGCAATTTCACAAGCAAGATTAGCCTTGCAAATGAATAGAAGTCAATATGATAATATTGTTACAAATTTTGCTAGATATAAAAGATTATATCAAAAGAAAATGGTTTCTAAATATGAGTTAGAACAGTTAGAGCTTGGTGCTAAGAATATGAAAGATATGGTCAAAATTGCAAAAGAGCAAGTAAATCAAGCATTAGCCAAAAGAGATGAGGTTTTAAATCAATATAAGTATCTTAAGATAACAGCACCAAATGATGGTGTCATTGTTGCAAAGAAATTAAATGAGGGAGAGATGGCAATTCCTGGAATGCCTGCACTTGTT
>Ga0256837_1002650_pt1 | contig 10897 bp, 12 predicted proteins | sample 4562384metaG_FD_185976 | JGI IMG/M metagenome (GOLD analysis project Ga0256837, IMG submission 185976) | Hydrothermal vent microbial communities from Guaymas Basin, Mexico - 4561-384 | ecosystem: Environmental > Aquatic > Marine > Hydrothermal vents | place: Mexico: Guaymas Basin | collected... | reverse complement strand
ATGTTAAAAGTACAAGATAAATAGCCAAAATAATAAAATCTTCAAGCTTCTTCTTTTTTATAAATGCATAGAGTAAAAGTGATAATGAAAGAGCAATAAAAAGGAGAACTACTTCTCTAAAATCAAAGTAGCGAATGAGGAGTAAGAAAGATGGAGCGAAAAGTAGTGTTATTACACTACTCATCGGCAGGAACAGAGTTTAAAACAAATTTACAAACATCTTCAATAGTACGCATATCCTGCATCTCTTCTGTTTTTATCTCTACACCTAGCTCTTTATCTAAGGTTACCATAAGGTCTATAGCATCAAGACTGTCAAGCTCTAAATCAGTAAAAAGATTCGCTTCCATAGAGATTGCATCCTCTTCTACTTCAAACTCTTCAATTAATACTTCTGTTATTTTATTATAAACTTCTTCTTGTGTCGCCAAAATATTCCCTTATTTAATATTAAATTATTTAACACTGTCATTATAATATATTTAGTTATATTTAATCTTAAATATTATGTGAATAAGTTGTCAAAAGAGCCTTAAAGTTAATAAAATGTATAATTTTCAAATAAAAATTCTAAGGAGAGTAGATGCAGCTTGTTGGCTTTAACAACTTGAAAAAAGCACTAAGTTTTAGTTTTTATGACTTTGTGATTGCTCCAAATGAGAGTGAAAAATTATCTTACATAGAGTATGTAAATTCACACTACTCATCAGAAAAAATTGCAACACTTTTGAGAAAAATAGTAAATATTATAGATGCAAAAATTTTAAGTAGCTCTTTAGAAGATTATGAGCCTTATGGCGCAAGTTCGTTGATGCTTTTGAGTGATATAAAAGGCTCGGGTGTAGAGATGCATCTTGATAAGTCTCATATCTCTGCACACACTTATCCTGATTTTGAAAATAAAAATGGAATTTTAAGTTTTCGTGTAGATATAGAGCTCTCAACCTGTGGGGAGATTACACCTTTGAGTTCTTTAAATGCTATATTTGATTTTTTTGATACAGATATAGTGACTATAGACTATAATGTTCGAGGTTTTACACGAAATGCGAGTGGTGAGCATATTTATATGGATCATGAGATGGGTTCAATTGCTACATTTATAGACAATACAATTTTAAAGCACTATAAAACAAAAGATTTGATACTGCAAAATGATAATATTTGGCAGTTAAAACTGTTACGAGTAGATATGCAAGAGGCAGAGTACTTCTCTCCTCAAACATCACTGACTACAGATGAGAAAAAACTGTATATAAAGCAACTTAATGAAGAGATGTTGAGTATATTTAATGGATGGAGAAGCCTTTGAAAAAGTTTGATAGAGAGCATATACTACACCCTTATGCACCAGCAATACCAGTAGCTGAGATGTATATGGTTAAGTCAGCAAGTGGCGTTTACTTAGAGCTTGATAATGGTGAGAAAATTATAGATGGGATGAGTTCATGGTGGTCGGTTATCCATGGTTATAATGTTCCTGAGTTAAATGCAGCTGCTACAGAGCAACTCTCAAAGATGAGTCATGTAATGTTTGGTGGATTAACACATGAGAGTGCCATAAATCTATCGAAAAAGCTTCTCTCTGTAACAGATGAAAGTTTAGAGCATATCTTCTTTAGTGATAGTGGTAGTGTAAGTGTTGAGGTTGCATTAAAGATGGCATTTCAGTACTTTAATTCTCAGGGGAATAAACAAAAAACAAAAATTCTCTCCTTTAGTAAGGGCTACCATGGGGATACTTTTGGTGCGATGAGTGTCTGTGATCCTGTAACGGGAATGCATGCTGCATTTGAGGGAATACTCCATAAAAATATATTTTGTGAAGAGCCAATGTGCTCTTTTGATTCAGAGTGGAAAGAGATATATATAGCTGACTTTAAAGAGAAAATAGAGAACCATCATAAAGAGATCGCTGCGGTTATAGTAGAACCAGTGGTTCAAGGGGCGGGGGGGATGCGTATCTACTCACCACTCCTTTTAAAAAGAGTGAGAGAGCTTTGTACTCAGTATGATGTGCTCCTTATTTTAGATGAGATTGCAACTGGATTTGGTCGTACGGGAAAACTTTTTGCTTATGAGTATGCCGAGATAGCTCCTGATATACTCTGTGTTGGAAAAGCTTTAACGGGAGGTTATCTCTCTTTGGCCGCAACACTTACTAGTAAAAAGGTGATGCAAGGTGTAGAAGCAAATGGAAACATCTTAATGCATGGACCTACTTTTATGGCAAATCCTCTCGCTTGTGCTGTTGCAAATGCTAGTTTAGAGCTTCTTTTAAACTCTCCATGGCAAGAGCGAGTTAGGAGTATAGAGTCACAACTTTTAAAGGAGTTAGGAAGATGTAGAGAACTCTTTCTTGTAAAAGAGGTACGGGTTCTTGGGGCTATAGGTGTGGTAGAGCTACATAAAGAGATAGATTTGGCTTGGATGACACCAGAGTTTATAGCTCGTGGTGTTTGGGTGCGACCATTTTTAAATCTTGTCTATATTATGCCTCCTTTTGTTATAAGCAAAACAGAGCTTACTACTCTTACTACTGCTATTTTTGAAGTAGTTGCTGCATTTGAGGGTGTAGCTGAGTGAGAGAGTTTCGACAAGTCTTAGAGAGAGAAGATAGTATAAACTATGCTATAAAAGAGGTGTTAGCTGAGGGAAAAACAGCATATCAGGAGTACCTTTTTTTTGACTCTGTACTCCATGGTAGATGTTTAGTACTAGATGGTGATCTACAGTCATGTGAGAGAGATGAAGCCCTCTATCATGAAGCCTTGGTACATCCTGCTATGCTACTACATCCAAACCCAAAAACTGTTCTTATTATGGGAGGAGGCGAGGGTGCAACAGCTCGTGAGGTTTTAAAACATAAAAGTGTAGAGCGAGTTGTTATGGTAGATATAGATGAAGCGTTTGTTTCTCTTTGTAAGTCTTACATATCTTCGTGGGGTGCAACTGCGTTTAATGACCCACGTTTAGAGTTACACCATAGAGATATAAATGAGTACCTAGAGAGTTGCCAAGAGCAGTTTGATGTTGTGATAGGGGATTTAATAGATGTAAGTGATTGGGAGTCCGATGCTGCTGCTCTATATGGAAGTAATCTTTACAGAAGACTAAAAGCTCAAATGAGTTCAAATGGCATTGTTGCGACGCAGGCAGGAACACTTGATATGCAGAAGTTAAAAAATCATAAAAAAATTAGAGCAGTTTTAGCTGAAAATTTTTCTGAGGTGAAAAGTTATGGACTAATGATTCCCTCTTTTTATGCTCTTTGGGGGTTTGTGATTGCTGGAGACTCTTTATGGAGTTGTGATATGAAAGAGTGTTTTAAAAGAGATGAGTCTCTTTTTGAGGCATTGGGAAGTAGTGCTCTGTTAAGTGCATTTTCTTTGCCTAAGGTTATAAAAACAGAGATAGGAGTTTAAAGTATGGAGTATCAAGAGTTAGCAAATGTACCCTTAGAGGAAGCCGATGTTGTTATTCAGCGAGTCGCCTTTGGAGAGAGTGTGAGTGGGGGAGAGGGAACGGAGTTAGCACCTGATGCCATCTTAGAAATTTCAGAGCAGATTGAGTACTATGATGAAGATATGGAGTGGTCTCCTATGAAGTACATGAGTGTTTGTGTGAGTGATAGTGTGAGTGAGTACGATAAAATAAAATCACATACAGAGTCTCTCGTTCGACCTAAAAATCAACTCCTTATCTCTTTGGGAGGCGATCACTCTATAACGCCAAAGATAACAGAAGCCCTTCTTAAACGGCCTACAACCATTCTCTTTTTAGATGCACATGCTGATTTAAGAGAGAGTTATATGGGGAATGAGTTCTCTCATGCAACACCCTCTCATCATCTTTTAAAAGCGGGACATAAGATGATAATGGTTGGGATTCGTTCTCTTTTTGAGACAGAAGCTGTTCGCGTTAAAACAGATGCAAATATAGACTACTTTTCAGATAGAGCTTTAAGAAAAGAGAGTGTAAAAGAGAAACTTTTTGAGACTATACGAGCCTTAGATGGAGATGTTTACCTCAGTATAGATATGGATGTTTTTAATCCAGCTATAGTTCCGGGTGTGGGTACCCCACAACCTGGTGGCATAGATTACTACTTTGCTACAGATATACTAGAAGCACTCTTTTTAGACTCGAAGGCTAAAATAAAGGGGGTTGATATGGTAGAACTTGTACCTGAAGCATCTACTGTTTCACAAACATTTGCTGCAAACTTACTCCAAAAAATTATTTCCTACTGGGGAAAATCACAAGGATTTGATAAACGCGAAGCTACAGGCTCGCAAACAAAGGTAGCCTATGAGTAGGATTTTATAATGCCAAAGTTTATAGCTATAGAGCCATTAGAGAGAGAGCCTTTAGATAAAATAGGATTTACTTGGCATAAAGATGAAGATGGGGAGTATATCATTAAAGATAAGTTGATAGCTCTGAGTGAAGTAGAAGCTGAAGCTTATTATAAAGCAGCAGATGAGCTTTATACGATGTACGAAGCTGGTGCTGAGTATGTGATAAAAAATTCGCTTTTTGAGCTTTTAGACATTCCCTCTAACTTAATAGCACCCATTAAAAAGAGTTGGAGAGATGAGCGAGAAAACCATCTCTATGGTCGTTTTGATTTAAGTGGAGGCATAGATGAGCAACCCATAAAACTTATAGAGTTTAATGCAGATACCCCAACACTACTTTTAGAGAGTAGTGTCATCCAATGGATGCTTTTAGAGAGTAGCTCTCTTGAGAATAAAAAACAGTTTAACAGCATTTATGAAGCTATTGGGGAGAAAGCTGTTGCTATAAGTAAGGGAGACAGAGGTGAGTACTCAAAATTTCTCTTCTCTTGTGTAAAAGATATAGAGGAGGAGACAAATACTACAAAGCTTTTAGAGCAGATGGCTAAAGATAGGGGTCTGCTTACACATTTCTCTTTTCTTGAGGATATTGCCTTTGATAATGGTGCTGTTTTAGATGAGTCTGAAAAGGCATATGATTTCTGGTTTAAACTCTACCCTTGGGAAGATATGTTAGCTTTTGATGGAAAATTAAATACAAAAGTGCTCAATCCTGCGTTTACTTTACTCTATCAGTCAAAAGGAATGTTAGCTATACTTTATAAACTTTTTCCTGACTCGCCTTACCTTCTAAAAAGTTCTTTTGAACCCATACAAGAGAAGTATGTGAAGAAGCGAATGTTTGGAAGAGAGGGTGCAAATATAGACATAGTAGAGGGAGAAGCACTGCTACTCTCTACGGAAGGAATCTATGAGGAGTATAGTGCTGTTTATCAAGAGTATGTGGATTTTGTTCGTGATGAGGCAGGTCTTTACTATCAAGCGGGAGTATTTTACTCAGGAAAACCTTGTGGTGTAGGTTTTCGTAGAGGGGCTGAAATACTTGATGATATGAGTCAGTTTGTAGGGCATCTTATAGAGTAGAGAGTAACTTTTGCTATAATGATGTAAAAAAGGTTCTTTATGCATAGACTCTCTTTCTCTTTTAAAATTTTATTCTTAAGTTTTTTATTTCTCTTTTTAAGTGCTTGTAGTGACTCTAAACCTACTAAAGTGATAGTATCTTTTGTGAATGATTTACAGAGTAATAGCATGGATATAAATAGAACCATTAGTATGAAAGTCTATGCAAACTATAGTGATGGAACATCAAGTGAGGTGACATCGTCACTGCTTTGGAAAAGTTCTGATACCTCTGTGGCAACAGTCTCTCAAGGGCTAATCACTTCAAGCGATAAGTTGGGAGAGACACTTATTTCTTATGAAACAGTAGAAAAAACGACTGATGGAAAGCCTCTTTTTGAGGGGAGTGAGACTCTTTCTATAGAGAGACTTCTATTGACAGCTATTAATGTCTCTGTGTCATCGGTATCACTTTACGAAGGGACAAGGAGTGAAGTGGTTGCTACGGGAACCTTCATAAACTCTACAGGGAGTGAAATTTCACAACAAAACATTACAGATGATTGTCTTTGGCGTAGTGATAGTGAAAGTATTGCTACTGTAGATGCAGGTGTCATTCAAGCTGTGTCTGAAGGAAATACCACCATAACAGCAAGTGATGCAAATCTGAGTGCAGTTGTATCTGTTTCTGTACAGAAAATACATATAACAAAAATAGAGATTATTGTTTCTAAACAAGAGTTTAATGTTGCACAAACTATTGCTATTGTAGTAGAAGCGACAATGGATACAGGAGAAACTACCATCTTAAATAGTAGTGACTTATTATATGAAAATAGTGATACAAGTATTGTTACATTAGATGCTAATATTGCCACTGCCGTTGCAAAAGGGAATGCGATTGTAACAGTTTCACTACTTTTAGATAGTAGCTTTTCAGATACTGTAGTATTAACTGTTCTCAAAGAGAATTATGTACGACTTTTTAAGGGTGATGTAGAGTGGGAACTCTCCTATGATGAGAAAGAAAGTTATGAAACACTTCCTGAAAATTTAGATACTTTTACTTTGAGAGCGGTAGGAGAAGATGCTACTGTGAATAGTGTAAATGTGAAAGACTTTAATGGAAATATACTTTTAAGGACGGTTGCCTCATTCGATAACTTAGAGAGTGGAGCGATCCTTTACAAAGATGAAAATCGTACATTTACATTAGTTCATAATGGGACTCAAAAAGAGTTAGAGTACTCTTTTGACATAGGGACAACGGAGATAAGTCATTTTACTCAAAGATATGAAGCAATAGATTAAAAAATATAGCGAGCACTTAAGAGAAAAATATTTTCTGTATTTGAGCTAAAATCATCACTCTTTTGTGTATAAAAGTAGCTATATTTTGTAGAGAGAATAAAATTTTCTGTGACTCTATATCCAACACTTAGGAGTGCTTGGGCTGAAAAGATACTACTGCTGTTGAGGTTCTCAAGCTTTTTTGTTGTTATCCCGACTCCTCCTCCTATACTTGTTACAAATTTTGTAGCATTGTAACCACTGTAGTAAGCATTTAGCATCTCTGTTTGCTGTGTAAAAGTTCCAGAGGCTGGTATATCTGAATTATTGAATACCTTCGCACTATAGAGAGAATCTTTTTTATATTTTGTTTCCACTTCAACTCTAAAAAGATTATACTGATACCCTACTATAAAGTTTGTTATGTAGTTTCTCTCGTATGTGTAGAGTGTTCCTTGTGCCTGAAGTGTGTCCTCATACCCTAAACCTGCACCCACTTCTATGTAAGTACCATTTTCAATTGCTAAAAGGGAGCTATTAAGGAGTAAAAAAAGTGAAAGTTTTTGGAGTGTTACTAGTTTCATAATTTGTCCAGATTAATTTTAAGTTCTGAAAGTATAGCTGAAATTTTTAACTTCTTTGCTAGCTATCTCTGCTACAATAAGGGATGATTTTAATAGATGATATTACCATACCTGAGTTAGAAATATATAGTGCATTACGAGAATCTGCTTTTCGTGCAGATGGAAGTTTTGTGGCAGATAGTCCTAAGGTTGTTAACTTGGTACTCCAAAGCAATGTGGTACTTAAAAGTATACTCGCTACACAAGAGTATTATGACGAATATGAAGCACTTATCGCATCAAAAAAGATACCAAAAAAGTATCTTACAACAAAAGAGCAGATGCAAAGAATAGTAGGGCATAAGATACACCATAACTGCATGCTTCATGGTTTGAGACCACAAGACTCTTCTTTAGAAGATTTAGATGATGAGGTTCTACTTTTAGATGGTATTACCTCTGCTGAAAATGTTGGCTCAATCGTTAGAAGTTGTGCAGCTTTAGGTGTAAACTCTTTAGCAATTTCGCCTCAAACACCACACCCTTTTAATAGAAGGGCATTACGGGTAGCAATGGGACACAGCACTCTTCTTAAAACATACCAATATAAAAATATAAAAGAGAGTATCGTAAAGTTTCAATCTCTTGGTTATAGAGTTTTTGCCGCAGAAGTAAGTGATAATGCTATATTTTTAAGTCAGCTTCAAGTACCAAAGAAGTGGGTCTTAATTATGGGGCATGAGGGAAAAGGGATATCTGAAGATATTTTAGCATTATGTGACACTATTGTTACTATAGAGATGCAAGAGGGTATAAAAAGCTTTAATGTAGGGGTTGCTGCTTCAATTTTAATGTATAAATTTAGACAGAAGTAATAAATTGACGAAGAACTGCTATAATTTCATAAAAAGATAAAATTATGAAATTCTCTTCTCTTCCTCTTGATGCAGATATGCTCAAAACCCTCGACTCTCTTGGCTATGAAAATGCTACACCCATTCAAACACAGGCACTCCCTTTTATTTTAGATGGTAAAGATGTTATTGCTGAAGCAAAAACAGGAAGTGGAAAGACTGCTGCATTTGGAATAGGACTACTCTCTAAACTAGATGTAAAAAAGTTTCGTGTACAATCTTTAGTGCTCTGTCCTACTCGTGAGTTAGCAGATCAAGTGGCAAAAGAGCTTCGCCGTATAGCAAGGTTTAAACACAATATAAAAATTTTAATGTTAACCGGTGGTGAGTCATTTGGAAAGCAGTTAGGCTCACTCTCTCATCAAGCACATATTATTGTAGGTACACCGGGAAGGGTTCTTAAACACTTAAATAAAGGGAGTTTAGAACTTACAAATCTACAAATGTTAGTTTTAGATGAAGCCGATAGAATGCTTGATATGGGTTTTTTAGAAGAGGTAGAGTCTGTGATGGCATTTGCTCCAAAAGAGAGGCAAACCCTACTTTTTTCTGCAACATATGACAAAGAAATTTTGGCTATAAGTAAAGAGATTCAAAATAATGCAGTAAGTGTAAAAACAACTCAAAAAGAGCTGGCAAATAAGATTTCAGAGCAGTTTTATGCAACACAAAATAAAGAAGACTGTTTTGTAAAAATACTCTCAGAATTTAAACCTGAAAATGTCATAGTCTTTGTAAATACAAAAGATCAAGCAAGAGAGTTAGAAAAAAATCTACAAAAAAGAAAGATAGATGCACTTGCTATTCATGGGGATTTAGAACAGTATGAGCGTAATGATGTTTTAGTGCAGTTTTCAAATAAATCTTGTCCTATTTTAGTAGCGACAGATGTAGCAGCTCGGGGACTCGACATAAAAGAGCTTTCAATGGTTGTAAACTTTGACATCCCTCATGGGAGTGAAACATATACCCATCGTATAGGAAGAACGGGTCGAGCAGGAGCCGAGGGCGTAGCCATAACACTTTATAGTTCTTATGAAGCAGAAAAAGCGGATGAGTATAAAAATGATGAGAGAGAATTTTTAGAAGAGAGCCATCTCAAAGGAAGTTTGAATTTTGAGTTAAAACCAAAGTTTGTTACACTTGTTATAGAGGGTGGAAAAAAAGACAAACTTCGTGCAGGTGATCTTCTTGGTGCATTAACAGGAGATGCTGGTTTATCGGGAAGTAGTATAGGAAAGATAGATATCTATGATAGACAAGCTTATGTTGCTATAGAGACAAAGCATATAGATGATGCACATGCGAGACTTAAAAATGGAAAGATTAAAGGGAAAAAGTTTAGTGTTTGGGTTTTATAAGTTTTTACTGTTAGCTGTGTTAATGACAGTGTTACATGCAGGAGAAAAAAAAATGAATATATATGATTTTAATGTTAAAACTATTGATGGTAAAGAGATCTCTATGGAGCAGTATAGAGGCAAAGTACTCCTTATTGTTAATGTAGCGAGTAAGTGTGGGTTTACTGAGCAGTATGAGGGCTTAGAAGCACTTTATGAGAAGTATAATAAAGAGGGCTTTATGGTCCTAGGGTTTCCCTCAAACCAGTTTCTCTCTCAAGAGCCTGAATCAAATGCGAAAATAAAAGTTTTTTGTCAAGCAACATATGATGTGAAGTTTGATATGTTTGCTAAAATAGATGTTAATGGTGAAAATGCAGATCCACTCTATAAGTTTCTTAAAAAAGAACAGGGTGGATTTTTGTGGATGGACAGTATAAAGTGGAATTTTACAAAATTTTTAGTTGATAGAGAGGGAAATATTGTTGCTCGTTATGGCTCTGCAACAAAACCTTTAGCACTAGTGGAAGATATAGAAAAACTATGTTGTTTTAAGTTGAAATAGGTATAATTTAAGCATCAACAATAAAGGATTTATATGCATAGAGTTTTCAAACTAATTGGATCAATGGTAGCTTTAACAGTAGTAAGTTTAAGTGTCACAGGATGTGGAGGAGCAAAACTTTCTCCTAAAATGGAAAAAGCATTTTCTGATAATGCTACAATGTATACAACAAGTAATATGCACTATACAGTCTCTAGAAGAGCAAAAATTATTAGTGCTACAAATAATACGGTGGGTATTTTAATTCCTATAAATTCAGAAGTTACAATGGAAGATATCAATGCTAAACAGCTTGTATTTAACTATAATAATAGTAGAGTTATTTTACGAAATAAAGTAAAATATAGTGGTTTAGACATTGGTCAAATTGCAGAAAGAGCTTTTTCTTCTACGAAAACAGATCTTAGTAAATTTACTGAATTAGAGCAAAAAGGGATCCGAACTGCACAAGCACTTCCTGGTATGTCTAAAGATGCAGTAGTAGCTGCACTTGGTGTTCCTTTGGCACATCAAACACCTACATTAGAGATGGATCAGTGGAAATATTGGAAAGGTAAATGGTCAACTTTTATAGTTTACTTTGAAAATGGAAAAGTTATTCCAAATCCTAATCATTAAGATTTTAAAGAATATTAAAATCTTTTAGGTTTTCTATTGACATTAAGTAAATAATTAACTATAATTCCGGCTCATTAATCGGATGTTTCATCCTTTTTTTGTGTAGGTCGGGGTGTAGCTCAGTATGGTTAGAGTACCTGGTTTGGGACCAGGGGGCCGAAGGTTCGAGTCCTTTCACCCCGAC
>Ga0256837_1002648_pt1 | contig 10906 bp, 7 predicted proteins | sample 4562384metaG_FD_185976 | JGI IMG/M metagenome (GOLD analysis project Ga0256837, IMG submission 185976) | Hydrothermal vent microbial communities from Guaymas Basin, Mexico - 4561-384 | ecosystem: Environmental > Aquatic > Marine > Hydrothermal vents | place: Mexico: Guaymas Basin | collected... | reverse complement strand
CTTTTTCCCATTTAAACATCATTATAGAACTTTTCGATAAAATACAATCTAATTTACATCTCAGGATAATTTTTTATGAAACTACAATTAACTTTTTTTCTTACAATGGTAACACTTCTTTTTTTTAGCGGATGTTCAAAAGAGGTAGAAGAGTACAACAAACCTGCCATCTATTGGTATGGAAAGATTATTGATGCCGTCAGTAATGGCGATGTTGATAAAGCAGATGATTACTATGCATCTCTGCAGGGTGAACATATTGGATCACCTCTACTTCCTGAAGCTACTATGATTCTTGCCATTGCACATATGCATTATGAAGAGTATCTTTTAACAGAACACTTTTTAAATGAATATGTAAAACGTTATGCAAATGTGAATGAGGTAGAATTTGCAGAGTTTTTAAAGGTCAAAGCAAAATATATGGCTTTGCCAAATCCGCGCCGTGATCAGGTACTTATAAGTGATGCAATAGAGGGTGCAAAAGTATTTAAAAGGAAGTATCCAAACTCTCAGTACTATGCTCTTGTTGACAGTATGTTGACAAATCTCTATCTTGCTGATGCTGTATTGAATGAAACAATAGCATCTTTGTACGAACGCATAGATAAACCAAGAGCAGCAGCATTCTACAGAGCAAAACTGCCACAGAAGTGGATTAAATGGGATGAAATTGAGCGTGCAAATACAGCATGGTATAAATCTATGTTTGAAGGAGACGGCACTTCATCATGGTATGCTTTTTTAATTCCTGACACACAAAGTGTAGTTTCAAGAAATACTGTGCAAAATGATATAAACGAAACAAAATAAGAGGGTAACAATTTATGAACTTAAGTAACTATGGAGAATTTCCGGCGGATATTCCTGTAATAGCAGAAGATGAGCTTTTTTTATATCCATTTATGATATCACCGCTTTTTTTAAGTGATGAAAAAAATATAGCAGCAGCAACGAAAGCCATAGAAGAGAACTCTTTGGTAATAGTCTGTGCAACAAAAGCAGGGCATGAGGGTGAGCGTGATTATGAATCACTCTATGATGCCGGTGTTGTCGGATCCATTATGCGTAAAGTAGCCCTTCCAGATGGAAGAGTAAAAGTACTTTTTCAAGGACTTGCACGTGCAAAATCACTCTATAAAGTAAGTGAGGAACCTCTTATTGCGCATGTAGATATTTTAGAAGCTGTAGAGGTAAATTCATTAAAAATAGATGCAATTTTAGAAGTAGTTCGTGAAAAAGTACGAGCACTCTCTGCTGTTAGCAACTACTTTCCGCCAGATCTTTTACGCACCATAGAAGAGAATCATGATCATAACCGTATTATTGATCTTATATGTTCAACTATAAAGCTGAAAAAAGAGCAGGCTTATAAGCTTTTTGTCGAGACAGATACTGAAAAACGATTTTTAGATCTTATAGATATTTTAATAGAAGAGATCGAGGCTAACAAACTCCAGCGTGAGATCCGTTCAAAAGTGCATACACATATTGAAAAAGTTAACAAAGAGTACTTTTTAAAAGAGCAACTCAAACAGATCCAAAAAGAGCTGGGTACTGATACGGCAAGAGAGGAGGAGATAGAAGAGTATAAACGCAAGCTTGAAGCTAAAAAATCAAAAATGGGTGAAGATGCCTATAAAGAGATCAAAAAACAGCTTGAGCGATATGCAAGAATGCATCCTGACTCTTCTGATGCTTCTATGACTCAGACATATCTGGACTGGGTTTTAGATATTCCTTTTGGATCGTATGCAAAAAAATCACTCAAGATTGAGAGTGTTGAATCTCAACTGGATAAAGATCACTTCTCTTTGGAAAAACCAAAAGAGAGGATTGTAGAGTATTTTGCAGTAAAAGAACTCTTGGAGCTGCGCGGCATATCTCTTAAAAAGAGTGCAGGTGCAATACTCTGTTTTTCAGGACCTCCGGGTGTGGGAAAAACCTCTTTGGCAAATTCAATTGCAACGGCTCTAAAGCGTCCGTTAATTCGTATAGCTCTTGGTGGACTTGAAGATGTAAATGAACTGAGAGGGCACCGCCGTACCTATGTCGGTGCAATGCCTGGACGTATTACACAAGGGCTGATTGATGCCAAAAAGATGAATCCGGTTATTGTTCTTGATGAGATTGATAAGGTTTCCCGTTCACAACGTGGAGATCCGACAGCAGCACTTTTAGAGATTTTGGATCCGGAACAAAACAGTGAGTTTCGTGATTACTATCTGAATTTTGATCTTGATCTCTCCAACGTTATTTTTATTGCCACTGCAAATGATGTGGGACGTATTCCTGCACCACTGCGTGATAGAATGGAGTTTATTACACTAAGCTCATATACACCGCAGGAGAAGTTTGAGATAGCAAAACGCTATCTAATTCCTCAGGAGTTAAAAAAGCATGGACTTAAAAAGTCTGAGCTTTCAATCTCAAAACCGGCTTTAAGAGAGTTAATCCATTCATATACACGTGAGGCGGGAGTTAGAAACTTACGTCGTCGTGTTGCTGAAATGTGTAGAAAAGCAGCGAGAGATCTGCTTAAAAATCCTGATATCTCAAAAATAACTATCAATATGAAAAATCTTAAAGAGTATTTTGATAAGTCTGTGTTTGAGATAGAAAAGACAGATAAAGTACCTGTCATTGGTGTTGTAAATGGTCTCGCATGGACAGCTGTGGGTGGAGATGTACTCAAAATTGAATCTATCCGTATTCGTGGTAAAGGAACACTCCAACTTACAGGTAGTCTTGGTGATGTGATGAAAGAGTCCGCTCGTATTGCTATGAGTGTTGTTAAAACGCTTATAGATAAAAGAAAACTCAAGATCAGTGAAGATAATATACCACTGACATATACAGAAAAAACTGAAAAGGTAAAAGTAGATCCAAGTGAGGTATATAAACGCTATGATCTTCATGTACATGTTCCAGACGGTGCAACACCAAAAGATGGACCAAGTGCCGGAATAGCAATGGTTAGTGTTATAGCTTCAATTTTAAGTTCTCGTAAAATCAGATCAGATATTGCTATGACAGGTGAGGTCTCTTTAAGTGGAGATGTTTTACCTATTGGAGGTTTAAAAGAGAAGCTGATTGCTGCACATAAAGCAGACATGAGCAAGGTTTTAATTCCTACTAAAAACTATGAGAGAGATTTGGATGATATTCCAAAAGAGGTACAAAATTCCTTGGAGATAGTTCCTGTAAAAAGGATAGAAGAGGTTTTAAAACAAGTCTTGGTTTAGACTTGTTTTAAACAATTACAGTTGCCATTTGACGTATAAGATCATCATTTCTTATAGGTTTGATTAAAAAGCCATTTGCTCCATAGTCGAGCGCATCACTCTTTTTCGTTTCATCTGTTGTCAGGACTATAATTGGAACCTGGCGGAGATTATCATCTGCACGAACAACTTTAAGCATCTCAATTCCACCCATAATCGGCATAATAATATCTAAAAGTATCAGATCAATATCATCTCTGCTTTTGAGTTCTCCAATTGCATCAGAGCCATTTTTTGCCTCAATAACCTCTTTTACATGCCCGCTTTTCATAAGCATTGATTTTAAGAGTTTTAAATTGATAATATCATCATCTACTGCAAGTACTACTAAATCTGTTCTAGTCATCTGTTTCCCTTTATATATATTTCTCTATAATTGACTGGAGTCGTTCTTTGTTAATGATGTTTTTCATCATTTCATCTACATATTTACGATCATTTTCCTCTTCAGGAAGTGTCGGATCTGCTATAAGCACAAGAGATATAGGAAGATTTTTTTCTTTATATACAGATCGTACAGATGCACTGAAATCTTCTAGCGTTAATGCTTCACACTCTTTATCAAAGAGAATTACTTTATAAAGATTATTTTCTACTTTATTGTGAAGTTCGTCTGATGAGTGTGCTATATCATAAGTATATCCAAGAGAATCAAGAATTTTTGTAAAGAGTTTTATATCAAAATCACTTTTTTTAGCAAGAAGAATATCTGCTGTATAATTTATGTTTTCTTCCTGTAAGTTTTTTTCTTCATTTATGTCTGGAACTAATTCTTCTTTTTGTACTGGTTCTACAACAGCTTCATTCTCTTTGTTTTGATTACTGCTGTGTTCACTTGCATCTACAATATGATCCGATAAAAAGTGATTTAAAAGAGTAATGATCTCTGCACGTACTAATGGTTTTGTTGTATACTCATCCAAACCTGCACTTAAGAATTTTTCTCTGTCTCCTTTGAGTGCATTTGCTGTAAGAGCAATAATAGGAATATGCGGCTGTCCGTAAACTTCTTCATACTCTAAGATCTCCTGTGTTGCCTCCATACCATCAAGGAAAGGCATTTGAATATCCATAAAGATAAGATCATAATTGCCATCTTTTCTTTTTTGGAATGCCTCTAGTCCATTGGAAGCTATATCGATTGTAAGTCCGAGATCTTCAAGTGTACGTTTGATCAGTTTTTGATTAATGATATTATCTTCAGCTATTAAAACATTTGCATCAAATTTAGAAGATTCTGCATTGAATTTTTTACGCTGTTTGCTTCGTTTACGCTCAGCCTGTTGCGCTTTAAAATTCTCATTGTTATAGTTTTCAAGAGACTGTTTGATTTTTGTGTTATTGAGTGGTTCATAGATAGTTTTAAAGATATCAAGAGCCATTGAGTCTATTTTACGCATAAAGTATGATTTTGTTAAAAGTATCAACTCTTCAGGCATACTGCTGTATTTTTGAAGCTCATCTTCATGTGTATATTCATAATCTGCAAAGATTAAATCGTAGTTAATCTGTTTTTGTAAAAGTTCTAGCTCATTATTGTCTTTAAATGTTGTATAACTGACGCCATAAAAGTCAAGATATTCACGTAAGTATGTATCTTGGCGTTTTGTTTTATGTTTTGATTCCAAGATAAGTGCATTGATATTGCTAAAGGCACCTTTGAGGCTATCTTTATTTTCATCCATCTCTTCAAATTCAAGTGTAAAGAAAAAGGTAGTTCCTTCACCCGGATCAGATTGTAAATCAAGCTGTCCACCCATAAGCTCAATAAAACGGGCAGAAATTGTAAGACCAAGACCTGTACCACCATATTTGCGGGTAATTGATGTATCTGCTTGCGAGAAAGCTTCAAAAATTCTGGCTTTTTGTTCACTTGTAACACCTATACCACTATCTTGTACTTCAAATCTTACTTTTGTTATGCCCTCTTGAGAAGATTCAAGTTTTCGTATGTCAACATTGATAGAGCCAGATGAACTTGTAAATTTGATTGCATTTGAAAGAAGATTGATAATAACTTCTTTGATTTTTGTCGGATCTCCTTTAAGAGGCTGTTCAAGTTCCGGATCGATGAAACATCCAAGATCAATATGTTTCTCACTTGCACGTACCGCATAAACTTCAACGGCACTTTCAAATTCATCCATAGGATTAAAGATAATATCTTCAATTTCAAGTTTGTTTGACTCGATTTTTGAGAGATCGAGAATATTATTAATAATTTCTAGTAGATTCTCTGAAGATTTTTCAATGATTTCAACAAATTCTGCCTGTTCCTCTTGTAGATCAGTATCTTTTAAAAGCTCGGTAAATCCGACAATACCATTGAGCGGTGTACGGATCTCATGTGACATATTTGCGAGGAACATAGATTTTGCTTCACTGGCTTCTTGTGCTGCCTCTTTATCAATTCTCGTCTGTTCAATGATTTTTTCAAGAAGATGATATGCTTCTGCAGTACCTTCTGCAGTATGGAGGTTAATATTAATAGCATCCTCTTCATCTTCATTTGTATCTTCGGCAACTTTTGTAAGTACATCTTCAAGGTTACGAATATTTCTTGCAATTTCATTTGAGAGAAGGAAGCCTAAAACTGCAAGTATTAATGATACAAACCATATTGAGAGTGTGATAGCCAAAAATTGCAATGCTTCCGTTTTTACAGTAACAGCTCTTGTATCCATTGCGCTTAAAACTGTATTTTCAGCTTCAGAGATCAAGTTTGATTTTTCTGAGAGCATTGCAAACCATATACCTGCATTTGTTTTATATTGACCATGAGAAGCTGTTGCCAAAATAGAAGCACGTTCTTGATTGATATCATCAAAGAGCTCTTTTGAATCTTCATCTTGGAAAATAACATTAAGCTTATTTACTAGATCTTTATCACGCAGTGTATCGTATGTAATGGCATCGGCTTTTGCAATCAGTGAGATCCATTTGTTAATACTGTTTTCATTAAGTTTAAATGAACGTGCAATAGTATAAGAGATAAAATCTCTCTCATCTGCTGTAGCTGCATTTGCTCGAACCAATGAAGTGTACTCTGTCGAAAATTCATTAATTAAAGGATCGATCTGTTGTGAAGTAATCTCTTCGAGTTCTGCTATACCTAACTTTTCAGCTTTACCATAGACTGCTTCATAAACGTCGTCAAAATTAATTTGTCGTTTATCGACAAGTTTGCGAATCTCTTTGATCTTCTGCAGTGAACGTTCAAGATTTGCGATTCTTTGTTGTTCTACAGCTACATCTGCTTGTTGCTGTATCTGTGCTTTTACATTTGTAAAGTATGTTTTAGCTTTTTTATCTACAATATTTCTTTGTTTTATAAGAGATTTGAGTGTATTTGATGATGCATTACCAAGATACATCACCGTCATACCTCTTTCTCTTGAAATATTGTTGATCAGATCATTGAGTTCCCTGTTTACTGAGAGTCTCTCTTGAAGAATTTGGGCAGCTTTATAGTTTTCATATGAGTCATAAACGAAGTAACTTGTAATTGAGATAAGAATAATAATCGGGAAAAGACTAATAAGTCTCAGTCTGTTTTTTAAACCTAGTTGCATCTGTTACGCTCCCATTTTTGAAATTTTACTAATAGTAGTATCAATTTTATTTGCTGCTTTTTGTAGATTTTCTTTGTCTGATGAGTAAAGAAGTATATCAATTTCAGCAGCAAATTCATGGAGTCTCATATTGTCACTCATTGTTTTGAACTTCACTACCTCATTTCTGCATTTTTCAAGATCATTCTCTTCAATGGCATTTTGAATATTTTTAAATATTATATGGCTTTCATGTTCAAAATCTTCAAAAAGTTCATTAAAACTCTCTAGATCAAGGCCAATATCTTGTGCAGCTGCTGTTTTTGAATAGAGAATAAGATCTGTTGTTTTTTCCTCTTGTATCTCTTGATTTGCAAGTTCATCCTGATTTGTAAAGAAATCATCATCTGCTAGTTCAGGAATATCAATTTTTTCAGGAACATCTTCATCATGTACTACTTCTTCACTATTCTCTTCTATAGTATCATCTTTAAAACTCAGTTCCAAAGTAGTTTCATCTTCTTGTGAAATTGTCAGTGGAGCTTCAATCTCTTCTGTTGCTTCAGAAATTTCCAAAACTTCTTCAGTCTGTGTCTCCTTTTGCTGTTGTGTGGCAGGCTCTCCTGAGAGTTTTGCGATGATTTTGTAAAATGTATTGATATTTTCGTGAATAATTGGCAACTCACTGCTTGCACTGACAGAAGAGAGTACTTCATGTGCATCTTCAATTCTGAGGTTTGCAGCTACACCTTTGAGTTTATGAGAGAGGGTTTTTACTTTTTCTATATCTTCTTGTTCTATAGCAAGGTAGATATCATCATGAAACTCTTTTGCCTGTAGAATAAAATCCTGAATAAACTCTTCAATAAGGTCAACAGGTAATCCTAACTCTTGCGAAGCAATCTGTGGATCATAGTGATATCCGTTGTCAAATACTTCTGTCTCTTTATTCTCAGTTTCTTCTTTTTTAGTAGCAGTAGTGTCCGTAGTTGTTGTTAGTGCTTGTGCAGCATTCTCTTGAACAGGAGTACTTTCATTAAAAACATCAAGAGAAAGATCTGCAATGTCTGCTTCTTGTTTATACTCCAGAGTCTCCTCTTCAAAATTGATATCAAGTGGAATATCATTTGTGTTTTCAACTTCACTCTCGTAACCTGTCTGTTCAAAAGAAGTAGTTTCTACATGTTGCGGCTGAACTTTTGGAAGTTCTCTTTTTGAGATCTGTGTCGATAAATGTTGTGTTTCATTTTGTGAAAGTGTACGGAGATTATGAAAATTAATGGCATAAGCAGGAGCAGTCGGGTTATCTATAAGAAAGAGTTTTGAGACTTTGAGTGTAGCACTGAATGTCTGTGCATTTGCATTAATAAGTACCTTTGCATTTTCTATCTCATCAGAATACTGGACAAAATCTATCCAATGTATATGTTGAAAATTATGGACATAACCGGGAGTCTTGATGAAAAGATCAGCAAAGTCGTTTACTTCACTTCGCAACTCTTCAAAAGTGCTAAATCCAAAGATATGAAGATCTCTCTCATCCATACCTAAAAACTCTTTTTGATAATTATAAATTAACATATTAAATACCTTTTTACTCTTCTAGCTGAAGCATTTTTTTATAGTTCTCTTCACTCTCTTGAATATCTTTGCGAGAGGCAGGTTTTCTCGCTGCAATATAACCTGTGATAGTCTCATTATGATCTTTTATTGGAAGGATCTCTGTATCTACCCAGTAGTACTTCCCGTCTTTTCTCAAGTTTTTAACAAGTCCGTTCCATGCCTGTCCACTCTCAATGGTGTGCCACATCTTCTGAAATGCTACTTTTGGCATATCCGGATGTCTGATAATATTGTGAGGTTTGCCGACAAGTTCATTGACACTGTAACCAGACACCTCACAAAATGCCTGATTCGCATAGGTAATAATACCTTTTAGATCAGTTTGACTGATAATCACAGAACCATCAAAAACATACTCTTCATCAATTGGGGTAGCTTTGCTCATTAAAAAACCTTATAAAATTGGTAAAATAACTAAAATATCACAAATATATCATAAAGGAGTGAAAAAAAAACTTAGTTATAATATCTTTTGATGGTTTTTGCATCTTTTTGGTTTAAAACTTCACTTATATCATCAAAAGAAGCAGTTTTGAGTGCTTCAAAAGTTCCAAAGTGATTAAGAAGTTTTTGAATTTTTGCAGCTGAAATGCCATGTAAACTTAAAAGCTTACTCTCTTGATCGAGTTTGAGTTTTGTTTTTTTATGAAAAGTAATGGCAGATCGGTGTGCTTCATCTCGAAGTTTTTGTATCCATTGCAGTCGTTTGTCACTCTCTTTGAGTCGAAAAAAGTCATTTTTTGTGTAGATGATATCTTTTGCCTTTCCTTTTGCGCGGTGTGCTTTTGCATCTACTTTCTCTTTTGATATCGCTATGACATCCAGATTTACACCATTTGAGTCTAAGATCTCAAGTGCGAGTTTGAGCAGTGTTGCTCCACCGTCGAGTATCCACAGATCAGGAGGAGAACTTTTAGAAAAGCTCTCAACTCTGCGTGAGAGTGTCTCTCTCATTTGTGCATATTCATCACGTGCTTCAAGGTGATAAGTGCGATAGGATTTTTTGTCAAATTTGCCATTTTCATAGACAATCATCGCCCCGACTGTCGCAACTCCAGCCATATGCGAGTTATCAAAAACTTCGACCCGATAGGGTATTTTTTGAAGATTACAGAGCTCTTTAATCTCCGTTAGTATCGCATCATCACTTTTTGTCTCTTTTTTAAGAAGCTCCTGTGCATTTAAGAGTGCGAGTGCGACAAGATCTTTTTTCTTGCCTCTTTTTGGTTGGAGTATCTCTGCTTTTTTTCCAAAAACACGACTGAGATGTTCTTTGATAAGTTCTTGATCCTCAAACTCCTCTGCAAGAAGGATCGGTGCAACGATAGGAGGTCTTTCATCTTTGTAAAAATCAAGCAGAGCACGTGAGTAGATCTCATTGGCATCAAAACCTTCAGGGATCTGTATGATATCGTGTGAGGAGGAGATGATCTTTCCGTGGCGCATAAAGATTCGCACAAGCGCTGCTTTTTTAGCTTGATGGGCTACTGCAAAAATATCAAAGTTTTCACTGCTTGCGAAGTCTATTTCACTTTTGATCTCAGAGCGGCTGATTTTATCCATTCTGTCTCGAATCTCCGCAGCCTCTTCAAAACGTAACTCCTCTGCATAAAATTCCATCTTCTTTTGCAGCTCTTTTAAAAGCAGGGCTTTATTCTTTATCAGTTTTGTAGCGAGTTTAAGCTCTTTGTTATAACGCTCTTTTGAGACAGGCAGTTCACAAGGGCCGAGACATTTGTCTATCTGATGATAGAGACAGAGCTTTTTGGATTTTAAACACCCTTTTTTCTGGACAAGCTTTGCTATCTCATAAACAGAGTTTACAATGTCCCGAGCTCCTACACTATAAGGACCATAGTAGGTGATATCGGGACTTTGGATGATTTTTCTGGTAATTTCAAAACGGGGATACTGCTGTGCATTGTCAATGTATATGTATGGGTATGTTTTATCATCACGCAGCAGGATATTGTATTTTGGATTGAGCTGTTTTATAAGTGAATTTTCCAAGATCAAAGCATCGTGTTCAGAGTTAACTACTATGTAGTTGAGTGAAACAGTCTGCTTGAGCATTGAGATAATTCTCTGTGAGAGTTTTGGATTTGGATGCAGATCAGGGCTAAAGTGCCAGTAGCTTTTTACTCTGTTGGCAAGATTTTTTGCTTTACCGATATAGAGCAGTTTGCCGTCTTTGTCAAAGTACTGATAGATCCCTGCTGATGTCGGCAGTTGATTTATAGTCTCTTTAAGATTCATTTTTGTCTTTTATAATGTTTTGGATGGATTTAAAGATAGAAGCAAGTTTCTCATCTTTTGTAGTTATTGTAAAGTTACCGCTTGCACGCTCTTTATAGTGCTGTGCAGTAGTAGAGTTTAGTTTTTGCGTATCTTCTTTTTTAATTGGAGTGTGTGTAACAAAAGCTTTTATATCTTGTATATCTGCTTCTT
>Ga0256837_1002647_pt1 | contig 10909 bp, 7 predicted proteins | sample 4562384metaG_FD_185976 | JGI IMG/M metagenome (GOLD analysis project Ga0256837, IMG submission 185976) | Hydrothermal vent microbial communities from Guaymas Basin, Mexico - 4561-384 | ecosystem: Environmental > Aquatic > Marine > Hydrothermal vents | place: Mexico: Guaymas Basin | collected... | reverse complement strand
TACTATTTAACCCTTTCTCGAGGGGATGCATATAAGGAGTTTCGTAAACTCAATTATGAAACTGATGATGTATATACTATCATTCAAGGATTGAAACCCTACTCTGAGCGTGGAGAAGAGTATGTTATAGAGTTGGCAAGTATGATCCGTTTTAATAATTTTACAAAATATGACAAACCAATGCAAGAAAAGTCGCAAATATAAAAACTTATAATCTGCTATAATTGCGCCCATGAAACAATTAAAACAATATTTAGATTCTCACGATACATGTGAGATGCACCCATCGGAATTAGCAAAAATCTTAAAAGGTATAGATGACAATGACTTTAGTAAAGCTGTCAAACTTATACCAAAAGATTTAATAGGTGATGTAGCTCTGGCTCTGCCTGATAGATATTTTGATGATGTGGTTGAAAACCTTAGTGTTGATGAACTCTCAAAGGCAGTTTCAGAGCTGGAATCAGATGATCAGTTAGAGTTTATGCAAGAACTTGAAGAGGTAGATGAAAATGTTGCTTCGCAGGTTTTTAAAACACTTGATGAGGAAGATAAAGAGGAGATAAAAACACTTCAAAAGTATAATGAAGATGAAGCTGGTGCCTATATGCAGCTTGAGGTCTTCATAGCACATGAAGATGAAGTGGTTCAAGATGTAATAAAACGTTTTGCGAAGCTTCGTAAAGAGCATGAACTTGAAAATGTTCAAAACCTCTTTATTGTTGATAAAAACAACAAACTACTTTACACTGTTGGTTTGGATGATCTTCTTATTTTTGACTTTTCAAAAACTGTAAAAGAGAATATAGAAAACTCTGAAGAATCTTTTGAACCTATCGTTGCTAAAGATACTGAAAATATTAAAACAGTAGTTGATTACTTTAAAGAGTATGACCTCTCTGTTATGCCTGTTGTTGATGAAAACGGAGTTTTGCTTGGTCGTATCACATCGGATGATATTTATGATATTATCAATGAACACGCAACAGAACAGATGTATAACCTTGCTGGGGTTGATGATGAAGCTGAAGAGGATGAAGATGTCATCAAAGCTGGTAAGAAAAGAGCAACATGGTTGGGGATAAATCTTTTAACTGCCATAGCAGCCTCTTTGGTTATCGGACTTTTCCAAGATACCATCAACTCTATGGTAGCGCTTGCGGTTTTAATGCCGATCGTTGCTTCTATGGGTGGTAATGCTGGAACGCAGACCCTTACTGTTGTTGTACGTCAATTGGCACTTGGAGAGATTTCAACTGGTGATGCACTCAGAATTATAAAAAAAGAGGTTATAATATCTCTTATGAACGGCTTTGTTTTTGCTCTTGTTATGGGGGCAATTGCTTGGGCATGGTTTGATATACCGCTTTTAGGGGTTGTTATTGGACTTAGTATGGTGATTAATCTTTTTATGGCTGGATTTTTTGGAGCAACAATTCCACTTGCTCTTCGAGCCTTAAGGATTGACCCAGCCATTGGTAGTACAGTTATTTTAACAACTGTGACAGATGTCGTAGGATTTTTTAGTTTCCTAGGACTTGCAAAATATATTTTACTTTAAAGGATCTGTAAAACTTGGATTTATTGATACTATTTTTCCTACTCTCGGTAGGCGTGTCGTTTGTATGTTCTGTTTTAGAATCGGTTTTATTATCTATTAATATGTCGTATGTAGCAGTTTTGGAAAAAGAGCGTCCAACACTTGGTAAACTGCTTCGTATGCAAAAAGAAAATATTAACAAATCAATTGCTTCTATCCTTATCTTAAATACCATTGCAAATACATTGGGCGCTGCTGCTGTAGGTGCGCAGGCTTCTAAGATTTTTGGCAATGATGCAGTTGTGTATGTTTCTATTATCTTAACATTTGCTATTTTATTTCTTTCTGAGATTATTCCAAAGACAATCGGTGCTATTTACTGGAAACAACTTGCTCCTATGGCGGCGTATTTTATCCGTGTTTTTATTTGGCTTACATACCCTATTATTTTAACTACACTAGCAGTTACAAATAAAATCTCCAATGGTAAAACAGACTCCCACTCCCTGACAAAAGAGGAGCTTTTAGAGAGTATGCTTATGAGTGAGGATGAGGGGATTATCGATGAGAAAGAATCTGATGTAATTGAAAATATCCTAAATCTTGACAATATCAAAGTGAGTGAGGTACTTACTCCTAGAAGTGTTGTTTTTGCTTTAGATGAAAGCCGAACCATTAAAGATATTATAGCGACAGAAGAAGCTATCTTTAAATTTTCCCGTATCCCTGTTTACAAAGACTCTATAGAAGAGGTAACAGGTTTGGTTCTTACCAAAAAAATATTTAAACAGGCTCTTGAAGATGAAAATGTTCCTCTAAGTACAATTAAGAAAAAAATCTTTTCTATTAATGAGAATATTCCTGTAAGCAAAGCGCTTGACTTGTTCATTGCCAAAAAGGAGCATATGTTTTTAGTTACTGATAATTATGATCAAACTGATGGTATCATCACTTTGGAAGATTGTGTTGAAACAGTTTTGGGTGTTGAGATTATGGATGAGAGTGATACTACCGAGGATATGCGTGAGCTTGCAAAGAGAAAAATGAAGCTAAAAAGAAAGCTCCAAGCTAAGAGTGAGGCCTCTTAAGCCATCACCTCTTGCATACTGATATCATCACCTACCTCATTAACAAGGTTATCCATAAGTGTGAAGAGTTGTGCTGATTCCTCTTCTGCTTTGCGGAAACGTTGAATGATTTCATCTTTGGAATTATTTTTCGTCATACATCCTCCGTTTAATACACAGTCAAGATTTTCATTGATAAGGTCATGGAAGTTTTTATGATGTTGTTCCATTTTTCTAAAAGTTGGGTTTTGTCCAAAGAGTTTTTGTCCTTGGGAGTAGTACCATACACCAAATCCACAATGTTTATAATCTTTTTTCAGTGTTTCAGTTACTGTACCATTGACAACAGCAGAGTAAGCGTTTGATTTAAAAAGGATATGATGGATTTTGAAGTTTACCAAAAATAAAGCAAAGCTGTTTTTGTTGGCATCGGTGGAGACGGTTTGCATATCTTCATTTAGGATACCGATTGTATCGGCAAACTTATCCATGGTTTCGTTTGCATTGTTGGCAATATTGCTCATATTAGAAGCGTTTTCAGAGATTCCACTAGATTGTTGTTGAAGATTTTGGATAGTGATGCTAATCTCCCCTGTAGCTTTACCTGTGCGTTCAGCGAGTTTTCTAACCTCGTCGGCAACAACGGCAAATCCACGTCCATGTTCACCAGCACGAGCAGCTTCTATGGCAGCATTTAACGCCAAAAGGTTTGTTTGATCTGCAATATCTTTAATAAGGTTCACAACTGTTGTGATTTCACTGACATTAACATCCATCTGCTCTATAGCTTCAACCGTATCTGTTACAAGTTCGCTGAGATTAGAGATTTCAGAGCTTGTGTCTGATACTGCGCTGTAAGTTTCTTGTGTTGCACTTGAAGCATTGTGTGTTAATTCAGCAGCTTTGACAAAAGCATCTTTTGTTTGGTTGATATCTGATGTGATGATATCAAGGTTTCCTTTCATCCCACCGTTAAGTTTGGAAAATTCGGTTGTAAGCACACCCATAAGTTTGTACTTTTCATTGGCTTTCATAGATGAAATAGCTTTTTGAATAGCATTAGCAGTCTCTTTAAATTCCCCTTTAAGACCATCTGGGAACATACTACGATACATTTGACCATTGCTGACAGCTTCGATGGTGTAGCGTGTTTCACGTAAAATAATCTCCATTTGATCGAGTGTGTCATTGAGATCCCATGCAATGTGTTCAAGTTCAGTTTCATTTTTTTCCAAAACAACACGGGAAGAGAGCTTTCCGTTTTTAGTATCTTGTAAAACGGTAGAAATCTTTTGGATTAAGTCCTGCTCATTGTTGTTCTTAGTGCCAAAAAAACTCATATTTTAGCTCCTTTTTGAAGATTGATAACAAATTCATCATATTCTAGGTTATGCTTTTTTAGTAAATTGTTTAGTATTTGTTGTGAAGCTTGCATCCCTCCACTGCGTTCGGCATCAAGAAGTTGTCGATAGATTGGAGTAATAATGTCTATGGCTGACTGAGTCGCTTTTCTTCGTACTGATGTATATGAAATAATATTGCCATTTGCATCTAAATCAGGTGTAATATATGCAAAAACCCAATAATATCCACCATCAGCACACAAGTTTTTTACAAACCCAAAGAACTCTTTTTTACTTTGAATCTTGTCCCATACGGTTTTAAAAGCAATCTTTGGCATATCAGGGTGGCGTATAAGGTTATGATTTGCCCCAATAATTGAAGAGGCTGGATACCCTGCCATTTTTGTAAACATCTCATTACAGTAGATAATCTTCCCTTTTGCGTCTGTTTTTGATACGATAAAATCATTTTGTGAAAGTGTTTTTTCGTTATTTGTAATATTTTTTGGAGCATCTAATTTTGATAAAGATTTCCCTGCCATACAATCTCCTCATTTTTTTATATATAAATGAAAGATTGTATAGGGTTTAGGTTTAAAGTTTGATAAAAGAGCTTAAGAATAATTTTATATTATGGGTATAAGAGGAATTATACCCATTTTATTACATTCCAGGGATGCGAGGGATTTTTCCAAGTTTTGAGTAGCGACAATATGTTCCCCACCCTTTTTTAAGCCAGTGACCAATGAGTGGCATAGGAATCATAAAACCACGTTTTTCATCTCTATATACAAAAGCTGCACCATCTCCACTGTCCATAACGCATAAAATATTGAGATGTTCGTGGTAACCTTTAAAGTCACTGCCATCATTGTCTCTTTGCTCAATGTTGTGAGCTACATTTTTTGCCATCACCTCTGCAATATGACCTTGTTTTGCTCTCCAGTCATACCCCTCAAGTGCAGCAACATCACCAATGGCATAGATGTTAGACTGTGTACCATCTTCATGTAACACGCAAGAGTAATCATCAGTTTTTATAAATCCTGCTTCATTTGTTGGCAAATCACTCTCTTTAATAACTGCGTGTCCATCTCCCGCTGGAATGAACATAGTAAAATCTGCTTCAAGTTTGGAATCATCTTCAAAAACAACGCCATCCTCTTCAAATGCTTTGATCTTTTTGCCAAAATGTTTGTTGATACTCAGTTTTGAAAAGAATATATCCATCATTTTTAAAGCTTGAGGACCCATTCTTTTTCCAGGTTCTGCCATTGGTGCAAAGAATGTAAGTTCAAATTTGTCTCGTATGCCCTTTTTCTTAAGCATATTGTGAACATTAAATAAAAGTTCAAACCCTGGGCCACCACGAACAGCAGATGAGTCTTTAGGATTACCACCAAAGCCCATAGCTATCTTACCGTGACCAAGCGCTACAAGTTTATCTATCTGGTAGCGGATATCCAAAGACTGTTCAGGAGCACCACATATAGAAAGGGTGTTTTCTATCCCTTTGTGTTTCATTTTGGATGCACCCATAGCGATGATGAGATAATCATAATCATCAAGGACTTGACCGCTTTGTAGTTCTACACAGTTCTTCTCTTTTGAAATAGAAGCAACACTGTCTATAACAAGATTAAACTTATGAGCTTTTTGAAGCTCTTTTAAATCAACACATACATCTTTAAATTCACATTCACTCGTTGGTACCCAAATGGAAGTAGGGTAAATGTAAAAGTAATCTCTATCACTTACAAGTGTAACATCATAGTTCATTTTCTTTAGATGTGATGCTGCATCCACACCTGCAAATCCACCACCTAAAACAAGTACCTTTTTCATCATTCTTTCCTTTATCCTTATTTTATCTTTAGCAATAGTACAAGAATTGATGTTAAAAATATATTAAATGGATTAATTTTATCGTCAAATTCACCATAATCCTCTAAAAACTAAATTTCAAGAGTTGGGCAATAGAGTCATCTAAACCCCATCTATTATTGATTGAGCCCTCTGAACAAGCCAGCTGATTCTTCCTTGATAAGTTTATTTCTAAATTTACAAATAGTAGTCTCATCTGGGATAGTATCTTCATCTCTTATATCAAGAAACTTCACCACCTTGGTATTTCATGACATGATTAGAAAAACTTAATTGCATATTTATCCCTCAAACTTGGTTTCTTAGTGTCTTTGTTTTATCTAATTGTTGGTTTGAAGGAGGTTAAGCAAAACTCTTTAATTATTCAGAGGGTTCAATTTAGAATGTTTATATATCACTCTCTAAAAGATTCTTAACACGCAAGAGTGTTTCCTCTTTTCCAATAACCGCCATCACTACATCAAGACTAGGTCCTCCCAGTTTTCCAAGCAGTGCAACACGCAACGGCTGACCTATTTTGCCAAAACCAATCTCCATCTCCTCTATCACCTGTTCCATGATATGATGATAATCACTTGGTAGATGTAATTCGGTTGCAGATTGCAGTTTTGTAGCAAAGTTTTTTAAAACCTCTTTGGCATTGCCTTTGAGCGCTTTTTTAAGAGCTTTGGCATCATACTCGCTTGGTGTTGTGATAATCTCTTGAGTGAGTTCTGCAAGTTCTTTGAGTGTTTTTGCACGCTCTTTTAAAGCGTCAAGCAAAATCTCTTTTTTATCGTGAGATGTAAGCACTACACCAAACTCAATAAGCATCTCAGCCAAAGTGTCATTGGATGTGTTTTTAATATAATGCGCATTGAGCCAGTCAAGTTTTTCAGTATTGTAGATTGAAGCTGATTTATTGATATCTTTTGGATCAAAAAGCGCTATCATCTCCTCCATGGAGAATATCTCCTGATCTCCATGACTCCATCCAAGACGTACTAAAAAGTTTAAAAGTGCTTCTGGAAGATATCCCATCTCTTTGTATGCCATCACATCGGTAGCACCATCACGCTTTGAGAGCTTTTTCCCCTGTTGGTTGTGAATCATCGGTACATGATAGAATTTTGGTATATCAAATCCAAGTGCTTTATAGACAACGATCTGTTTTGGAGTGTTGGAGAGGTGATCATCTCCACGGATCACCTCATTGATACCCATAAGTGCATCATCAATAGCTACAACAAAGTTATAAGTTGGGCTTCCGTCACTTCTTGCAATGATAAAGTCATCCAAAATATCTTCTGCTTGAAAAACAACATCACCTTTGATACCGTCATGCACAACAATCTCACCATTGAGTGGTGCTTTGATACGGATAACGGGTGCAACACCCTCTGGTGGTGTGCCGTCAAAGTTACGATAACGTCCATCATATTTGGCACGCTCTTTGTTTGCCATCTGCTCTTCACGAAGAGCATCAAGTTCCTCTTTTGTCATATAACACTTATATGCTTTACCCTCATCGAGGAGTTGCTGAATATATTTTGCATAGATCGCATCTCTTTGACTTTGGTATGTAATCTCACCGTCAGCTTCAAGACCAAGCCACTCAAAAGCTTTTAAAATTGCCTGTGTAGCTTCTTGGGAATTTCTTTTTTTGTCTGTATCTTCTATGCGAAGAACAAATTTTCCATTGTTCTTTCTTGCCCAAAGATAAGAAAAAAGTGCGGTTCGAAGACCACCGATATGTAAGTATCCTGTAGGGGATGGTGCAAAACGGGTAACAACCATTAGTATGCCTTTGTAAAAAATAATTACGCAATTTTAGGCAATTGTTGGTTAAAGGCTGGTAAAATACAGCTATATTAACAAATGGACAGATATGAACAAAATAGTTTTTTTCCTTATTTTTGCGGTTATCCTGCAAGCTAAAATCTATGATGGTGTAGCGGTAGTTATTAAAGATAAAATCATCACACTCTATGATATTAAAAAAGAGATGCGACAAGACAGAGTTGATGTGAAAAAAGCAACAGATATTTTAATACGTCAAAAACTTGAAGAGATAGAACTTCAAGAGAAACAGATCCATGTAAGCTCCTCAGAGGTTTATGATGATATCAAACAGATGGCACAGAGAAATCACCTAAGTGTCAGTGAGTTTTATGATGCAGTACGTGAAGCTAATGGTCTTACTTCAAGTGAACTTAAAGCAAAAATCAAACAAAAACTTCTTTCACAAAAGCTTTACAATGCTATAGCGATGCGTTCTATGTCAGAACCTACAGAAGATGAGATACAGGAGTATTATGAGCTTAACAAAGAGAAGTTACAACATCCTGAGTCATTTGATGTTATTATTTACGATGCAAAAGACAGAAGACGTTTAGAACAAAAAGTAAAAAGTCCGATGTTCTATGCTCCAGATATAGCAACCAATGAGCAAACACTCCCATATAACAGAATCTCTCCAGAGCTTGCCTCTTTGCTTGAAAAAACACCTCCATACCACTTCACCCCAATTGTTCCCAATGGTAAAGGTGGATTTATGAGCTTTTATGTCAAGTCGGTAAAAAAATCTCAAGATGCCTCTTTGGAGAGTATGAGAAATGAGATTATCAATGCGATGATGGCAAAAAAAAGGGAAGCGCTTTTAGGTGATTATTTTGCAAGATTGCGAGATAATACTGAGATTAATATTATAAGGCTGCCTGAATGAAATTTCAAGTGAGAAGCTTTTTTTCTTACTATTTAGTAATTATCATAGCCTCTCTTATTCCTGTTATTCTCTTTGGGGTATTTACATACAATAATGAGATTCAAACACATGAAAATGAAGCTCTTATTAATCTCAAAAGTATAAATAATGATAAAAAAACGGATATCACACGCTTTTTTGATGATGTAGAGTTTGAACTCAATGAATTAAAGAACAATATATCTTTTTTCGATAATCTAGCTAGAAAACATATACAGACACTGCAAAAACTACAGTATGACAATATCATAACCTACTACAGTTCTTTAGAACATCTGCTTGTATCTTTATCATATCAAGATTTTTTTAAAAAACTTGATACAGACTCAACTTTAGTTGCAACGCAAAAGCAAGAGCTTGATACGCTTACAAAGAAGCTTTTTGATGGTGCATTTTTTATCGTTGGCAAACAAGGTACTATACTTTATGAAAGTATGAAACAAGGATATGAAGGAAAGTTTATCGGTGATTTGACACCTCGATTTGATAGCTTTTACAAAGCATATATAAAACACGAGATAATAATTGATGATGTTTATATTGTTGATTTTGATCGTACAAAAGAGAAAAAATATAAGCAGTACATGGTACGACCTATTGGCAAAAGTGGTGCTTTGATAGTTGCTGAAATTTCTCAAAAACCGATGGAAGAGATTTTAAAAACTGTTGATTCTTTTGGAACATCTGCAGAAACATATCTGGTGTACCAAGATGGCAATCAAACATATTTGGCATCTACAAGAAGTGCAAAAGTTGGTCATATTGGTGATTTGAAAAGTTCTGCTCAGATTGAAAAAGGATTTCATCAAAACGGTGTAGAGATTAAATATGGCAGTACGGGAGCGATTGAACTTGTAGGTTACAGACCATTGCATTATAAAAATATGAAGCGTACCATGCAAACTACTGTACGTTATATGGATATTATTTCTCCTAATATAAGTACAAAAGAGTATTTAAAAGCATTTGTTCAAGATTATGATTTTGAAGATTTACTTATTATTGATGCAAGTGGTGAGATTATCTATTCTGTTAATTCAAAAAATAAACACTCTAAAAATATTTTAAATACATATAGTAATCTGGAAAATATGGTGAAGCAGGTACTTCAAACGAGAAGTTTTGTTCTTGGGGATATAGATTATTATAAAGGATGCAAGGAACAAATTGCTCAGTTTGCAGCGATACCTATGTTTGGCAATATACAAGATAAAGAGATTGATATCATCATCTTTGTACAACTAAAGATAGATACATTGACAAAACTTTTAGAAGCAAGAAACAGCAATTACTATAAAACATTGGATAATTATATTGTCGGAGATGATTACAAATTAAAAAGTACCACATTGCTTGATGCTGCAACATTTAATGTTGAAAACTCCTATAAAGGGGACTGTAACCTTTCTAAAAAAGATATATCACGGTTTTTTGAAAATAATAAAAACAATATATTTCATTCCAAAGACTATAGAGATAAAGAGAGCATTTCTGTATATTCTTTGATAAAGACCAAAAATTTTCGATGGGCTATTGTGACTAAAATCGACAAAGCAGAGCTTGAAGCGATGAGCAGTACGATTAAAAAAGAGATTATCGTTTTTATTCTTATTTTTTCTCTTTTAGCTGTATTGGTTATTTTGCTTGTGAGTTATTATAAAAAGCAACATGATGAGAAACTTCTCTACTCTGCAACACATGACAGTTTAACCAAACTGCCAAATAGACGTTTTGTATTTAATTTCTTAGAATATATCTTAGCAAATACAAAAAGAAAGAAAAATTGTGGTGCAGTGATGTTTATGGACTTGGATAACTTCAAGTTTATCAATGACAGCTATGGGCATGAGGTTGGTGATTTTGTTTTGGTAGAAGTATCAAAAAGACTGAAAGCAATTTTACGTGAAAATGATATTTTAGCACGACTTGGCGGTGATGAGTTTTTAGTGATTGTCAACAGTTTTACCCATACGCAAGAGCTTAATAATATAGCGCAGAGAATCATCAATGTTGTCTCAGAACCGATTAAAGACAAAGCTAACGACAGAGAGTATCAGGTTGGGGTAAGTATCGGTATCTCAATTTTTCCTGATGATAGTTATGATGCTCGTGAACTTTTACAGTTTGCAGATACGGCGATGTATAAAACAAAGGCTAAGGGAAGAAACGCCTATACATACTACTCCAAAGAGATGACACAACATTCTATAAACAGTACACGTGTTGAGAGTGAGCTTAAACGTGCAATTAAAAATGATGAGCTCATTTTACACTACCAGCCACAAATAGATATCCGAACCAATAAAATCATAGGTGTTGAGGCTCTTGTAAG
>Ga0256837_1002646_pt1 | contig 10913 bp, 9 predicted proteins | sample 4562384metaG_FD_185976 | JGI IMG/M metagenome (GOLD analysis project Ga0256837, IMG submission 185976) | Hydrothermal vent microbial communities from Guaymas Basin, Mexico - 4561-384 | ecosystem: Environmental > Aquatic > Marine > Hydrothermal vents | place: Mexico: Guaymas Basin | collected... | reverse complement strand
GTCATGGTGAAATTGCTCAGTATGTTGATTCTCTTTCTACTTTTGTTGCTGTTGGTGCAATGAGTCAAAGTAGTGGCGATACTATCAATTATGTAAATGCTGATTTTGTTGCTAAAGAGAAAGGTATTAAAATAGAATCTGAAGCTTTAGCTGATTCTTCAGTATTTAAAAACCTTATAACAATTAAACTTACAACTGCTGAGGGTACTACAACTATCTCTGCAACTATTTTTGATGATGGTGTAAAAAGAATTGTAGCTATTGATGGTTTTGATATTGAAGTAGCATTACAGGGTGATATGATTTTATTTAAAAATAGTGATGTTCCTGGTGTTATAGGTAATATCGGTTCAACACTTGCAAATAATAATGTTAATATTTCAGATTTCTCACTTTCAAGAAATAATGATTCTCAAGCACTAGCTGTTATCTTGGTTGATGATGTGGTTAGTGAAACTACTCTTTCACAATTAGCTTCATTAGAAGCTTGTTTAAGTGTAAATTACGCTAGAGTTTAACTCTAGCAACTATATATTCTAAATATTTTATTTAGAATATATTTTTTCTACTATTTATCTTCATCTTTTTTACTTTTAAGAGTAAAATAAAATATCCCTGCAATAACTACAAAAATTACCATTCTTAGTGTTAATGTTATTGGATCAGTTGTATCGTTCATTGTAAACCTTTTTTAAATAATACAAAATTGTAGCATTATTATATTAATAAGAATATTTTAGTTATAAGATATGTTTTAAGTGATTTTTTATAAAGTGAAAGGGTGGATGGGGTAGAGGGATTCGAACCCCCGAATAGTAGCACCAAAAGCTACGGCCTTACCGCTTGGCGATACCCCAATAAAAAGATAGCGAAAGTATATCTCATCAAGCTTAAAATAATATTAAAAGCTTGATTATGATTCTAGTTTATTTAAACCAACCTTTCATTTTATCTATAGCAGAATCTAAAACAGATTCATGTGGTTTTGCTTCTTCTATTTTAAAAGAATCTTGAAGTTTTTGAAGTAACTCTTTTTGTTCTGAGTTTAGGCTTTTTGGGTAAGTTATATTTACTTGAGCTATTAAATCACCTTTTCCATGTCCATGAACATCAGCGATTCCCTCATCTCTAAATGTAAAGTGTTGTTTATCTTTTGTACCAACATCTAATTTAAGTGAAAGCTCACCTGTAAGAGATGGTATAGATACTGTATCACCAGCTACTGCTTGAGTAAAGAAGACAGGTATAGCGATATAAACATCATTTCCATCTCTTTGGAAATGTTTATCTGCTTGAACATTAAAAGTTACATAAAGATCACCACGAGTTCCTCTTTTACCTATGTTTCCTTTACCTGAAACTCTAAGGCGATTATCAGAATCGATTCCAGCAGGAACTTTGATAGTTACTTTTTCTTTACTCTCTTCATAACCATTTCCATGACAGCTTTTACATGGTTGAGATGGTGCTGAACCAGTACCATTACAAACTGGACAAGTTTGAGAAAAAGTCATAAAACCTTGTTTCATATAAACTTGACCTTGACCATCACACTGTTTACAAGTAGATAGTTTAGCATCTTTAGCACCTGTACCTTTACATTTAGTACAAGATTTTTTATATTTAAACTCAACCTCTTTCTCGCAGCCAAAAATAGCATCTTGAAAACTTATGTGCATATCTATATTCATATCTAGTGGATATTTTTCCATATCAGCAGGATTTTGACGGCGGCGAGAACCACCTCCACCAAAACCACTAAACATATCTTCAAACATAGAACCTAAATCATCAAAGCCACCACTTGAACGGCGAGAACCACCACCCATACCTTGAAGACCCTCTTTACCATAACGGTCATAGACACTTTTTTGTTGTTCATCACTTAAACATTGGTAAGCTTCATTACAAAGTTTAAATTTGTGTTCAGCTGCTTCATCACCAGGATTTTTATCTGGATGGTATTTTTTAGCCATAGCTCTGTAAGCTTTTTTAATCGTTGATTTGTCTGCACTTTTAGATACTTCTAGTATTTCGTAATAGCTTAATTCTTCCATTTTTTCTCACATATATAATATTTTTGAAATTATACCTTTTTTGTAGTTTAATTTTAAGTATAATTCGATTTATGAAATATATATTATCAATCTTATTTACAATCCTCTTATTTTTAGGATGCTCAAAAGAGCTACAAGTTAAAGAAAATGCTATTATTTTTGATAAATTACCCAAAACTTATCTTATTAAAAGTGATTTTGAGAAGCTTCCAAATTGGTCAAATGAGAATTATAAAGATTTACTATATAGCTTTTTAAATAATTGTAAAACTTCAAAAACAAAACGACTTTATAATCAAACTTGTAAAAAAGCAAAAAATATAAATACAACAATTAAACTTTTTATAGAAAATGAGTTTACACCATATAAAATAACTACAAAAGATGGTGATGATAGTGGGCTTTTAACAGGTTATTATGAAGCACAACTTAAAGGTTCTTTAGTAAAAACAAAAAAGTATAAATATCCCATATATGAAACACCTACAGACTTGATAAATGTAGATTTAAGTTCTATCTATCCGAATCTTAAAAATTATAGATTACGGGGTAGAGTAGTTGGAAATAAACTTATACCTTATGACACAAGAGCTGAACAGTCATCAAAAAAGGTTTTGGCTAACATAATTTGTTATACAGATTCTAAGATAGATTTGTTTTTTTTAGAGATTCAAGGTTCAGGTAGAGTAGAGTTAGAAAATGGAGAAACTATTTACATAGGTTACGATAATCAAAATGGGCATAAATATAGAGCGATAGGTAGATATTTAGTAAAAATAGGGGCTTTAAAATTAAAAAATGTATCTCTTCAAACGATAAGAAAATATTTATATGAGAATCCATCAAGAGTGGATGAAGTGTTAAATTATAATAAATCTGTAGTTTATTTCAAACAAAGAAAAAACCCAGCATCAGGAGCATTAGGAGTTGAATTAACACCTAATCGTTCAATAGCAGTAGATAGAAGGTATATCCCATTAGGAGCTATGTTATATTTAGATTCTAAAATAGAAAATAAAGAAGTAAACAGAGTAATTTTCGCTCAAGATACTGGAGGAGCTATAAAAGGTGCTATAAGAGTAGATATGTTTTTAGGTCACACAAAAGATGCTATGGAAATAGCAGGTGAGTTAAAGTCACCTTTAAAACTTTGGATATTACTTCCTAATAACATATAAAAGAGAAATAATATGAACCACACTTTAGAAAAATTTAATCGTCTTGTAGATGCCCTACAAGATTTACCAACCATTGGTAAAAAATCAGCTACAAGATTAGCTTACTTTATGGTTATGAATGATAGTTTTGTTGGTATGAAAATATCTCATGCTATAGAGGATGCTCTTGGGTCTTTGAAAAAGTGTACTGTTTGTGGTGGTATGAGTGAGGATGAACTTTGTTATATCTGTTGTGATGAGCAACGAGATGATAGGTTCCTTTGTATTATAGAGAATGCTAAAGATATACTTTTACTTGAGGAGAATGGTCTTTTTGATGGGAAATATTTTGTACTAGAATCTTTAGATGAGTTTAGTGTTGAGCATTTAGAAACTATGGTAAAAAATGGAGTAGAAGAGGTAGTTTTTGCTCTTACCCCATCTATAGCTAATGATGCTGTAATTTTATATATAGAAGATAAATTAAAAAATCATGATTTGAATTATACTAAAATTGCCCAGGGTGTTCCGACAGGTGTTAGTTTAGAAAACATTGATTTACTTTCACTTACTAGGGCTTTAGAGGATAGAGTCCGAGTTTAATCATAGTTTCTTCATAATTAACTGATAATATTGAGGAATCGAAAGTTAAAAACTATATTATAAACTTAACTTTAATTAGGTAACAATAATGATAAATGCTAAAGAATTAAAAAATATCACGAAAAACTTAACACTTTTGTATGTAGAAGATGAAAATGAATTAAGAGAATCTGTAAAAGTATATCTTAGTAAACTTTTTGCTAAAGTTATTAGTGCTAAGAATGGTAAAGATGGTCTTGAATGTTATAAAAAAGATCAATTTGATATAGTTGTTAGTGATATTCAAATGCCTATAATTGATGGTTTAAAAATGTCTCAAGCTATAAAAGAGATTGATCAAAATCAAGAGATAATTATTATATCTGCTTATAGTGAAACAAGTTATTTTCTTGATTCTATCCGTATAGGGATTAATGGTTATATTATTAAACCTATAGATTATACTCAGATGAATCAAGAGCTTTATAAATCATCAAGAAGTGTAATCCAATTAAAAGAAAATATGGAGTATAAACTTCATTTAGAAGAGTTAGTGGAAAAACGAACAGAAAAAATTATAGCTATGGAAAAGGAAAAAGTAAAAAACTTTGAAACTACCATACTTTCATTTATCGAGATGATAGAGGATAGAGATACTTATACTGGTGGTCATTCACAAAGAGTTGCTACTTATGCAAAATTAATTGCACAAGAGATGGGTCAAAGTGAAGATGATTGCGAACTGATTTATAAAGCTGGAATTATTCATGATATAGGGAAAATCGCTACTCCTGATACAGTTCTTTTAAAACCAGGTAAATTAAATAATCTTGAATATATGCTTATACAAGAGCATGTTGATGTTGGTTATAAACTACTTTCAAAGATTCCTATGTATGCAAAACATGCTGAGATAATTATAGGACATCATGAAAGATATGATGGAAAGGGTTATCCAAATGGTTTAAAAGCTGATGAGATACCTTTACTTTCTCATATTTTAGTTGTGGCTGATGCTTTTGATGCTATGACAACAAACCGTATCTACAAAGGTAGAAAGAGTTTAGATTTTGCTATAAAAGAGCTAGAAGAACTTGCAGGAAAACAGTTTCATCCTAAGGTAGTAGAAAGTGCTATTAAAGTATTATCAACGATTGAGATGCCGATAGAGGTTACACAATTACCAAAAACAGATATAGAAAAAGAGAGATATTCATATTTTTTTAGAGATCAAGTAACTGAAGCTTACAATATTGACTATCTAAATTTTATAATTGAGCATAACATTTTAGATAATGAATTTTACTATGTACATAAAATATATTTACATAATTTTAATAGTTTTAATAACTCTCATGGTTGGAGTGGAGGAGATAAGCTTTTAAATGATTTTGTTAAATATTTAAAAGAAAATTTTTCTGATTCCACAATTTTTAGGGTACATGGTGATGATTTTATTTTACTTACAAAAGAGTTTATAACTTTAGATATTGAACAAATTCAGCAGATAGGAATTTTTATAGATAATAACATAACTCTTGCAAAAGAGAGTTTTAGTTTAAAAGATGGAAATAGTGAAGATATAAAAAAATTGAAAACATTAATATAAGGGTCAAGTTAAATATGGAGATCAATATATTAATAGTAGATGATAATTATGATAATTTAAAAACTTTAGGTTTTTTAATAGAATCTATAAAATTTGAAAAAGAAAATAATATAAATGTTATAAAAGCTGATAATGGTCAAACTGCTTTAGATATTGCTATAAAAAAAGAGCTTGCTCTCATTATTTTAGATATTCAAATGCCACAAATGAATGGTTTTGAAGTTGCTACTTATTTACAAAAAACATCTAAAACGAAAAATATCCCAATTATTTTTTTAACAGCTGCATTTAAATCTCAAAAGATGAGAGATCGTGGTTTACATATAGGAGCAGTTGATTATCTTTTCAAACCTATAGATATGACAATTTTAACACCTAAAATTAAGCATTATATAGATTTTTTTGTAATAACTCATGAGCTTATAGATATAAATAAACAACTTGAGTTAAAGGTTAAAAAAGCTATAGAGGAAAATTCTCTAATAGAAACTAGATTACATCAATCTGAAAAATTAGCAGCGATGGGTGAGATGATAGGAAATATAGCTCATCAATGGCGACAACCAATAGCTATAATCTCTATGTGGGCAAATAATATTATTGCTGATGTTGATATAGATGAGGTTGATAACAAAACTTTAAAAAATTATGCCCAAAAAATAAATGAGCAAACAAAACATCTATCACAAACTATAGATGATTTTAGAAATTTCTTTTCGCCAAATAAAGAGAGTATAACTTTTATTTTAGAAAATAGTATTGATAAAACTATAAATTTATTAAGTGCTAGTTTTCAAACACATAATATAAAAATTATAAAAGATATAAAATATATTGAGATATTTGCTGTAGAAAATGAATTAACTCAAGTTGTTTTAAATCTTTTTAAAAATTCTAAAGATATTTTAATAACCTTACCAAGGGAAGAAAAAAAGTTAATATTTATTAATGGTTATCAAGAAAATAATAATGTTATTCTTGAAATTATAGATAATGGTGGTGGGGTAGATAATAAAATAATTGATAAAATATTTGAACCATATTTTACAACAAAAGATAAGTCACAAGGTACAGGAATAGGTCTATATATGGCACAATCTATAATAGTAAGAGATTTCTCAGGGACTCTTTTTATAGAAAATGTAGATTATATTTATGAAGATAAAAATTATTCTGGTGCAAAATTTATTATTAAAATACCATTGAAAAATAAGTAATAGTAGGAGTTTATATTGAATCCAGAGATTAGAAATTTGAAAGAAAAAGTTAAAAATTTAAATATCTTATATTGTGAAGATGAAGAAGAGATGAGAATGGGAACAGAACTTTTTTTAAATAAATTTTTTATGTCAGTAGATGCTGTTTCGAACGGGAAAGATGGGCTAGAGAAATTTAAAAAGAAGAAATATCAAGTTGTTTTTACAGATATTATGATGCCAATAATGGATGGACTAGAGATGTTAGCAAAGATAAAAACTTTAGATAGTGAAACTTTTACAGTAACATTGACAGCATCAGAGGTTGATGAAAATAAAATAATAGCAGCATCTAACCTTTACTTTAGAAAACCGATAACTTATGACAATATGATTACCGTGATGAAAGAGATAGTAGATGAGTTTAACTTATAGAGGGTTATATGAAAAAACGAACTAAATTAATTTTAATTTTAAGCATAATATTTTTAAGTATAAATTTTGTTATTTATATGATTACTGAGTTAAATAAAGAGCAAAGAATTCAAGTTGCATTAGATACTCATCTTTATAAACTTAGAACAAACTATGAGGTACTTTTATATCATCAAAAACTTATAGCTGATGCTGCTTATAAATCAACTGTAAATAAAAAATTTGTGATAGATATATTATCTAAAGTTAAAGGTACTAAAGGAAAAGAATTAGATATTTTAAGAGAGAATTTAAGAAAATTTTTAGAGGATAAATATAAAGTTATACATGAACAGGGTGTACTTCAGTACCATTTTGTTCTTCCAAATAATGATGTTTTTTTACGAATGCATAAACCTAGTAAATATGGAGATAACCTTAGTGGAATCCGTTATAGTTTTGAATATGTAAATAAAACTCATAAACCAATAAGTGGATTTGAAAAAGGAAAAACAGCTCATGGGTTTAGAAATACTTACCCTATTTTTGATGAGAATCATAATTATTTAGCCTCTATAGATATAGCTTTTTCAAGTAATTATTTGCAAGAGTATTTGATTAATATTAGTAAAATGCACACACATTTTTTAATAAATAAGAAAATATTTAATGTAAAAGCATGGAAGAGAAATGATGTAGTTTTAAATTATATTCAAAGTTCTGAAAATAAGAATTTTATGATGAGTGTACTTCATAGTGATTATAAAGAGGAACACATTATAAAAAATATTAAGAAACTAAAGCCTATAAAAAAACAAATACATAAAAAGATGAAAGAAGAGAAAGAGTTTAGTTTACATACTCAATATAATGGAGAGTCTGTAGTTGTTTCTTTTTATCCTGTAAAAAATATAAAAGATCAAAAAACTGTAGTATGGATAGTTTCTTATGACCATGATAGTTTTATAGATATTACTATAAAAATGAATTATTATGTTCAGATTTCTGCTTTTTTTGTTTTATTAATTCTTTTTTATTTTATATATAGAGTTATAAATCAAAGAGAGATATTAGATATTCAAGTAAAAGAGCAAACCAAAGAGTTGGCTAAGAGTGAATATGAATTAAAATTACTTAATGAAAATCTTGAATTAACTATTGAAAAAGAGGTTGCTAAGAATCAAAGTAAAGATAGATTGTTGTATCAACAATCAAAGATGGCAGCGATGGGTGAGATGATAGGAAATATAGCTCATCAATGGCGACAACCAATAGCTATAATCTCTATGTGGGCAAATAATATTATTGCTGATATTGATATGGAAGAGATTGATAATGAAAATTTAAAAAAGTATGCAGATAAAATAAATGAGCAAACTATACACCTATCACAAACTATAGATGATTTTAGAAATTTCTTTTCACCAAATAAAGAAAAAAATCTATTTACACTAAAAGATAGTGTAGATAGAACTATGTCACTTCTAAGTGCTTCTTTTAAAACTCATAACATAGATGTGATAGAGACAATAGAGGATGTAGAGATTTTTTCTTTAGAAAATGAGTTTACACAATCAATTTTAAACATTATAAAAAATGCTAAAGATGTATTGATAACTTTAGATAAAAGTAATAAAAGATTGATTTTTATTAATATTTATAAAAATAATTCTAATGTAATTATTGATATTATCGATAATGGTGGTGGAATCTCTGAAACAGTGATTGATAAAGTTTTTGAACCATACTATACAACAAAACATCAGTCTCAAGGAACAGGCATAGGCTTATATATGACAGAAACTATAATTACAAAACATCTACATGGTCAAGTTGGTGTTAGAAATATAGAATATAAATATGAAGATATTCACTATGTTGGTGCTAAATTTACAATTATTTTACCATTGAATGAGGGAATTAAATGAATATTTTAAAAATGTTAAAAGAAAAAGCAAAAAGATTTACAATTCTTTATGTTGAAGATCAAGAAGAGTTAAGAGAATCTGTTGTTTTATTCTTAGAAAAATTCTTTAACATAGTAGAGTATGCAGAAGATGGAGTAGAAGCTTTAGAAAAATATAATAATGGTCATTATGATATTGTGCTTACTGATATTCAGATGCCAAATATGAATGGGCTTGAGTTATCTACAGAGATAAAAAAAATAAATCAAGATACTCAAGTAATTATATTATCTGCATTTGATAATAAAGATTATTTATTAGAAGCTATAGAGATAGGAGTAGATCATTATATTATGAAACCTATGAACATGAACTCTATGACTGCTACACTTTTAAAAAGTATAAAAACACTTGAGCTTATTGATGAGCTTGAAAGACATAAAGAATTAATTATACATCATTCAAGAAATGCTTCTATGAGTGATATGTTATTTTATATATCTCACCATTGGAGACAACCATTAAATGCTGTAGGTGTAGCTATTCAATCTATTCCATTAATGTATGAGCTTGGAAAACTTGATAAAGATCAACTTAATAAACAAGTTGATTCTAGTATGAACCTTATTCAAGATTTATCTAGCTCTTTAAACCAATTTGGTTCTTTATTTGATAATTCTTCAGAAGATAGCTTTAAACCAATGGAAGCTATAGATGAAATTTCAATGCTTTTAATTGATGCTTTTAAAAATGATAATATTGATATCTCATATATTTATAATGATAAAGATGAGAGTAAAAAAGTTAAAATTAATGGTGATGTATGTGAGTTTAAGCAAGTTATATTATCAATTTTAAATAACTCAAGAGAAGCTATTCATAGTGCAAAAGAAAATAAAAATTTAGAAAATGGGAAAATAATTTTCAATATTGTAAATCATCAAAACTCTATTGATATAACCATAGAAGATAATGGGGGAGGGATAGATAATGATATTTTAGATAAAGTATTTGATCCATTCTTTACGACCCATAATATAGCAAATAAAAAAGGTTTAGGTCTTTATATCGCTCAAATGATTATATCAAATAAGATGGGTGGTAGGTTAAAACTAGAAAATTATGATGATGGTTTAAAAGTGATTATAAACTTACCAAAACTATAAAATAGAATGGGCTAATCTTAAAAGCTCAGAATCTAGTTTATATGGTTGGTTTACCACTTCATCTATAGATTTATAATTAAGTTTACTATCATTGTAACAGATGATAGAATCTTTTTTTCCACTTAATAAACCATCAATAGCTTGAGTTATAAATCTATATGCCATTAGTCTATCTCTAGTTGTTGGGTTTCCACCTCTTTGTATATGACCTAAAGTGGTTACTCTTGATTCCATCCCTATCTTTTCACTAAACCAGTTTGAAATCTCTTCACTTGAGTATTTTACCCCCTCGGAAACTACAGCTATAAAATATCTTCTACCATCTTTCTTTTGTTGTTTAAAATCAATCTCAAATTTTTCTAAGTTTACATCTTGTTCTGGAATTAAGCAAAGTTCAGCACCAGATGTTAAAGCTGAAACAAGAGCTAAATAACCACAATCTCTACCCATAACCTCTATAACAAAAGCACGACTAAATGAAGATGCTGTATCTCGTATAGAATCTAGGGCTGAGTTTATGATTCCAAGAGCTGTATCAACACCTAAACAATACTCAGTACCATTAATATCATTATCTATAGTAGATGGTACACCAGCAAAAGAGATATTTGTATCTTGATAAAATTGATTTATCCCTCTAAAACTACCATCCCCACCAAGGACTATAAGTTTGTCAATATTGTGTTTATCTAAGTTTATCTTAGCGATAGAGCGGAAATCTTTTTTCATAAATCTTTTAGACCTGGCAGAACCAATTTTTGTGCCACCACGATTTATGATTCCAGATACATCATTATATGAAGCAGGGTAAATTTTATTATCTAT
>Ga0256837_1002645_pt1 | contig 10918 bp, 12 predicted proteins | sample 4562384metaG_FD_185976 | JGI IMG/M metagenome (GOLD analysis project Ga0256837, IMG submission 185976) | Hydrothermal vent microbial communities from Guaymas Basin, Mexico - 4561-384 | ecosystem: Environmental > Aquatic > Marine > Hydrothermal vents | place: Mexico: Guaymas Basin | collected... | reverse complement strand
AAAAACAGTTTGTTAAACTTATAGCTATGAGACATGGTGGGCAAATTATAGGTGGGCAAATTGTTGGTGGAGAGGAAACTGGTGAGATGATAAACCTTATAGGTCTTATTATAGAATCTCATTTTGATATATATAAAGTTATGTCAATGCAAGTAGCAACTCAACCTATGCTAACAGCAGCCCCAACTTCATATCCTGTTGTTATGGCAGCAGTTATGGCAACAAAACAGATAGAGAATTAACTCTTTATCTGTTTTGATATATTTTTATAGTTAGCTAAACTTTTTTGAAGCTTTTTAAATAATTTTTTATAGTTTATTTGTTGAAAATTATTAGCTTTAGTTTCTATCTGTTTTGCTATTTTAAACATTTTATGGAATCTAATAGCAGATGAACTACCAGCTATTTTATGGGCATTTATGGATATTTTATTTAGTTGTTTCTCTTTTATAGAATTTTTTAATTTATCCATATCATCACCAATATTTTCAAAAAATATTTTTAAAATTTCTATGAAAGTTTCTTTATCTATATTTGTTTCTTTTATAGCTTTATCTAAATTAAAATCTGATTTATTTAAATATTTGTTTAAAATAATATCTAAATATTGGTCTTGGATTGGTTTTGCTAGATAATCATTAAAACCATAACTTAAGTATTTTTCCTTATCTCCATCCATAGCATTCGCAGTTAAAGCTATAATAGGTATTTTTAAAAGATTTTTCTTTCGTTCAAATTCCCTGATAGCTTTTAATGAATTTACACCATGCATAACAGGCATATTTATATCCATTAGAATTAAGTCAAAACTATTTTTTTTATATGTTTCTAGTGCTATTTTTCCATTTTTTACAATAGTTTGAGTTATTTTACCTTTATTGTTTAAAATAGCTTTTATTAATGCCTGATTTACAGGGTGGTCTTCTGCTATAAGTATATTTCCAGTTAATTTACTAAGAGATATTTTATTGTCTTCTTGTATTATTTTTGTTTTACATCTATTAAGTTTTAATTGAAAATAAAATTTACTTCCTTTATTTTCTTTACTTTTTAGTTTTATTTTTCCACCCATTTTTTTAATTATTTTTGAAGATATAGAAAGTCCAAGTCCTGTTCCTCCAAATTTTTTATTTGTTTCCTCATCTGCTTGTGAAAATGGTGTAAATATTTTTTGTTGTTTCTCTTTAGGAATCCCTATACCACTATCTATAATACTAAAATCTAGTATAAAATTTTTCTTTTTTTGTTTAGAAATTATTTTTATATCTATTTTTCCATCTATTGGGGTAAATTTTATAGCATTACTAATTAGATTTGAAACAACTTGTTTTAATCTATTTTCATCAACAACAACACACTCTTCAATATCTATATTTACATTATATGATATATTTTTCTCTCTAGCTTTAGCTTGAAATAGTTTACTAGTTTGTGTTAAAGATTTTTGAAGATTTGATGAAGATTCTTGTAAAGTTATACCTTCAGATTCTATTTTAGAAACATCTAAAATATCATTTACAATATCTAAAAGTGTTTCAGCACTAGAATCTATAATAGAAACTATCTCTTTTATCTCAGAATCTAGGTTTTTCTTTGTTAGTAGATTAGTAAAACCCATAATTCCATTTAATGGAGTTCTAATCTCATGTGACATATTTGCTAAAAACATACTTTTAGTTTTAAGTGCTTTTTGAGCTTTTTCTTTAGCTTTTATAAGGTCTGTAATATCAACCCTCAATGCTAAGTATTCTATGATGTTTTTTTCTTTATCTAAAACAGGATATATAACAGTGTTTACAAAATAAATTTCACCATTCTTTTTTCTGTTTTTTATTATCCCTTTCCATACTTTTTTATTAGCTATGGTTTTCCACATTTTTTTAAAAACTTGTTTAGGCATATCTGGGCTTCTAACTATGTTATGTTTTTGACCAATTAACTCTTTTTTTGAGTATTTTGAAACTTCCTTAAATTTATCGTTTACATAAGTGATAATACCTTTGGTATCTGTAATGGAAACAATAGTGAATGTATCAAGAGCATTTTTATAATTATTTAGAACTTCATTTTTTAAGATAAGGGAATCTTCTTGCTCTATGAGTTTACTTATATCATTAAAAGTTATAATGTATTCGTTATGTTCATCTAACCTTTTTACATTAGCTAAAAAGGTGTATTTTTTATTTTTTTTATAAAATACTAATCTTGTGTCATCTTTCTCTTTACAAGATTTTTCTGCCCATTTATCAAATTCGATACCATTGAAATTTTCTTTTAAAATAGTTGTTAATTCTTCATTTGTATCTGCTTTAAAATATTCATAGAATTTTTTATTTACAAATTGAATTTTTTTATTTTTACAAATTATAATTACACTATTTTGAGAATCTAGTATATTTTGAATATACTCTTTTTGGATTGAAATATCAACAAATTCTTTTATCATATATCGTCCTTGATAATTACTTAATGGGATTTTTAGTAGAGTTTATATATAATACAATACTTTTATAAACAAGGAAACAAATATGGATTTAAAATTAGCAAGAAAAGAACTTACTGATAAACCAGAAAAAATAGAACTAGCTAAGATAGAAGCTATGGTAGAGAAAGAAAATGATTTAATTATTTATTTTGACAGAGACAACTCTCACAAAGATTTACTTGAGTTACAAGACCATTTTGAAGCTATGGGTAAAAGTTTTTATATGAGTGAAGCTAAATATGCTTTAGCAGATAATGATTACTTATATCAAGTTCATATTGTAAACTAAAGATTCTATTATGAGCAAAAAGTTATTTATTGAGACACTTGGTTGTGCCATGAACTCTCGTGATAGTGAGCATATGATAGCTGAACTTCGTGAGAAAGAGGGTTATGAAACCATAGATGATTTTACTCAAGCTGACTTGATTTTAATCAACACTTGTTCAGTTAGAGAAAAGCCAGTACATAAACTTTTTTCAGAATTAGGTACATTTAAAAAAAATAAAAAAGATGGTGCTAAGATAGGTGTTTGTGGTTGTACAGCTTCCCACTTAGGTGAAGAGATAATTAAAAAAGCACCTTATGTAAACTTTGTTTTAGGTGCTAGAAATGTTTCTAAAATAAGTGAAGTTTTACATAAAAACAAAGCAGTTGAGATAGATATAAATTATGATGAAAGTGAATTTGCTTTTAAAGATTTTAGAACATCACCTTATAAAGGGTTTATAAATATCTCAATGGGTTGTGACAAATCTTGTACTTTTTGTATTGTTCCAAAAACTCGTGGTGATGAGGTTTCAATTCCAGATTCTATAATCATTAGAGAATCACAAAGAGTTGTGGACAATGGAGCAAAAGAGATTTTTCTTTTAGGGCAAAATGTTAACAATTATGGTCGCCGTTTTTCAGGTGAACACGAAAAAATTAACTTTACAGAACTTTTAAGAAGACTTAGTAAGATAGATGGCTTAGAGAGAATCCGTTTTACATCTCCACACCCTTTTCATATGGATGATGAGTTTATAGAGGAGTTTGCTCATAACCCTAAAATCTGTAAGTCAATGCATATGCCTCTTCAAAGTGGTTCTACAAAAGTTTTAAAAGATATGAAAAGAGGTTACTCAAAAGAATGGTTTTTAAATCGTGTTGAAAAATTAAGAAGTAGTTGCCCTGAAGCCACTATAAGTACAGATATTATTGTAGCTTTCCCAGGTGAGAGTGATGAAGATTTTGCAGATACGATTGATGTTATGAAAAAAGTTAAATTTGACCAAATTTTTTCTTTTAAATACTCTCCTCGCCCTGAAACAGAGGCTCAGTATATGACAATGGTAGATTCTGAAATAGCATCTAAAAGATTGACTTATTTACAATCATTACATAATGAAATTCTTGATGAAAAGAATGCTAAACAACTTGGAAATATACATAAAGTTTATTTTGAAGATTTACATAGTGATGGTTATGTAGCTGGAAGAAGTGATAACAATATAGTTGTAAAAGTTAAAGGTTCAGAGGAGCTTTTAGGTAAGCTTAAAGATGTTAAAATAACTACAATCGGTAGAACAATTTTAACAGGTGAGATTGTTGCTTAAAAAATTTCTTCGCTCTTTAGCCATAATGGTAGTTCCAACTATTGGTTCTTTACTAATTAGGCTTTTATACTTACTAAATAAAAAAGAGTTTATTGCTCCAACAACTATTGGTGATTCTCAAATCATTATGGCTTGTTGGCACGGTAAACTTTTAATGATTCCTTATGCTTACCTTCATTACAGAAAAAAACCAACAGTTAAACTTTTAATTTCAGAACATTTTGATGGTAATTTAATTGCTAAAACATTAGAAAAATTTGGTTTTGGTACGATTCGTGGTTCATCTACAAGGGGTGGGGCTAAGGCTCTTATTGGCTCTATAAAAGAGTTAAGAAAAGGTGTTGACTTAGGTATAACTCCAGATGGTCCTAAAGGTCCTAGGCACATAGTTTCTGATGGCATAGTTCTAATGGCTCAAAAAACTAACACTAAAATAGTTTTAGTAGATATAAAACCAACAAAATATTGGCAGTTTAATAGCTGGGATAAATTTATAGTACCAAAACCTTTTGGTATAATTAAGTATTATATTAGTGAACCTATTGATATAGTTGGTTTAGAACTTGATGAAGCTAAGAGTGTTATTAAAAATGGTTTGTTGAAAAATGAAAACTAAGATTCTTTTTCCAATTTTAACAACATCAATCGTAGCAACAATGGCAATCTACTTTTTTTTAGATACATCTTATGAAAAATCTATAAGAGCAAAATACCATTATGAAATAGGGGAATATAGAGATGCTTACTCTTTAGCAAAGGAGGCATTTGGTTTAGATGTTTACAATAGAATGGCATCAACAATTATGGCTCAATCTACAACATCATTGAAGTATGTAAAATATATAGAGATGGGTAAAAGTTATATGGTAGATATAAATGAGATAGCAACTCATGAGTATATAACAGACCAAGATAAAGCAAAGATAAGAATAGTTTGTGAAATAATGATGGAATCTTATGTCAAACTAGCTCCTAGTGTTATTACAGATAAAGAACTTATAGAAAAATCAACACAATATTACAATAGGTTTAAAGAGCTTTATGAAAAAGTTACTAAATAAAAAGAGAGTAGAGTTCTTAGAATCTTTGGAAGATTTAAGAGGCTATTCTGATTTAACTATAAAAACTTATGATGAGGCTATTAGTGAAGCTTTAAGATTTGTGGAGTTAATAGAAGAAAATGAACACCTTTTCATAAACTTGATGCCATACCGTTTAGAGATAGCTAATTTAAAAGCAAAAACAATTTCTAAAAAACTTAGTGCTTTTAGAAGTTTTGTAACATACTTAAATGATAACAATATTTTAGTTACTTTAAAATCTGATAGCAGTATAAAAGTGGCAAAAACTCTCCCTAAACCAATCTCTCATAAACATATTTTGGAAGCTTTGGAATTATGTAATGAAGAGGAAAATTTAGTTGTTATTATGCTTTATACATTAGGTTTAAGAATCTCTGAACTATCTACACTTAAAATTGAAAATATATCTGATAAATGGATTCGGGTTTTAGGTAAAGGTAATAAAGATAGAGATGTACCATTACTTTCAAGTACAAAGTTTTATATAGATGAATATCTTGATACGCATGAGGTAAAAACATTTCTTTTTGAAAAAAAAGGTGAAAAATTAAGTGAAAATAGTTTAAGATATATTGTAAATAAAGTTTTTAGTAGAGTAGCTATGAAAGTTACTCCCCATCAGCTTCGCCACTCTTATGCTACTGAGATGCTAAATAATAGTGCGAGAATATCAGATATTAGTGAATTACTAGGACATTCTAGTATGGCTACAACACAAATATATACTAAGTTAGGAACTGCTTTGAAACAAAAAAGTTACAATAAAGCACATCCTCTTTGTCATGGGAGTTAAATTGAATATTGCTAAATATTTTGAATTTTTATATAACAAAGTTTTTGTTAATATTGTTTCAACTAGAACAACATCTACTGTCTATATGGAGATGATAAACTCTAAGGGTGTTGTTATAAGTAGTGTAGATAAGCATTTTAAAACACTAGAACTAGATTCTACAATGAAAGATTTTATAGAACAGTATACTCAAGAAACACCTTTTTACTATATTTCTACTATAGATTCTTCACCTCTTCAGTGGGCTACATCTGAAGTAAAAAATGTAAATAAAGATAAAAATAGTTTAGTAAGATGTTATGAAAATAGTTGGTCTTACAATATTGCAAACAATAGTATGGAAGAGATAATAGAAAGATATAAAGATATAGGTTTAGATTTTTTATTTTCACCATTTTCTTTATTGGCATATTTTTTTAAAGAAAAAATAGATGGTGATTTAGCTATGTATGTTCTTGTTGCTGAAGATTATTTAACATTAACTATTTTTGAAAATTCAAAACTTCTATATTCAAAACAGATTGAGACAGAATCTAACAATAAAGATTATGAACTACACCATTTAGAATTAGACTTATCAACAGATGAAGATGAAGAGGATGGTTTCGCAGATATAGAGGATATTGTAGATATAGATGAGGAAACAGAAGAATCTATAGATTTAGATGATTTTGGAGATATTGAAGATTTAGATGCTTTAGAAGATATAGAAGAGTTTTCTGATGATAAAGTTGAGGAAAAAGTTAAAAGTGATGAAAAAATAAGTGATTTCGATACTGATTATAGAAGATTTACACTTCTTCAAGAATCTATAAATAATTATTATCAAGATTCAAAATATAAAAGTGATTTTATTGAAACTATATATATAGCTGATTCTGTTGGAGTTAGTGGAGATTTAAAAAAATATTTTGAAGAGGAACTATTTTTAGATGTTTATGTTCGACAACTTGATTTGGCTTATGAGATATGTGATATGGCAAAGATGGAGTTAAAATGAGATTTAGTTATATAGTTCCAAGAAAAAAAACTGTTTTATCTTCAGAAGTAATTTTACTTTTAACATTTTTTTCTATAACATTTTTAATGTTATTTCTTACATATGTGTTTATTCTTTTTAAAGATTATCAATTTACTAGCACAAAAAAAGAGTTAGCTATTAAAAAAGAACAATTAAATAAAAATATAGATAGTATGAAAAGTAAGATTCTATTTATAGAAAAACAACAAGCTTTATCGGAAAGAATTTATACAAAAAATATTGTACTTAAAGATTCTATTAAAAATATGTTCGATTTAGTTCCAGATAGAATAGTATTATCTCAAGTTCATCTTTTAGAAAATGGTCTTATTTTTTATGGTGTTACACCAACTAAAGATGTATATAATTTTATGTTAAATGCTCCTTTAAAATCTATTTTTCATAGAACATATACATCATTTTATCCAACTAAAGGTGGTTGGTTGAATTTTGTTTCTAAAAATTATATAGATGTTGATTTAATAGAGAGTGCGAATGAAGAGGATGTTGATGATGAAAGTTAGTATAACTAGACCATATGTTTATCTATTGATTTTATCAGTTGTTCTTTTTATCTCCGTTCTTATTATTGCTTTTGCTCTCCTTATACCAAAGGGTAAAGATTATAGGCTAGATAAAGCATCTTTAAGAGGTATTAAAATTGAACAAAATAGGGTTCAGGTTTTTAATGATAAAACTTATAAAAACTTAAAAAATTTACAAAGTAAAAATAGAGCTATAATTACAGCTTTTAGTACAAAATTTAATGCTAAAAGATTTAAAAAACAAAATAGTAAGTTTTTTGAAAAATTTGTTTTAGGTGAGAAGCAAGTAGTTACCAATGAATATGAATCTTTTGATGTTTATGAAGTAAATGCTAGTTCAAAAATAGACTCTCCAAAATCATTTTATAATTTTTTAGAAGCTATAAATAAAGGTGATTGGATTGTAAGTGTTGAGTTTCCTATTATTTTTAAAAGAGAAGCAAAACTTATACACTCATCTTTTAAGATTAAGGTTTACTCAAATAGTAAAAATAAAATCATAAATAAAGAATTAAACTCTACGAAATAGTTTTTCTTCAAGTTCCAATATATTTTGATTCTCAAATAGATAACCCCTTAGTTTAGGCTCTATTTTTAAGATTCTCATTTTCTCTTTAAATTCCTTAGGTAGTGTTATTTGCTTTTTAAAATATGGAGAGATAAGTATAGAATCTTTGTAAAAAGTTACAATAAACTTTCTTCCAACAATTAAAGTTTTTTCTATTTTTAAAGATTCTCTCTCTTTAGCACTAAGCATATAGTTTTTGGATTTTAAATATTTGTCTATATAAAAAATATCACCTCTTTTAGTGTTTGAACTTTGAAAATAGGCAAAATTATTTATAGTTTTTATCTCAATAGTTGGTATAAGAATTTCTCTATCTTCATCTAAGTAGTTAAAACTTTTTTTAATTCCATTTAAATATTTTTCTAAAAGAGGGGTAGAGTAGTTGTGTCTAAAAGAGTTTCTTTTTATAGATTCATCAAGGTTTGTTTCATCTTCAAAATATTTTAGTTTATTCTCTTGTAAGTAAGTTAATAACTCTTTTTTGTCAAGATGAAGAAGTGGACGAACAATAGTGTAAGAATCTCGTAATTCTATAGTTCTCATCCCTGCTATCTCAACACAACCAGCACCTTTACAAAATTGCATTAACATCCATTCAAACCTATCTCCTAAATGGTGGGCAGTTAGAAGATTCTCATAGTTATGTTTTTCAATTAACTCTTCAAAAAAATTATAACGAATCTCTCTAGCTTTTGATTCAAAGTTTTTTTCTATGTTAGAGGCTGAATGTATAAAACAGTTAAAATTGTAATTTGTAGCTAGTTTCTGAGCATACTTTACTTCATCTATACTTTGCTCTCTAATGTTATAGTTTACTATTGCTATGTCAAATTTGATGTTATGTTTTAGAAGTAAAAAGAGTAGGGCAGTAGAATCCCCACCAGCAGAGAAAGCTAAAAGATTTTTTTTACCTTTTAGCCAAGAGATAGAGCTGTTTTTAATCATTATCAACCGTAGCAGTTAAGATAGTCCCAACAAGTTCAGTAACCTTAGCTTTGTAGATTTTACCAAACTCTAAATCTTCATCTTTTGTTCTGTCATTAACATATAACTCACCATCTATCTCAGGAGCCCAAATGGTTTTTCTAGCACTTAAAAGGTACTCATGTTCATCAGATTCACCATCTATGATAAGTTCTATCTCTTTTCCAACTTCAGCTTCAAGAGATTTTTTCATACATTCGTCTGTTATAGCACCTAAAATCTCAGCTCTTGAAGCAATAGTTTCAGCATCTATTTTTTCACTCATATCATAAGCAGAAGTTGTCTCTTCATCAGAATAAGAAAATACATTTACTCTGTCAAAACCAAATTTATTAGCAAATTCACACATCTCATCAAACATCTCTTGTGTTTCACTTGGATGACCAACTATAAAACTTGTTCTTATAAAAGAGTTAGGAAGTGATTTCATAAAGTTTAGAAGTTCAAGAGTTTTCTCTTTACCAAATCCCCTTTTCATCATACGGAGCATATCATCATTTATATGTTGAATTGGCATATCGAAATAGTTGTGAAATAGTTTACTTTTTGCTATGTTTTTAAGTAAAGATATAGTTGTAGTAGATGGGTAAAGGTAAAGGATTCTAGCAGATTTTACACCATCTATAAGTTCTATTCTTTGAATCAAAAGTGATAAACCATCTTTTATATTTTGGTCACGAAGGAAAGATGAAGAATCTTGAGATACAAATGAAAAATCATAATATCCTTTTTTAACAAGCCCCTCAACTTCATGAGCAATAGAATCTAAATCACGAGAATGTAATTTCCCTTTAAATGATGGAATAGCACAAAAACTACAAGTTTGGTTACAGCCCTCACTTAATTTTATATAAGCATGGTAAGTTGAACCTGTTACAACTCTCTCAGCTCCATCTATAAGATAAACTTCTTCTGAAAATCTACTTTGTTTTTCAGCTAAAAGTTCATCAATATTTTCATAATCACCAACACCAGTAAAGATATCTACTTCAGGAATCTGTTCCATTAAAGTATCTTTATATCTTTCACTTAAGCATCCAGCCATAACTAAAATAGAATCCTTTTTCCTAGTCTCATGGAGAGAAAGAACAGTATTTATAGATTCCTCTTTAGCTGGGTCTATGAAACCACAAGTATTTACTATGATTACATCCGCATCAGTTTCATCACTTGTTAATTCAAAATTTTGAAGTTTCCCCATCATAACCTCTGTGTCAACAAGGTTTTTTGTACAGCCTAAAGATACTATGTGAAGTTTATTGCTCATATTTTACCACTTATAAATAATTTTTATTATTGTAGCAAAATATTGATTTTTTTGTTGAAATATTTGCTAATTTGAAAAATATGAGATTATGTTTTTGGCAAAACTTATAGGCTTTACTATTTATGATAATTTTTTTTCAAGTTTTAAATTTTCTATTCTTTGAAAATATTTTATATTATTAGTGATTAAAATACAATCATTTTCAATAGCTATACTAGCTATCATTAAATCCATATCTGCAATAATATTACCACTCTTTTTTAATATTGCTTTTTCTTTCGCAAAAATTAAACTTGAATTTTTTGTAAATTCTAAGATTTTAAAATTATCTAAAAATGGTTCTATCACTTTTAAGTTTTCTTCAATTCTAGTTGAGTTATAAGCACCATAAATAAGTTCAGTATAGTTAATTCTTGAAATATATAAATTATCTATTGGAATTTGAGATATTTTTTTATAACCTCTTGTTTACCTTTAAGGAAATAGATAAGTATATCACTATCAATTAAATATTTTTTCATTATAAAGCTAACTCAAACTCTTTTAAGTTTTTGTCGTTTTTGATAGTTTGTAAC
>Ga0256837_1002644_pt1 | contig 10919 bp, 13 predicted proteins | sample 4562384metaG_FD_185976 | JGI IMG/M metagenome (GOLD analysis project Ga0256837, IMG submission 185976) | Hydrothermal vent microbial communities from Guaymas Basin, Mexico - 4561-384 | ecosystem: Environmental > Aquatic > Marine > Hydrothermal vents | place: Mexico: Guaymas Basin | collected... | reverse complement strand
CGAGTAGCTATAGATTAAAACAAAAGAAAAAAGCAGGAATTTTAGATATAAGTTGTAGCTAATTTAAGCTATTAAGTGGTGCATATTTGCTCTGCACTTTGGTACATTTTTACTTTGCACTTGACATCAAGCTGTGCTATTTTAGGATATTCAGGTATTGTATTAAATTAATAGTTCTATATTATGAGGTTTCATGATATATATCTATAGAATTAAAAGTTATATGTTTAAATATTAATGGATATAAAATGCTTTTATTTAAAACTTATCATACTAATATTTAATTGTATCTATAGATTAAGTTAAGTTTAGATATAATGCGGTTAATCTGAACAAACAAAACACACAAAGAAGTGTTATTTATAAAAATTCTATAAGTAGAATTTATTGTGTATTTTATGGAATTTAATAAAAGATTAACTGTAATCTTTTCTCAAACTCCTCTAAATACACCCAATTAGGAATAAAAGTTCCTTTTCTAAATACTTAATCGTCTGTAATGTTATTTTCAGTGTTAACATAAGGAAACATAAATGAAATTCGAAGATTTTAATCTTAAAAAAGAGCTTAATGAAGCTATAAACAAAGCAGGTTTTACAGAACCAAGTCCAGTACAAGAACAAGCAATACCAATCGTATTAGATGGTCATGATATTATAGCTCAAGCACAAACAGGTACAGGTAAAACAGCAGCATTTGGATTACCAGTATTAAATAAAATGGTATGTAATGGACAAGTAGAAACACTTGTAATTGTACCTACAAGAGAACTTGCAATGCAAGTAAGTGATGAATTATTTAAATTTGGTAAATTTTTAAATATTAAAACAGCTACAGTATATGGTGGTACATCATATTCTAGACAAATAAAACATGTAGAAAATGCATCTATAATTGTTGCAACTCCAGGAAGACTATTAGATTTATTAAAAAATAATCAAATTAAAATTTCTCCAAAATGGGTTGTTTTAGATGAAGCAGATGAGATGCTTGATATGGGATTCTTAGAAGATATTAAAAATATTTTTAAATTTATTCCAAATGAGAGACAAACATTATTATTCTCTGCTACTATGCCTGCTCCTATTAAAAAGCTTGCAGAAACAATTTTAAATTCACCAAAGTTAGTAGCTATTGCTAAAAAAGACATTACAAATACAAAAATTACTCAATCATACTATGTTGTAGAGGAATATGAAAGAGATGATGCTCTTATGAGACTATTTGATTTTAAAAATCCTACAAAATCTATTGTATTTTGTAAAATGAAAAGAGATGTTGATAGATTAGCAACATATCTTGTATCTCAAGGTTTCTCTGCTAAAGGTCTTCATGGGGATATGGAGCAAAGACAAAGAGAAGAAGTTATTAGATCATTTAAAGCTGATAAAATTGAAGTACTAGTTGCAACAGATGTAGCAGCTCGTGGTCTAGATGTAAGTGATGTATCTCATGTATTTAACTACCAATTACCATTTGATGCTGAGCCTTATGTACATAGAATCGGAAGAACAGGTAGAGGTGGTAAAACTGGTGTTGCTGTTTCTATAGTAAGTCCAGCAGAGTTTAGAGCATTAAAGAAAATACAACAAACAATTGGTGCTCAAATGGAAGCTAAAATTGTACCAACTATTGATGATGTTAAAGATAAAAATCAAGATAGTTTTGTAGCTCAAATTAGAAATGCTAAAATTGATGATAAAGTATGTGATATTATAGATTCTCTAAAAGAAGATTTTGCATTATCTACAATTGCTTATAAATTAGCTACTATTTTATTAGAGCAAACAAAAGTTGGTGGAAAAAATAAAATTGGAAAATCTCACAAAGATATCGAAATACTTCTTGAAAGAATGAAAAATGATAGAGGTGGAAACGGTAGAGGTTCTAGAAATAGAAGAGGAAATCGAGGTGGTTCAAGTAGAGGTGGAAGATCATCTGGAGGAAGAAATGACTCTAGAGGTGGATCATCAAGAGGTGGAAGATCATCTGGAGGAAGAAGTGACTCTAGAGGTGGAAATAGATCATCAAGAAGTAGATAGAAATATTGAAAAAAATAGAAAATAAAGATGAAAAAAAGCTAATAAATATAACTATATATTTATTAGCTACTTTATTACTTGTATTATTATTTATTTTTATATACTTATTTACAAACTACACATTTATTAAAAAAGATGATTTTGTAAATAATTATAAAAAAATTGATCAACTTAAATTTGAAGATCTTAATATATCTATTCAAAAAAAATATAAAATTATAGAGATAATAGCTCAAAAAACTAAAGATCAAAATCAAACAAAAATCATAAAAATTGAAGATAAAAATACTACAAATAATAAATCTATAAATTTAAAAAAAGAAGTTGCCAAAAAGTTAACTTATAAATCTGTAATGTGTACTGATATGAATAGAGCATCTTTTAATATTACAAATACTTGTATAGATAATTATTCACAATTTATAAAAAATAATAAAGAACCAAAATATTATGAAGTGATACCTTTAATATCAAAAGATGACTTTACAAATGAAGATTTTAAATTAGATTCTAAAAAAAGAGAACTAGCTAGAAAAAGAGTAGAAGTTATTATAAAAAGATTAAGAGATATTGTAAAGCCTAATATTGAAATACAATCTGTTAAATATTATTTGGTTTCTAAAAAATCATATAAGGGTGTAGTAATAAGAGCTTATTACTAAAAGATAATTATGATTTATGATATATGTATAATTGGTGCTGGTGCATCGTCTTTGATGTGTGCTAGTAATTTAAAACATAAATCTATATGTATAATTGATAGTAATAATAATATTGCTTCTAAGATAAAAGTATCAGGTGGTGGTAAATGTAATATCACAAATGAAAATATGTCACATAGATATTTTAAGGGTGATAATGTATTTATAAAAGATATACTAGAACAATTTTCAAATGAAGATCTAAAAAAATTATTAAAAAAGAATAATTTATATTTTGAATTAAATCCTAAAATTGTTAAAGGTACATATTTTTGTAAGTCTAGTAATGATGTAATATCTATGTTTAAAAGTTTAACTAAACATTGTAAGTTTGAACTTAATACAAAAGTTAATGACGTAGATTATGAAAATAATATTTATATAATAAATACTAACAAAAAACAGATCAAATCTAAAAAACTTATTGTTGCAAGTGGAGGGCTTAGTTTTGCTAATCTTGGTGCAAACAGTATTGGATATGATATAGCTAAAAAATTTGGACACACAATAAATACTTTAAATCCAGCACTGGTAGGTTTTACTGTTCAAAAAGATCAATTTTGGTTTAAAGAGTTATCTGGATTATCTATGGATGTTAAAATAAAAGTTAATGATAAAGTAGTTGAGGGTTCATTTTTATTTACACATAAAGGTTGTTCTGGACCTGCTATTTTAACGACATCACTTTATTGGGAAAAAGGTAAGATTTCAATAGATTTTGCACCATACAAAGATAGCTATTTGCAAAAAAGATTTAAAAGAGCAACAAGAGAACTTAATATGGATATACACAATTATGAGTTCGCACCTGCTGGTAATTTTGGTTTTTCTAAAGCTGAAGTAACAAAAGGTGGTATAAATACAAATGAAATTAATAATACTATGCAAAGTAAGCTACAAAAAGATCTATATTTTATAGGTGAAGTTCTTGATGTAACAGGTGAACTTGGTGGATACAATTTTCAATGGGCATTTAGTTCTGCTGTTGTATGTGCAAGGAATATATAATATGTGTTTAATAATATCAGGTGTTTTTATTTATCTATCTTATAGCTTTTATATTGATAATAATTTAACAGCAACATTAATAAATGGAACAATTGCAATATTTTTTATAATCTTATTAATAAGAAATATAATTAACAGTAGAAAATATTTAAAAGAAAAAGATACAAACAATAAAGGTGATAAATGAAAATAGCATTTATAGGTGATATAGTAGGACGACCTGGACGAAAAATAATAAATGATAAATTAAAATCATTAAGAAAAGAATATGATATTGATTGTGTGATTGCAAATGGTGAAAATGCATCACATGGATTTGGACTTACTGTTAAAAACTGTGATGAATTATTATCTTATGGTATTGATGTTATAACTGGTGGAAACCATACATGGGATAAGAAAAAAGAGATGTTTGTTTTACTAAAAACTCATCCAGTTCTAAGACCCGATAATTATCCAAAAGAGGTAGAGGGTAGCGGACTTAAAATATTAGATATAAATGGTGAGAAATTAGCAGTTTTAAACCTTATGGGATTATTTTCAATGCCACAAGTATTAAATCCATTTACACATGCTATTGAAGTTGTGGATAAATTAATAGAAGATGGTATTAAGCATATATTTGTAGATTTTCATGCTGAAGCTACAGCAGAAAAAAGAATTATGATGCAACTATTAAAAGGTAAAGTTAGTGCAATTTGTGGAACTCATACTCATGTAGGAACTGATGATTTAGAGATAACTAAAGGTACTTTTTATGTTACTGATATTGGTCTTACTGGATGTAGAGATAATGTTATAGGAATGGATAGTAAAATACCAATCAAAAAGGCATTAACTGGTCTTGGAGGACATTTTGAAATACCAAATTCATGTAAAACTATTATGCAAATAATTATAATAGATATTAATGAAGATGGTAAAAGTATAAATGCTAAAAAAATTAAACTTTATAATAATCAGGCAAATGTAATATCTGAGCCTATTATCAACTAAAACAAAACAAATTTTAGATAAAATAATTATATAAAATCTAAAGGACTTATTTTATGATTATTATTCCTCAAACAAAAGGTGGTGTTGGTAAAAGTACAGTAGCTATGCAAGTAATAGCACCATATCTTTACAAAAAACATGGCAAAAAAGTAACTTATATTGAAATTGATGATGAAAATAATGATTCAAGAAGTTTTACAAGAACTGATATCGTAAATAAAAGAATGTTAAGTACAAATAGACTTCAAGAGCTTGATGAGCTTATCCTTATGGATGATAATCATGAGATTATTGTTGATGTAGGTGGTAATAAAACTTCAACACTAGTTCTTGATGAGATAGCAAAAGTAGGGACATTTAACAATGTAAAATGGATTGTACCTATGGGTGATGGTGAACTTGATGGTAAAAATGCAATTGCTACTATGAAAAAATTAAAAAAAATAGAAGTAAATTCACAAGATAATTTAATGTTTGCACTAAATAGAGCTATAAATACAGATGATGATTATTTAGAGGAACAATTTATTAACTTCTTTGGGCATAAATATTTAGCTAATAACTCTACAATTACAGATTTTGTACAAGATCCAAAATATTTTGCACTAAAAAATGATAAAGTTATTACAATGAGTAGATATTTAGGAAGTACAGTTTGGGAGATGGCTTATAATAATACTGATTTTACAGCAAAAGCTATGCAAGCAAAAGAAGCTGGTGATGTTGAAAGTGCTAGAAAATATCTATTTTTTAGAAGAATTCAAACAGAAGCAAAAGATTATGTATTAAATACTCTAAATGGAATATTTTTTAAATTAGATAAATTTATAGATATTAAGAAAAAATAAGAGATATTTATGAGTGATATGAGTTTCAAACAAGCTAAAGAGATAGCTGAACGATTAGAGATGTCAGAGATGACACTTAAATCAACACTTAAAAATATTGAAAAAGCAACTTCAAAGTTTGATAAGTTTATTGAACAAGAAGAGGAATTAATTAAAAAAGATTCAAAAATTACAAATCTAAAAATACTTATTGGAATGAATATTGGCTTTATTATAGGCTTACTTGTTTCAAAATATTTTTTATAATAAGGACAAATAAAATATGAGTACAAAACAAGAAGATATAATCACTATGTTTAATAAAATTGCTAAAACTTATGATTTAGCAAATAGAATTTTGAGTTTAGGAATAGATAAAACATGGAGAAAAAAAGCTTGTAATAAGGCATATGAATTATATGGGAAAAAACAATTAGATTCAATCGTTGATGTTGCTTGTGGTACAGGTGACTTAATGATCGATTGGAAAAAATTTGCAAATGAAAAAAATATTAAAATAGATAAAATAGTAGGTGTTGATCCTAGTGTAGGAATGATGGAAGTTGCAAAAACAAAAATACCAGATGGAGTATTTATAGAAGCAGGGGCTGAAGATATGCCTTTAGATGATAATAGTGCAGATATTATATCTATATCTTATGGTATTAGAAATGTTGTAAAAAGACAAGAGGGTATGAAAGAGTTTGCAAGAGTTCTTAAACCAAACGGTCTTATGGTTATATTAGAGTTTACAAAAGATGAAAAAACTGGAATATTAAGAACATTAAAAAGGTTTTATATGAATAATATTATGCCAATAATTGGTGGAATGGTATCCGGAAGTCGTGATGCATATACATATTTACCAAAATCAATAGAAGAGTTTATAACAAGTGAACAGATGTGTGAAGAGTTAAAATCTGTAGGTTTAGAGCCTGTATTTGTACAATCATATAACCTTGATATGTCAACAACATTTATTGCAAGAAAAATAGCTAAATAATAGTATGAGCAGTGCCATAAGTGTTAGTGAACTAAATACTCAAATAAAAGGTTTACTAGAGACTACTTTTACTTCTGTTTATGTTCAAGGTGAGATATCAAATCTTACTTATCATAACTCTGGTCATATATATTTTTCAATAAAAGATAAAGATTCTACAATATCATGTGTGATGTTTAGAGGAAATGCAAGTAGATTAAAATTTAGACTTGAACTTGGAGCTAAAATAATAATCTCAGGAGCATTAACTGTATACACTCCAAGGGGGAATTATCAACTTTTATGTAATAGTATAGAACCATATGGACAAGGGGCATTAGCCTTAGCATATGAACAACTAAGAACAAAGCTACAAATAAAAGGATATTTTAATAAAGCAATTAAAAAGCCTTTACCTAAATATCCAAATAAAATATATATAATCACCTCTTCAACAGGTGCAGCTATACAAGATATGAAAAAGATATTATCTCATCGTTATCCTTTAGCTAAGATGATATTATTACCAACAATAGTTCAAGGTGAAAATGCAAAAGATGAAATAGTATCAAATATTAAAAAAGCAGATAGTTTAGCTAAAAATGAAAAAGATAGTATTATAATAGTTGGTCGGGGTGGTGGAAGTATTGAAGATCTTTGGGCTTTTAATGAAGAGATTGTAGCAAATGCAATATATGAAGCTATTACACCTATAATAAGTGCAGTGGGACATGAAAATGATTTTGTAATAAGTGATGAAGTAGCTGATCTAAGAGCTAGTACACCATCTAATGCTATAGAGATATCAACTCCAAATATAAATGATCTTAGATTATTAGCTGATACATTATATGATGATATAAGTAATGTATATAAAAATATATTAAATAATAAAGCTAATGAATTAAATGGCTTAAAAAATAATTTTGCACAACATTCATTTGAATCAAAGTTTAATTTTGTTCAAACAAATATTAATCAGATTAAGCTAAATCTAAATCAAATGTATAAACAAATTATTTCAAATAAACAAGAAACTATAAATAATATTAAAAATCAAGTAGAGTATAATAATCCAAAAAATAAAGAAAAAATTGGTTATGCACAGGTTTCAAAAAATAATAAATTAATAAATATAGATATATTAGAAGAAAATGATAACTTTGAGATTCAAAGTGTAAATTATAAGTTTAATTGTAAAATTATCCAAAAAGAAAAATTATCTTAAGCTTAGGCAAGATATAATAATATATATATTAACGAAAAGGTAAGTAATGGCAATACAACAACAATCAACAACAACACAAAATGAATATATGACTTTTATATTAGGTAAAATGAAATATGCAATTGAATTACCAAAGATAAGAGAGATTTTAACGTACCCAGATATGATCACTCCATTACCAAATACAACAGAATGGGTAAAGGGACTTATTAACCTAAGAGGTGAAGTTGTTCCAATTTTAGATGTTAGAGTAAAATTTAACACAGGTGAAATAATATATGATGAAAATACAGCAGTTATTGCTGTAATAACTGATGATAGTAGAATGCTTGGTATTGTAGTAGATAAAGTTGATGATGTTCAAAATATAGATATTACATCACTTTCTCCTGTATCTTCTATGGGTTCAGCTATACCTTCTCAATACTTAAAAGGGTATGTAAGACTTGAAGATAATCAAATGCTAGTACTTATGGATATAGAAGCAGTAATTGATAAGAAAGAATTAGAAAAATAATAAATTTTTATGTTAGATAAAATTGAAAAGTTAAAAAAACGATCAATTCTTTTTGTAGATGATGTATCAGATATAATAGATGTAATCTCTGATACTTTAAAAAAATTAGATGTAGAGTTTTATGTTGCTTATGATGGATATGAAGCTTTAAAGATATTAGAAAAAAAACAAATTAATCTACTTGTAACTGATATAAATATGACAGATATGGATGGATTAGAATTATTAAAAATAATTAGAGATCAAAATAATAATGTTGATTGTATTGTAATAAGTGCTTACACAGAAGAGAGATATAAAGAGATATCAAAAGACTTAGGTGTAAAAGAATATATTGTAAAACCTTTTGAGTTTAATGAATTTTTAAATGCAATAGATAAACTATAGAGCTAAAAAGCTAATAGTTTATGGTTTAATTGCATACTTATATTAGATATAGTTCCTTGAACTAGTTTCTCCATAAATTTATCTATTTTATCTTTTCTTTTCCATATAGGGTTTTTAACTCCAGATCTCATCACTACTAACTCTTTTGCTCTACTTAATGTATCAACTTCATCAATCAATCCAACTTCTTTTGCTTGAGATGCTGTAAAGATATGGGCATCTGCGAATTTTTTATGATCTTTTATATCTAGTCTTCTAGCGTTTGCAACATCACTTACAAACATATCATAAGTATTTTTAATAACTTTATTTAATTCAGCAGTTTCCTCTTTGCTCCAAGCTCTAGTAGGAGTTCCTGCTTCTTTATATGTACCTACTTTTACAGTTTGAGTTTTTATCCCTATATTATCAAGTAGTTTACTAGCATTATAACTTTGCATAATAACACCAATACTTCCAACCATAGAACCAGGATTTGCTATAATTTTATTTGCCCAAATTGCACTATAGTAAGATCCACTAGCCATAGTTCCAGATGCATAAGCAATTACAGGTTTTAATCTATTTAGTTCTCTAATAGCATAAGCAATCTCAACACTAGGAGCAACTGCACCTCCTGGAGAGTTTACAATTAATAAAACACCTTTTATATTATGATCTTTTTTCGCAGAGTTTATTTTACTTAATATCTCACTTGCATCCATAATTGCACCATTTAGGTTTATCTCTTGTAAATTTGCATTAGTTAAAGTCTCTTTATTTGAGCTATTGTATATAAATATTAAAAGTAGAACCAATAAAGTAGCTTTAAAGTTTCTTTGAATAAAGCTAATAGGAGCTGTTATTGGACTAAATAGTATCTTAAAAAATTTCATTTTTTCCCTTTATAAATGTTTTTTTAGCTCTTTTTGTATGTAGTATTATATTTTGAGCTAAAGTTTCTTGATTTGTTACTTTATCTTTTAGATGAAATACTATAATATCTGAATCTTTATTTATCTCAAGAGAACCTTTATTACTTAATCCTAATGCTTTAGCTCCACCTAAAGTTGAAGCAATAAGTAGTTTAGATGCTAAAGTATCTATATCTATATTATAATGTATAAATAAAGAATTTTTTAACTCATCAAACATATTTAATGATATATTTGAACTTAATCCATCTGTTCCAATGGCTAAATTTATATCATCTATATTATCAAGATCTAATTTTGTATTATTTAATAATCTATTTGAATTTACACAGTGTATTATACTAGCATTTAGTTTTTTAATCTGTTCTAATTCATCTTCATTTGCTTGTACACAATGTGTAAAAGATAATTTATTTTGATATTTAAATAGATCTAAAAATTCTCTAGGAGTTGTAACTGCAACTGATTGTCCTAAGAAATTAGTAAAAAACTCTTTAAATTCACCATCATTTTTAGTTAACCAATCATTTTCAGCTTTACTTTCCATAAAGTGTGAAGATATAGCTAAATTTTTATCTTTTGCTATTTTTAAAATCTCTCTTATTAAAAATGGATGTGTAGAATAGGGTGAGTGTATAGCAATTGCAGGTATAAATTTATCATCTTGTAATGAAATAGCAGAGTTTAATTTTTCTTGGAAATCTAAATAAAGAGTATCTATCATATCTGCTTTGCTACCAAGTGCTTCAGTAAAATAAACTACATTTAAAGCTGATTGTTTACATGATTGCATATCAAAACCATAAGAAGATATAGCACCAATTGTTGTAGTACCATTTCTTATCATATTTTTTAATTCATTATCTATAACTTCTTTTGTAGCATTTGATATTAGATCTTCTCTATGTTCTATTACAGAAAATAACCATTTTACAAAGTTACCATATGAAAGTGTTGTTTTATTTGCACTAAATTCCAAATGAACATGAGCATTAATAAATCCTGGCATTATTACAGAGTTTACACCTTGATATTGTATGTGAACATCTGGGTATTTTTCTTGTATATTTTCATTTGTATCTATTTGTATTATTTTTTCATCAAATACTATAGTTGAATCTTTGTGTATAGTAAAATCTTTATCACAAGTTACAATCCAATCTGCACTTAAAAATTCCATAATTTATTTACCTCGTATAATCTATTTTAAGAAAAATATTTATTATTTAAACTTTTTTTGTAAAAATTTATCTAAAAAATATTATTCTGTTAAGATTGAAGTACTAACTTCAAATCTTTAATATTTCATAGTCTATG
>Ga0256837_1002643_pt1 | contig 10919 bp, 16 predicted proteins | sample 4562384metaG_FD_185976 | JGI IMG/M metagenome (GOLD analysis project Ga0256837, IMG submission 185976) | Hydrothermal vent microbial communities from Guaymas Basin, Mexico - 4561-384 | ecosystem: Environmental > Aquatic > Marine > Hydrothermal vents | place: Mexico: Guaymas Basin | collected... | reverse complement strand
AATACGACATGTAGCTTTCCAAACTGAAGACTATCATTACAGAATCAAAACAAAAGGCTCACTATGAATCAAACAAATTTAATGCACATCAACTCAAATACAATAGCATCACTAGATAGAATGTATGAGTATCAAAGAGTATTTATAAACGATAAGATAGGGAGAGTTAATAAAGACACTTTTAAATCAGTCCGGCATAAAATCCTAAAACTAAAATTTGAAGATATTGAAACTATATGGAGTACACTAGAGACAGAGTTTAACCTTTATAGTATCAGCAAGTATAAAGCCATCATTATAAAAGATGAGTTCATAGTTTCACTTGAGTGGAACTATGAGTCTACACATACAGGTATAAACATAAGTATGAGTTCTTCTACAATAGAAAAATGCTTAAACTATATAAAGACTATTGAACATTGTTTAGATAAATATATAGTAAATGACAAGAGTATCAGATATAGCATCCTCCAAAATAATAATGGTACTTTAGATGAAACAGGATATCAAGATGTTTTAGAAGTAGACTTTAATCCTCTTGCAACTCCTTTTATAGAAGATGTAGACAACTATATTGAGAACTTTTTAAACTCTAAAGCTCCTGTTCTTATTCTACAAGGGGAAGCAGGAACTGGTAAGACTACATTTGTGAAGTACATTCTTAAAGCGATGCAGGAGAAAGTATTTAAACAGCGAGATGAACTACGAGTAACTTATAGCTTTGATGAGAGTGTCTTTTACTCAAGTGAGTTTTATAAACAACTTATCTATGATGATTATGATGTTCAAGTATATGAAGACATAAATCAAGTACTTCATAAGAACCAAGAAGAAGAGATAAATCCAATAAATAAATTTCTCTCTATAACAGATGGTTTAGTCTCTAAATATAAAAAGATAATTATCACAACTAACATAGAATCGAAACATCAACTCAATCTAGCCCTTTTAAGACCCGGAAGATGCTTCGATGTTATAGAGTTTAGAAAACTAGTAGGGATAGAGATAGATAATCTTTGTGATAGTTGTGCACAAGATCTGTACCTTCAAACAGAGAGTATAAACCTCAGTGAGTTTTATGCCAAAAGAGATGGTTCACAAAACTCGCAACTTATTACTACTAGAGTTGGATTTTAGAGATGTAACTATGAAAAAAGTAAAGTTCAAAATAAATGGTTGGTCTTATAATATACAGACAGAAGAAACATTTGCAACATACCTTCTAACTGCTATGAAACAAGACTTTACAGATGTGTCAGTAGATGGGAGAAAGACTATTCTACTTGCATATATAAAAGCAAAACATGAGTTGCATGAACAGGACAAAGCAATACAAAAAATTATAGAGGAAATATCATGAAAAGTTTATCTAAAAAAGAGTTTGAGAGTGAGTGCCTAAAATTACAGTTTCGAGGAAAGTGTGCAGTACTACTTATAAATAATAAGATGCAAGATATTAATAAAGTAACTTTGGACCATAAAGATAGTAAACTCTCAAATTTAGAAGAACTGAAAGAGTCAGTTTCAGAGCACATTACAGGAGTGCTTGTGAACTTTCAAATTTCTTCTAACTTTTCTTTTTTTAAGGTAGAGAAAATTATGTATGAAATTTTGAAATGTTTACCAGAGGAAGCAAATATAACAATTACTGCCACATATGATGAGAGCAAAGAGATAGATTCTGCAAATATTAGTATTGTATTAAGTCAAAGGAGTAATATTATAGTACTGTTTTCAAAATTATTTAAAATATAGCTTCCAACTTCCTCATGTAATTTCTATATTATTCATGATAAAATATTTAAATGAATGATATTAAGCATAAACTAATAGAAGTACCTCTTCGCTTTGAACCTGAAATATATATCAATATATTTAAAAATAAAAAAAACTCTACACTACAAAAAACTGTAAAATCTCCTAGATATAAATCACTTGCAAACACAGTGATAAAGAGCTATCCAACAGAGCTTGATACAAATATAGGTGATTTCTTAATAAAACTTAAAACGAAAGGTGATGATTTTTACAAGGAATTTTTAAATAAGTATGGGGACTTAGAATATTCTACATTTTATTTAGACAATAAAATGCACTATAACTTAAAAGGAGTATATTTTTACTATTTAAACAACGAGCTAAAATATATAGGTCGCTGTCGGGATAATATGAAAAAAAGAGTTAATTTTGGATATGGGAAAATATCACCAAAAAAATGCTTTAAAGATGGTCAGTCTACAAATTGCAAGATAAATGCCTTGATTACTAAGAATAAAAATAGTATAGTGTTGAAATTAATTTCTCTTAATGATATTACTGAGATAGCACGATTAGAAAGTCGACTTATTTTAAAATATAATCCAGAGTGGAATAAAAGAACATAAAAAAAGGAAGAATATGCCATCAGTTAAAATTAAAAATTCACAAACAGGTGAAGAAAAAATTGCAGACCTAAATGAAGAACAGATAGAAGGATTTTCAACAATTAATGAACAATCTATTGATTCTTCAATCCTAAAATCTTTTATAGATAATTTAACAACTTCTGCTCAAACAAAAGTTATTTTAGATAGTATTTATAACTTTACTATACAAGCCGGAGAAGTAATTATTTATGTTGGTCGAAAAATAATAGAATTATTAACATATTTTGCAAACAAGTACCCAAGTGTAACTATCGGTGGGCTAATAGGTTTTATTATTGGAACTTTGATTTCAACAATACCTTTTATTGGTTGGATATTAGGTCCTGTTATCATCCCCTTAACAACTGCTCTTGGCTTAGTAGCTGGACTAGCAACAGACTTAAGTGATTCAGTTATTAATACTGCAGTTACAGAAGGCTTAAACCACGTATTTGGTTCATATAAAGGTGCTAAAGTATAGGTATGAATATAAATGAAGATATGAAAGCATTTTTCGAAACTAAGTATATTGAAAAAGTTTTTCTAGATGACCTGAAATTTAAAAGAAAATTGAAGATTGGTGAAGGTGCATATTCTAATTTAAAAACTGCTAAAGACTTAGAAAAATATGGTGCGAGTTTAGCGACAGGATTAGCTGTAGCAGGTAGTACCTATGCTGTCTGGCTTGCCAGTTTAGGGATATTAGGACAAATGGGTCTAGCAGTAGGCTTAGTTTCTAATCCTATAGGCTGGATGGTACTTGCTGGGGGAACCGGAGCAGTATTTATGTTTGGTGGAAAATCTCTAATAGATTCTATAGATAAGAATGCTTTTGAAAAAACACCGAAGTACTTAAATACCCCTATTGATTTATTAGGTACTACATTCTTTTCGATTTTAACTCCCTTATTATTAAAAATCACTTCAAACAATGGTACTTTATCTTTAGAAAATACTGATCATATCCAAAATATTCTCTTGGAATTTGGATATGATAAAAAATATATTGAAATTAATCTATACAATTCAATACAGGTTTTAAATGATTTAGATATAACAGGAGTAAAAGAAAAAATAGAAGCTATTTCGAAAAAAACTGATGGACTTGAAGCACATATTTTATTAACTGTAGTTGAAGAATCATTAAATAGACTTTTTGATAAACAAGGAAATAAAAATAATTTTCGGATTTTAAATAATATAATGAAACAGCTCTCATAAACATTCAACTTGATAGAGATAAAATGAAGCACGACTACGACAAGATACTAACCAGACTAACTGTCATACTCTCTAAACTCTATCAAGGAGAACAGTTAGTACCTAAAGAACTCTCCGAAGAGTTTGGAGTTAGTCTTAGAACTATTCAAAGAGATTTTAAAGAGAGACTTATACACTTTCCCATCTATTATGAAAATAAAGTATGGAAAATGCAAAGTGATTTTAAAATAGATAAATCACTCTCTATAAAAGACACTATTACTCTCGATATATTAGAAGACTTTTCTAAGAGTCTTGGAAGTAGTTTTCATACTCAATCATCAAATATTTTAAATAAACTCAAAAATAGAAAATACTCTCCTATCTTTACTAAGCTTAATATGGAAGATATGAGTGGTGAGTACGATAGTATGATAGATTATGAAGAAGTCATTCTCTCCAAGTCGCAGATAAAGATTAAATACACTACTGATAAAAAAACATCAGAAGTAAAAATCAATCCTATAAAAATAGTTAACTTTGATGGTCTTTGGTATCTAGTAGCTACTGATGAGAACAACAAACTAAAAAGTTACTATATGAAAAATACTACTCTTCTTAAAGTATATAAATCCACTTTTACTATTCTTAAGGAAGTAGAACAAATTTTAGATAACGCCATCAGTATATGGTTTAGTGATAATGAAGCCTTTGAAGTGATAATGGAGATAGATAACCATGTAGCAAAGTTCTTTAAACAAAAGCCTATTTCTTCTACCCAAAAGATACTAGAAGAAGATGACACTAAAATGACAATCTCTGTTATGGCTACCTCTGACTTTGAAATTATCCCAATAGTAAAGTCATGGATACCTTTTATAAAAGTAATTTCCCCTCAAAGAATACAAGACACTGTAAAAGCAGAAGCTACTAAATTTCTTTCCCTCTAATTCTCATATAACTAAAAATACGACACTATGGTGCCAAACTCCTTAATATAATTCTAGTGTTGCAAAAGAGTTGCTACTAAAATTTATATTAGTAGCCTTTTAAAAGATATTTATATTTTTATTATTTAGGAGAATTAAATGGAAAATTATGCACTAGGAACTTTACTGTTTCATTCAGAGGTGGTTCGTATACTAGGGGTTGCACCTTTCGGTTATACAGAAGAAAAGTTTAGCTGGTTTGTAGGTTTAGATTCTAGAAATGAAGTTTATGAAGTTTGTTTTTATAGATCAGAAAATCAACCTGTTCTTGAAATATATGAAGCGAAAGATTTTCAATATTTTCAAAAAAGTGTTTCAAGAGACACTCTATTTTCATTAATGGGGCTTGCTATACATCATGGTGTTGAGGTAGATGCTTTGTTTTCAGGTATTGAGATTTATTTTGAAGAAATAGTCTTTAGAAGATAAGTGAAAAAATATGCAAGTATTTTTTACACAGTTTACATCACTTTCAAAAGCTGTTGTAAAACATTACAAATCAGATTTTACAAAGAGTATAGGTGCTTCAATGCACCTCGCTCGTTATCAATGTTTACAGGTTCCAGACCTAAGAGCTTTTGATGCTTATTTGAATGGGATGAGCCCTTATGAAACCATCACTTTAGGTTTAACACTTAAAGAGAATGGTATTTCCAAAACGGCTAAGGCATATGATGAGGCTGAGGCACCTGATTTTATCTTTCGAGGTAAAGGTCATGTTCAGGCACTAAATGATGTATACCCTACAGCTAAAGATGTATATTCTTTATATTTTTTTGATGTTGATTATGATGAGGCTCAACCAGAGCATTTTAAAATGGCAACACCTGAAGAAGTAAGGGCATCACTTATAAAACTGATACCTGCACTTGAAACTGTTGGAATGTTGATAAGACCTAGTTCATCTGCTGGTATATACAATACTTTAACAGGTGAAAAAAGAACAGATAAACCTTCTTGGCATATTTATATAGTTGTTGCAAATGCAAGAACCGAAACATTTGCAAACTTGACTGAATATATTAAAAGAAGAGCAAACTGTAAAGATGTAAATCTTGCATATACAAAGATAAGTAAGTCTGGAGCAAAACTTGAACGATTTTATATAGACCTTGCGGTAGCTGACCCATCAAGATTAATAGTTGAAGCAACACCAACATTAGATTACCCTCTTGCAAAAAAGATGATAGAAAGCACAATTATAGAGGGCGATGTTTTAGATTTAGATTCGATAAATATAGATGATGAAGATGATTATAGAGATATAGTGAAAGCTATTACTTCTAAAAAGATAATGAATACCATAAATATTCCTCATGCCACTCAAAACACTGTATACACGACACCCACAAACAGAGTAAAAGGTGGTGTGATACTTATTACAGATGATGATAAAGATAAAGTAATGAAAATTTACAAATATTTTAAACAAACAAAAAAGCCAAAAGTTGCAAACATACGAGATATGTTATCTCAAACACTAGTAACTGCAATACTCATCTTTCTAGGATTTGAAGTTAATTCAAACTTTAAATTTAAGATGAGGGATGAGACAACAGCATCAGCATCTATATCTCATCAAGCATTTATTAAAGATTTTGGTTCATCCTTTTCAGGGGACATAATTAGTTTTATGATGGAAGTATATTCATTAAAATTTATTGAGGCATGGACTTATTTCCAAAACCTCTTTGGTATGTTCAAAAAGTTGAGCATTAAAACACAAGTTGCTCTCCCTGATGCAAAAGCATTTGAGAAGAGTTTAACAACTATAAAATAAAAAAGGCAAAATTATGAATTTTAAAGAAGAAACAACAATTACAACAGACGATACAAATACAATTACTGGTGTAGTAGCACCAGCAATTACAGCAGAATACATTGCCAAGCAATTAGTCTCAACTGTGACATATTTAAAAGAGACAGGTGCTCCAATGGGTAAAAAATTTAGTATGGTCAAGATATGGGGACAAGTGACTAATCTTACTCTTCCTAAAGCCCTTGGGTCTGAAATACGTCAAGAACTTGAAGAACAAGGTTTAGTAGCGGGTAAAAATGGAAATATCCCTATTTTTAAAGATTTAGGGAATTATCAGTCCTTAGTCTATTATGCAAATTTTAATGGTGCTATATATACAGTACCTAAACTAGATACTTCTAACATGAATACCTATGAACTCTCTTTATATGAAGATGCACGGGCTAAATTTGAAGCACTTCCAAAAGAAGATTTACTAGATAAGAGACTCAACGAATTAGGGTTGGCTGTACCAGTGTTTAATCAAGATACCATAACTATTACAGGTAAGGCAATAAAGGATATCGATAGCAAATTATTAGATATTCCAGAAGTAACACAATATCTTCCCGCTGGAGTAGAGCTTATAGTTTATAATAATAGTCCGTATTTTTATGTTACGACTAGATGCCAAATGGAAATGGTCTTAAAAGCACTTTCTAATATGGAGCTGGATATGCCACTACTATTTTACAAAACTTTTTCAGGTGAAATTTGGACTGATAATGAACTAAAAGCTGGAAGAAAATCCTATCCACCATGTGAGGATTTACCGGAAGGAGCAGAATTTGAGTCTTTTCCAGAGCAAGAGTTTGCACTTGCTATTCATACATCTGAAGCGTATATTACACTTATTGAGAGAGGTATTTACCAACGATATTATAATGAAAGTGAGTGGAATGAATATCAATTTCATATTAACCATTATTTTTTGCCTTCTCCTATAAATAATGCAACTAAAGAAGATGTTATTGATAATTTAGTTAATACTGTTTTTCCTGCTCTTGATGCAGTTAAAAAATTCACAACTCTTGAATTTATAAAAGATGACTTAATTGCAAATGTTGCTCATGCTGTTGATGACTTCATCATCGAGACAATCGATAAAAAGATATCACTCCTATCTTAAAAGTGGAGTGGTGAAGTGGGTGTCTATTGTGCCACCAAATTCACACATATTCCCAACAAAAAGGGTTACAGACTTTTACTGTAACCCTTTTTCAACTCTCTTTAATCGCTTGCACCAAACTTACCGGTACTGCGAACAGTTCAGATAATTTCTCATCTGTCCCTGTACTATGAAGAATATTGTTATACAAACTTTTTGCTTGTAAACCATACTCATCCTCTGCAACTATATCTTCTAGTTGCTCTTTTAACTCTCTTGGTAAATCTTCAAATTTTTTCATTTTATTTACCTGTGTTTTTTGTGTTGTCTATTACTAGATTACATATACAATTTGCTTTCTTCTCAGCCGGCTTTTTATAATTTCTTCTTCTCATCTTTTCAACCTTTCTTTTAATCTCTGTAGTTACTACTGCAACCACCTATACTGTCTCTAAACTTACTTGACTCTCTTCTTCTTGCTCCTGCTCTTTGGCAACTGTTCTGTCGTTCATAATAACTTGCTTTTGGGTCATACATCTTTTCTTCTCCGTTTGTTACTTTTAATAAACTCTCTAATGTTGGTGTAATTATTTTTGCACCAACGACCTCTTTTATCATCTCTTGTAGTTGTAACAGACTTTTACAATCTGCATCTACAAGCTCTTCATCACTTGAATATTCATACATCCAAAGTGATAACTCATTTTTACTATAGGCTCTAACATTTATCTCCATTGAACCTATTTGTGTAAAGTAGTAATCATCTCTATAATCCCATAGTGGGCTAACTATTTTCATTACTTCTCTTTACTGCTATCAACTCATTTAACCTTGGAATTATCAATTCCATCGTTACTAAGTGTTTTAGCTCTTTATCGTTTATACCTATGATAAACCATAAGAGACTTGCTCTTTGTTCTTGACTTAGATATTTCAAGCTATTTGCTATCATCTCAAAGTCATACTCTATTTCGATACCTTTTGTATCGCAATAATTTTTAATATCTTCATCTGCAATAGAGTCCAATACTTCTTTTGTACCTGCTTCATCTTCACAAATGCTTATAGCATCACGGATGGATAAATCACCATCACATAATGCTTTACTTAATATGTCATCAGGTTCTACATAAACCTCTACGTCTCTTAATTCTATTAACATTTTAACTCCTCTATATCTCCATATCTTGTGGGAGTGAAATGTAAATCTCTCTCTACTTTTAGTCCCATTGGACCTTTTATTTCTTCTAGTTCTGTTATGCTCACATAACCTAACTCATTCTCAAGTCCATGTACCATTGCAAAACAGACTCTTTCTGTTTTGTCATATTCCATCACCCACCATGACCAGTTACTGTCTGGTGTGAATAATTTTGCATAGACTATCTTATCTTCCAATTTTGTATCTTCATCTGCATACATTTCTGGAATTATTTTTTCTAACTCTTTAGTAATTAACTGCATTTACTGCTCCTTTTATTACTCTCTATATATTGATTTCTATGGTAAAAAAGGCTACTTCCCAAAACTATCTTGAATGATAGAAAAAGTTAGTATAGAAATACAGCAACTTTTTCCATTGAAAATGTCTTAACAAATAAGTAATAAGGTGCTACAAAATAAATCTTCATTCTGTATATGTAGGCATCAAAGCAGTAAATGAAGTAGTAACAGAGATGTCACTTATGGAAGTAATATGAGTAGGTTTATTGCCCCTCTTGTGCTTCGATTCAAGAAATTAAAATATAGGATGAAATTATGGAAATTAAACTAACAGTAGAAGAAGGTCAACACCTGATGGAACAGCTTAAAAAAATGGATGAAAAAGCTGATAAGAATCTTATGAAAGATAAAGATATTCCTTATGAGATACAAGTACAGTTAGGTTTAGTAGGTAATTAATGTGTAGTTGTGGGTGAAGTGTTTTAGGTGTATACGGTGGAATGAAGTCATTACACCTAAAACACGGTACCCACTCCATCCACTTTTTTAATTTACTTAAATGTAAAATAGAGATATCACTAATATTTTTATTAGTGATATCTTCTTGTGGCAAATTTCATAAAATCGTTGTCAAAAGGCTTTCAAGAATAGAGTATAATTATCTAAAATTAAAAGAAATGAAATGTATAAATTAAACTACTATGTCCCTGTAGATGCCAAAGAGAAGACCAAAGAAGCACTTTTTAATATAGGTGTAGGTATGTTTGATAATTATGAAAACTGCTCATGGGAAACATTAGGTAAAGGACAGTTCAAGCCTGTTGCAAATGCTAATCCAAAAATAGGTGTATTAAATACTCTTGAAATCCTTAATGAGTATAAGATAGAGATGATTTGTAAAGATGAACTTATCCATCAAGCAGTTAAAACTTTAAAGGATATTCATCCTTATGAAGAGGTTGCATATGAAGTATTTAAGATGGAATATTTTTAAAACTACTATTTTAGTAAAAGTGGATGGAGTGTTAAGAGTGCCTTAGGTGTAATAACTCAACTCCACCGTACCCACCTAAAACACTTCACCCACCTTTCAATAATTTTACATACTCTCTCAGTCATTTTCTATGATAATTATTAAATGAAAACAACCTATACAAAATCCAAAAAATACACAGGCATATCTCACAGAATTACAGATACCGATACCATCTTCTACTGCTCCTATAAAACAAAAGCAGGAAATTACTCTCGTTTTAAATGTGGATATAAATCAGCAGGGTATACAGAGAAGTTAGCATATGAATTTTTACAACGAGAAAAACAAAAAATATTAACAGGAGAAGATACCACATTTTCTAAAAGGAAATCTTATACTCTACAACAAGCAGGCGATTTATATTTCAAATACTTAGAGTTGAAACAAACAAGTGATTATCCAAACTCTTCTAAAAAATTTCAAAATCATGTAATCAGCTACTTTAATGGTAAAACAGATATCCAAGATATAACAAGTATCCAAATACATGAATATAAAATTTTAAAACTTCAACATCTTGCCCCCGCAACTGTTGCGATGCATATTAGTATTCTCAGTAGCATGTATAACTACATAAAAAGAGAGTATCTACCAAATCTTGTCAATGTTGCAAAAGGAATCGAAAGTACTATTCATGTTGATAATGCTCGCGAGCGTTACTTAAAAATAGAAGAAATCCACGAACTACTAGAAGTTCTCAAAAATAATAAATACAACAATAAACCTGCGATAGCAAAGCTTTTACTTTACTTTGTGAAGTTTGCCCTATCTACTGGAGCTAGAGCCAGCTCTATACTCAACATAAAATGCAGTAATATCGATTTAAAGACTCAAACCGTACAAATCTTCGATACTAAGAATAAGTCATGGTATACAGCATATATGAGTTCTAAAATATTTGAGAGTGAGGATTATATTTTTATCGATAGTTTTAAGAGTT
>Ga0256837_1002642_pt1 | contig 10920 bp, 23 predicted proteins | sample 4562384metaG_FD_185976 | JGI IMG/M metagenome (GOLD analysis project Ga0256837, IMG submission 185976) | Hydrothermal vent microbial communities from Guaymas Basin, Mexico - 4561-384 | ecosystem: Environmental > Aquatic > Marine > Hydrothermal vents | place: Mexico: Guaymas Basin | collected... | reverse complement strand
GGTATTTACTTTAATACTAGTCTCTATTAAGAAATTAATTCATTTCAAAATAAAATTTCGTTCTTATTACAAAAGAATCATTTTTAATTAAATGAAATTACTTAAAAGACTTGAAAAACTCAAGCAAAGGACCCTTATGGATAGTTTATATAATGTTAATGTTCTACGTCAAGTTCCATTTCTAATTATTAATAGATTAGAATCTGTTTTTAATTTAATAGACTCACTAAGTGCTTTACCTTCTGTTGTAAATTCACAAGAATTTTCATTTCATTCAACTTTTGCAGTTGAAGCAAAAAAAGAAGACGTAACGCTAGATAGTATGGGATTATTACAAACAAATAAAGAAGGCTCTGGTCAATATAAGTTTTTATTTAGAGTTGACCCTTGTTATGGTGGAAATTTTTATTCAGAAGAAAGATTACTTGAAATAGAAAAGGCTTCTGATACAAGATATAACCTCTTAGAAGTAAATAGTTTTAAAGTTTATCTAAAGTTAGAAAATTTCAGAACTCATGAAGTAGATACTAATTGGGGTGTTAATTTTGATATAGTTCTTAAAGTAGAAGAAAATGGAAATATTATTTTCTCTGAAAATTGTCAAAGTTCATTTTGGAAGGATAATCTTTATGATACATTAGTTGAACATTATGAAGACGGACAATATGATTCGATTATTGTTGTTGATAGTGTTCTAACTTCTGAATCAGGACAAATATTTCAAGCTAAATGTACTCTTGATATAGATAAAGGGGAGTTACTTCTAAATGAATTTCCAAAAGATATTGATTCTTGCTATGTTGTTTCTCATGGATATAGATTTGATCTTGAAATTGCAAACAATGGTGAAATTTTATCAAATTTAGATAAACTTGAAAAATGGCAAAGTTCATATCGAAAAGTTTTATCTATCAATGAAGTTATTGATAAAAATGAAGATTTTATTTTAAATAAAGTTAATGATACTGTTGTTATTTCAGGAATAGATATTGATTCTTCTATATTATCTGAACAATATGAGATTTTAGAAGTGAAATTAGAATTAGAATCTTTAGAAAAAATGAAATTTAAAAGATCTAAGTTAGACTCGCTTTCTGATATAATTCAACTTAAAGAAGAATTAGAAGAATGTGAATCTCCGTTTATTCTATTTGACAAGAAAGATAAAAAGTTTCTATTAGATAATGTTTGGGCAAAAGCTCATTCAAATTTAATATTAGAAACAGCACTAAAAGAACAGATTAAGTTACTGTTCTAATGTCTCCTTTAAGGAGATATAAAAATATAAGTTAGGAGATATAAATGAAAAAGATAGGTAATTACACTTTTTTTTGGAAAGCTAAAATAGGACAATGGACAAAATCGCCATTTACAGATAACGAAGGTATTAAATATTGTTGTGCGGAACAGTATATGTTTTCTAAGAAAGCATTATTATTCGGTGATATAGAATCTAATTTTAAGATAATGGATACAAATTCGCCTAAGGAACAGCAAAAGTTAGGGCGATTAGTTAAGGATTTTAATCAAAAGATATGGGATTTAAATAAAGTTGGAATAGTTAGAAATGCAAATATATATAAGTTTTCTCAAAATAAAGATCTTTATGACGTTTTAATATCAACTAAAGGTACAGAGTTAGTCGAAGCAAGTCCATATGATAAGATTTGGGGTATTGGTATGGGTGTTGACGAAAAAGGCATTACAGACCCTTTAAATTGGAAAGGTGAAAATTTACTTGGAAGTATTTTAACAGAACTTAGAGACGGGGATTGTATTTCGATTCTCATTGAAGAATGAAGTTTCTAAAAAGATCAAATAAATTATATTTAAGCTCATATGACTTAGATCACATTTTTTCGGCATTAAAATATCAAAAAGCAACTAAAAAAGAGATATTAGAAAATTTTAAATTTGAACTAATAGATATAAAAGGATTAAGTAAAAATTTAATAGAAGGTAATATTAAAATACCAAAACATAGGAAATATGAATTAATATTTAACGAATTTGATAACTTTAATCACCTATATAATTTCATGGAAAAACATAGGAATGATAAATTTATCATTCCTTATTATGGAGACGATATTTAGTCTAAAAATCTTTCATTGATATTTTTAAAAAAGTTCTATTTTTTGTCCATTCTGAAATATAACCCTGTTCTAAAAAATAAGATTCAACTCGATCCTTAATCATATCTATACTAATAACTTTAGTAGAAGAAATTCCTTTAGCATATTTAATTAAACTAATCATATCCTCTGTAATTAAAGCAGCCGCTTCAAATACAACATAATTAATAATATTAGATTCGATATCCTCTTCCAATTTATTAATAAAAGCAATTGAAATTGGATCCAACTTAGACTTTCGTTTAGCTAACTCAAATATCTTTTTTAAATGTGACACTGTTTTCATAATATTTCTTTCAATAATTTAGCTAATTTACTATTTTCAATATGAAATAAATCGTCAGAACTATAGCGTTTTCTAACTATTTCAAAAGCTTGACCTATTCTAATGTCTGCGTCTCCAAGAACCTTTAAAGCTTTAATAACCTCTTCTTGTTTTTTTCTATCTTCAATCATAATTAAATCCTTTATAAAAGTATATTATAATCGACCTTAAAAATAGCTTTAAACTAAAAGTATAAGAGAAGGGATTAAACCTCTCTTTTAATGTTCTTTATGTATAAATTATCTTTCCCAGTATAAATAAATCCATTCTTTAAATAAAATGATTTTAATATATTTGGATCCATATCTTCCCAATTACAATCCATTTCAAGCTCAATTTTATCAATATCATAATTATCTTCTAGATACTTAATATAAATTGATCCTAAATTATTCTCACGAGAACTTTTTGTTATAAATATTTCGTCTAAGATCAATGTCTTTTTGAAAATAGAAAACCGCATAAATGAAAAGTTTTTATAATCTTCACTAACGGTTTGAAATATCTTTAAAAAGTCTCCAGACTCTGATAGTAAATGATACTTTATATGTCTATGAATGTAGATTTCTTCTTTTAATACCATATATAATCCCTTATTTTAATTTTTACTTTATAAAAAGTAAATTGAATTATGTAATATGATTCAAATAACCTTTCTAAGAAAAGCTCCGAACATTACTGCAAGACCACAAAAAGCAAATATAGAAAGTAGTATTGATAAAAATAGGAATCCAATGGCTTCTGGAATTAAAAACCAAATAAAAAAAGAAAGAAGAGAGGTGAAGAAACCTATTGTAAAAATAGTAGTTGGGCTTAATCCTCCATAACTATTCATATTAGAGTTAGTACTGCAAGAGTTATCTGAACCTATATAATAGCCAATTAAAAATTCAATCATATAATATCCTTATAAGAAAGTATATATAAAACTAAATAAAAAAGACCTTAAATATAAAAAATAATGTATAATATTATATATGGAAAAGCCAAATGAATATAATTAAATTATTGTTAATAATAACAAACCTTTTTATAATAATAATCATATTTATTCTAACAAAAAGTTCGGGGATACAAGCCACTGATAAAGATTTTTTAATTTTAGGTGTCTCAATGATTACACTTCTTCTCTTAATCATTTTTGCATTTAGAAATACAAAAAAGGAATTAAAAAATGATAGTTCAAAATATTAAAAAAGAAGGGTTTTACCAATTTTTAAATCATTATAACTTCAATCTTTTTATAGTGTATAGTATATTTTTATATACTGGATACTCAATATTAATAGAAATTACTGCAAATGAATATTTAAATTATATAATTTTAATTCCAATAACAACGTTTTATATATACTTACGAACACATATTATTGATATTGTTATACTTGGAAATATTTTATACATTGGTATTGTTTCTGTTTATAAGTTGCTAACTTTATAGTTAAAGAGAGGAAATCCTCTCTAATGATTTTTAAGATCATAAATAAAATCTTTAAAATGCTCATTTCTAACGTCCAAATCCCAATATAAATAAAAATGATCATTGAAATCTTCGCGCATGCAAGAGCTAAACGCAAACCCCGCAGCAATATTATGTGCAGCAGTTTTCCCGTATTTAGAAGATAATTTATCTAGAACTTTATTAAACTTAACTTTAAGAGATTTTGGTTCGTCTTTATCAACTTTAATTGAGAATCCGGATTTTGTTTGTTTAATTTTAAACATAATGTACCTTTATATAATGAAAGATTCAATACAATTGAATCCAACAATTTCTAAGTCCAAATTTAATTGAGCAGCCTGTGGTAGTGAATCATTGTAAGCTAAAGCTCTGTCTTTTTGATTTCTAGCAACAGTTAAAATTCTAAAAAAGTCTCCAACATTAGAAAACTTTATTTTACCAACTCTATCTAGAAATTTACCTGTTGTTTTATCTCTAACCTTAAACATTATATATCCTTTAATTCAGAAAGAATATATGAATATTTTTTTCTTAAAGACTTTACTCGTCTTTTATATTTTTTATGTAACTTTTTCTTTAAATTTACATTTAAAGTAGAATCAGGTATAGGTTCATATGTCATTACAGAAAAAGCAATCATTCTTGCTTCTAGAATCTCTTCTGAAGAAGAACGAATAATCTCTTTACGTTCTCTTTTACTTAATTCTTTAATTGGATAAAAACCACTTTTATTAATTAAAGCTTTTTTATAAGCTTTATCCTCATTTTTAGCAGCAACATAACAAATATGTTTATCAGAATAACCAGCCCAATCGGGATTTTTTACTTCTCTTATTTCAAATATATTCATAATATCTCCTTAACAATATTTAGAATGTAAATTAGAAATTTCTTTTAAGTCTATTTTATCAAAAGCCTCTTCCAAATTAATAGGAGTTGGTGCTCCAGACATATTTATATCTAAAAGGATACCTTGATACCCATTTCCATTTTTAACTTGTTTTAAAGCTTTAAAAGCCTTATCGTAAACTTCATTAAATTGTTCTCTTAAATTTTCCAAAATAGATTCCTTTAATTTATTTGATTAATATATTCTGAAAAATCTTCAAAATCATTAAATGTTATCTTAACTTGAATTCCACCGAAACCTTCTATTGCTTCAGTTTCAAATTCTACAATACAGCCTGTACCATTTCCAGTAATAGCCATTCTATTACAAATAGCAGAAATGGCTCTAGAGCTATTAACTTTTAAAATTTTACTAGCCTTTTTAACTATTTTTTTCATTAGTTTTTTAGCTTTTTTTGTATTTAAATCATAACCACCATAACCACCAGGCATGGAATCTATTGTTAGATATATTTTACTCATAGTTAGTCCTTCAACTTTTTAAAGTATTTTAATTGGTTAAAAATTTCTTTTCCCCAAATACGATTATCCACTTTAGTAAATGGAACAAAATTAACTAAATCATGTATAACATACATAACTTCCAAATTGTCTTTATCAAAGAAATGTGTGCTAAATTCCAATTCTTCATAGTGATAAGATTTTTCTCTACATATAGAAACAGCAGACTTTACCGCTCCAAACTTTATAGCCTGTAAATTAATACTTACCAATTTACTTTCACTTAATGAATTATTATCCATAAAAAACTCCTTATTCAAAAAAATCTTCAACAAGATCTTTTAACATTTTTAAATCCCAAAATGTAATTTCTACAATTGTCTTTTTAAATGTATTTTTCTTTATAAGATAATATTGCATATGATCTTGACATTCTCCAGAATATATTATTGCATTTACAAGCATAAATCTAGCTTCATAAAGAGATACTTTTCGTGATTCTTGAATTCTATCTATAACTTCAGATATATACTCTCTAGCTTTCTTAGATACTTTAAATTTTATTACTTTATCTGCCTCTATACAAATATCAACTTGAATTTGTTTACTCATAACTAAACCTTTGCGTATATAATACGTCTTTCTTAAATTTATTTAAAATCAATAAGATATTAAATAGTAATACGTAATAGTATTTAAGGTTAATTTAATATAAAGAATGTTAGAATTAATAATAAAGATTAAAGGAATATTATTAAAGTTTTAGCACATAAAGATTTAGAAGATTCAATTAAGAATTTTAAAAAAGCCGATTTAGAACGAATTTCAGAATTCACAATAGAACTGATAACTAGATTAGAATCTAAAAGTGAAGCAACGATACAAGATATATTAGATTTATGTCTTCCTGTGAAAAAGCTAGATAATAAAAATGATAATTTATATATGATTGTTTATGATAATAAATATAAACTTATATTCTATATTGATACAGATCTAATCCTACTAGGAGTTGAATTGTAATGATAACTCCATTAGACATGGCAAGAACATTTATTCAAAAAAAAAATAAATTTCAAAAAAGTAAAAAGAATATGTTTGCAGATAAAATGAATGCCTATGTAGATATTATTCTAAAAAATATAAGTAAACAATTAGATCGTGATTTTAATATTGAAACAAGAGAAGGGTTTATAGCCCAAATTGACTTTTTCATTAATTCCTCAAATGAAGATTTATTAAATATAGTGAATTCTAATATTCATGACGAATATTTTCTGGATCTTGCTAAAGGTGAATTATTTGAATATTTAGAAACCTTTAGAGTAGAATATCCAAGAGAAAAGCTCCTAAGGTTATATAACCTTAAGAATTATAGAAGATAAACAACTCAGCCAAGCTAATCCAATAAAAAGAAAAAGGAAAAAATCTTTAGATCTTAAAAAAAATAGCTTCTCCACCTAATGGTAAATCTCTACGATAAGGTTTAGCTTCGTCAGAAACAGCCCATTCAACAAAATTATCACCATAAATTTCATTTATTATAGACGCGTCTAAACTAATTTTAATTCCCCATTTCTAAGACGAGATCAACTGTTTTAACTGTTAAATTTAAAAAGTTACCGTCTTTATCAAATGTTTTTTTATTGTCAACATTCATTCTTGAATGTTTAATTTTACCTTCATTTTTTCGTTCATAAAACCAAATGTCAGAATCACTTTCACCAGCTCCAGAATACCAAATAGCAAATTCCTGAGCCTCGGCTAAAGAAGAGAAACCTTTAATTTTTAATGTAAAGTCCTTTTCAATTTTAGATCTTAACTCTCTTTTTTTATCTCTGAATAAATTAAAATCAATGCCATACTTTTCATATTTTTCAAGCAGTTGCATTCCTGCCATTATTATTTTATAGTCTTCAGCAACTATATTTTCTGTTAAAGCTTGTAACATATGAGATCTTTCATATGGTATTTCTGTAGAGATACTATGTAAATTTGAATATTTATCCATAGAACTTGGTAAAGAAAATGTCCCTGATAAAACTGCGTCTTTCATTTCTTTTGTAATACTTTCTGACAACATATTAATCCTTTTGAAGAATTATATCATTTAAGAACTAAAAAGTTTCTTAATCTAAAGAGATAATTTAGTTTAATAGGATACACTAAAAAAGAATCTTTATTTTTCTGTTCTTCCAATCTATCTCTACCTTCATTTTCACTCAAAGAACACCATAAGATTGAATCTATTTCTTGAATGGTAAACTTTTTTATAAAATGGATTAATAAATTATCTTTATTAAATCCATTTATAGTTGAGCTAGCTATTTTTAACGATTCATATCTTAAAATAACACTCATGTGATTTCCTTATAATTAAATTGATCATAAATTTCCTTAGTCAAGTCACTAGAAGCAAAAGAATAGCCCTTTAAAAGACTAATTAATGATTCTAGGCACTCAATCTCAGTTTTATATAATCCATTTTTAGCAATATGAAGACTCATTCTTAATGTAGTCTCACCACTATCTAAGTCTAGTAAACCACCAAGTAATAAATTTTTATTAACAATATTTAAAAGAACCTTTTTAATCATTAGTTCTTTTTTATAGAAATCATATAATTCTCTAGGAACATGTCCTAAATATTTAATGTTTTCTTTATTTGTAATCTCCAAATTTTGGTCTATACTTAAATTAAATAACTTATTTAAATTTTTAATTTTTTCATTCAAAATTAATCCAATAAATCTGTAAGTAATTCTTGTAACTTAAAAGGATCGTCAAAAGTCAAAACTAATTCAACTCCAGTAAGACCTCTATTATTAAATGTGTTCATACATGTATAATGATCAAAATCTGCATTTTCCAAAAATAATGTATAAGATAATCTTTTAATTGCTAACGTTCTTGTTTCATTGTAAGTTTTTTTAATTTCCTTAACTTTTTTCTGAATTATTTTATCAGCTTTTTTAGATCCGTCAACAATACATAATCCAGTACTATCTAATTGTATACTAAACATAATTAAACCTCACTATCGTTAATTACAGTTTGTTTTACCATTGATAAAACACTGTTAGAGTAAAAAACACCAGATAAACGAGTTTCTTGACTATAAGATTTAAACTCTTTAATAAAGTTTGATCTCAACTTTGAAGGAACCTCTTCATTAATATATTCCATAACGTCTTGCATATCTAACCCTTTGCGTATATAATACGTCTTTATTAAATTTATTTAAAATCAATAAGATATTAAATAGTTATATGTAATAAGACTAGCCTTAACTTTATTAAACATTTTTAAAGTTTATCCACATTAAATTAACACTTAACAAAGGTAAGATATATTTAAACCATAGCATGGAGGCTATCATATGAAAATGTTTATAATTATATATATATCTTTTAGTATTTTAAATGCAAGTCAAGTTAAGTTAAAACAATATAATATTTCCTCAAATTTAATAAAAATTAAAAAAGAAGAAAGGTCCATAAATAAAGGACTAGCTTTAGATATTAAAACAGATAAGGACAGCCATTTTAATTATATATTAGGATATGAAGGAAGCGTACCAATATTTAGTGAAATAATAGAAGAAGATATAAATAAAAAGAAGAACTACTACATTGGTTTTAAATATAATTTTTAAAACAATTTTAAATTTAAGCTTACTTTAAGAATATTTCTATTATAATGCGTTCAACAAAAAAATTAAACAGGAGAATTTAGATTATGAAAAAAATATATCAACCGCAATATCATTATCAACCGATTGGGTGTTCTCCCTGTGGTGCAGATTGCTAAGGCAATTTAAATCACTATGATTCTTTAAAGGGAATCTGGAGGACGAGTTGAAAAACTTTTTCTCTGGGTTCCCTTTTTTTTTGCTTAATTTTTTGTAAATTAATGCTTTGGCAAGTTGTTTTTACAACATTTTAGAAATGTCTACTGAAAGACTTTGTTTCAAATAAGTTCATTTATGTAAACTCTGAGTTTATATTTTAATAAATATAGAAACCAGCTATGCTGAGTTTGCTTAATCCATTGGAGGGTTATATTATGAGAAATTTTACTACTTATCAACATTATCATTATCAACCTATGCAGCCGCAGCCCAGCACTGGGAGAACTCTCATGTGACAATTTTTAGTCACATAACCCGACAAAACTATGTTTTGTAAGGGGGGAAAAGAGAGAGTTTTCTAAAGGCTCACAATCTCTTTTCTTCCCTTTTTTTATGTCAAATTTTTAGTTAAGTATTAATTTATTAAGAGCTATGTTTCGCCTTTATTGGTATGGTTTGAAGATTATGTAGTTCTTTTCGATTAATTAAATGTTGAGGTGTGAGCAAACTGGTATAGCTAGTAGGTTTTGATCCTGCCGTTTGAAAAAACACTGTAGGTTCGAGCCCTACCACCTCAGCCAAAGAGTCATTGATAGACTTAAAAAGTAAAAATGGAGATCTTTCCTAACAGCCGGCTGTAACCCGGTGGTCTTTTAATAAAGTTGGGGTAGTATTGAGGCAAGGGGTGCAAGTCCCTGGGTCTCCACCAAAAATATATGGGTATAGTAAAATGGCATTACGCGGCTTTTGGGAAGCTGTAGTCTCAGTTCGATTCTGAGTACCCGTACCAAAATAAAAGGATTCCTTTCCCGTTACCGGTCTGTAAAACCGGCGTCTAAAAAACAATGGGTTGGCATTAGGACAGGAGGTTCAAATCCTCGGGGATCCACCAAATATGGGTATAGTAAAATGGCATTACGCGGCTTTTGGGAAGCTGTAGTCTCAGTTCGATTCTGAGTACCCGTACCAATATTGCCCTTTCGTCTAAAGGCAGGACAGATCACTTTGAATGATCTAATCCAGGTTCGAATCCTGGAAGGGCATGATTAGCAAATATTATTCACTTTCTCGTAGTGCTAATTGTAAGTAATTCTTAAAGTTAAGAATGAAACTAAGAAATAATAATCTGGGTGTCTAGTCTCGTAATGGTAGCGAGGGAAAGGTTCAAATCCTTTATCTTGCACAAATATGTTCGATTAGTATAGCGGTAATGCAGGGGCCATTTGTGTCCTTTAGATCAGTTCGAATCTGATATCGTACAAAAACTAATATTTTATCTTACGGGATAAATTAATTGATATGTTCGTCTAGTGTCTAGGACGCCAACATTAAAATCAGGCTACATAGAGTTAAATTCTCTATATGTATCGAGTTAGTTTATCGGAGTGTAACGGGAAAGGATTACCGTGCCGCCTTGGAAGCGGGAATATGTTGGTTCGAGTCCAACCTCTCCGACCAGTAATATATATGGCGTAATTATCTTAATTGGTTAAAGTATCGGCCTGTGAAGCTGAGTACCTGGGTTCAATCCCCAGATTTCGCCCCAAAAAAAAGAGTTAAAAATAAATTTTCAATTATGGACCAGTTCATAAAAAGTAAAGTACTATACCTATGTTGGTGTAAATATTGAGCACAATTCGGGAAACTGAATAGGTATATATAGTGGAATTGGTCTTAGTACCAGCAAGTTATATTTCATAGGATTACGATATAAGAAAAACTGAATAAAAGTTCAAAAGGTTTCGTAGCTTAGTAGAGTTTGAACATACGGTCTATATAGAAAATTTAAAGTCAATAT
>Ga0256837_1002639_pt1 | contig 10927 bp, 7 predicted proteins | sample 4562384metaG_FD_185976 | JGI IMG/M metagenome (GOLD analysis project Ga0256837, IMG submission 185976) | Hydrothermal vent microbial communities from Guaymas Basin, Mexico - 4561-384 | ecosystem: Environmental > Aquatic > Marine > Hydrothermal vents | place: Mexico: Guaymas Basin | collected... | reverse complement strand
AAATTTTTGGAAAAACTTATAGAAATAAAAGGGGAAGACAAATTTTTTAATTTTAAAGACAGGGATATGGTTTATACCTCATATATAAAATTTCCGATTTTGAAAAAGATTGATGAAAAAGGGCTTTTTACCTATGAAAACGTGGTTTTGGTAAGTAATTTTTTTGAAGCTTTAACATCAAAAATAATTATCGATATTTTGAAAAAAAACGAAACCGAAAAAGAAATGACTATGAAAGAGCTTGAGGAAAGAGAATCTCCGATTGCAAAAATATGGTATAACACGATAATGCTCTCAATTGTGGGTTCTTTGGATTCTCACAGAATTTTAAAAATTATTGACAAAGTTTTGGCGGTTTTGGAAAAAAGCGAAATAGAATATGTAATTGTCGATATCAGTACCATAAATGACGTAAACAGCGAAGTGGCAAGGCAGCTTATTAAGTTAAATAATGCAATTCATTATATGGGTGCAGAAGCTTATTTGACCGGAATTACCCCGGCAATTGCTAAAAGCCTGACGCATCTTGATTTGTCGTTAAGCGATATTAAAACATTTTCCACAACGCAAAAAGCGCTTCAGTATATTTTGAATTTACCTGGGAATAATGAAAACAATGCTTGATGCCGTTATTTACAATGATGATGATTTTAAAGTTGAAGGAAATCTTGATATTGATAAAAGTTTTTTTGAAAAAAATATCAAAAATAAAAACTGCGAGAAGGTGAAAATAAACGGAGAAGATTACTGGGTATTTAAAAAAGACAATTGTTATATAATTGACAAGTTTGTGTGTTTAGACGAAACAATAGAAGAATATGAAAAAAATGCAATTTATGACGGACTTACGGGATGTTACAATAAAAGGGAAATTGTTGAATTTTTAAACAAGTTTTTGCATAATTATATTAGGTATAAAAAAGACCCCTTTTCTCTTTTAATGCTTGATATAGACCATTTTAAAAAAATAAACGACACTTACGGTCATTTAGCGGGTGATATGGCATTAAAGGAGATGGCGAACATTATACGTAATTTGATTAGGAAAAGTGATTTATGCGGAAGATTCGGAGGGGAAGAGTTTTTGGTAATACTTCCCAATACTAAAATCGCCGGTGCTTTGAAACTTGCTAACAGAATAAAAGATGCAATTGAAAATCACAGTTTTAAATTTAAAAATCGTGAAATAAAATTCACCATAAGTATAGGTATTACGGCTGTGGGTATTAATGATGATTACAATTCGTTAATGTCAAGGGTTGACGAAGCGTTGTATGAAGCAAAAAACAAGGGAAGAAACAGAATAGAGTATAGATAGCCCTAAAAGTCAGTATAAAAAATTAGGAAAGAAGATTGTAAATAGCTTTTGCCGCTTCTCTTCCGTCCCTTGCAGCGGTGACTACTAAATCGGCACCTCTTATAGCATCTCCGCCTGCAAATATTTTTTTGTCTTTTGTTTGATAGTTTTTATCCACTTTTATTGCGCCCCATTTATCGAATTCCACATATTTTTCCAAAAATTCAAGTTTCTGATGAGAAAATCCGAGTGCGAATATTACAACGTCGCATTCTATTATAAATTCACTGTTAGGAATAATTTGCACTTTTTTGTCTTTAATTTCGGTTTTAAGCATTTCCACACCGATTACTTCGTTGTTTTCATTAACAATCACTCTTTTAGGCGTTGCGTTAAAAATAAATTTCGCTCCTTCTTCTTTTGCATTGTAAAATTCTTTTTTACTTCCCGGCATACTTTTTTCGTCTCTTCTGTAAGCGCATGAAACTTTTAGGGCTTTTTCTCTTATAGCAGTCCTTACACAGTCCATTGCTGTATCACCGCCGCCGATTACAAGGACTTTTTTTTCGTTTACGTCTATATCGCATTTTTCACCGAAGAGTTTGTTTTGTATATTTACAAGAAATTTCATTGCAGGGTATGCGTTTTTGGCGTTTTCGTTTTCAATTCCGGGCATTCTTGATTTTTTTGCTCCTACACCAACAAATATAGCGTCGTATTTTTCATATATTTCATCAAAAGATATGTCTTTTCCTACGGTAGTTTGTGTTATAAGGTTCATTCCGTTTTTGATTAGCATATCCACTCTTCTTTGGACAACGCTTTTATCAAGTTTAAAATTCGGAATACCGTATGTAAGAAGACCTCCGGCTCTTTTTTCTTTTTCATATACATCCACTGCAATCCCCGCTCTTAAAAGAAAGGTTGCAACACTAAGTCCTGCGGGTCCGCTTCCTATAACCGCTACTTTTTTATCATTTTTTATAGGTTTGAAGTTTACTTCAAAACCTTTTTTGAAACCTTCTTCGGTTATAAATTTTTCAATTGAACCGATTGTAACCGCACCGTATCCGTCATTAAGCGTGCATGCCCCTTCACACAGTCTGTCCTGCGGACACACTCTTCCCATAATTTCCGGAAACGGTGAAGATTCGTTTGAAAGGTAAAATGCTTTTTGTAAATCTCCTTCGTTTACGGCTTTTAGCCAAAAAGGAATGTAATTGTGCAGAGGACATCTGGTATGGCAGTAAGGGTCTCCACATTGGACACATCTACCCGCCTGGCTTGCAGCTTCGTCACTTTTGTATAAATTATATATCTCTTCGTATGAATTAACCCTTTCATTTACGGGTTTTTTGCCTGGTTCTATTCTTTTAATCTGTATAAAATTTTGCATTATTCACCCTTTTCAAGATTTAAAGGAACTTTTGTAAGCTCTTTAGGTCTTACTATCCAGAATTTGCTAAGTTCCATTCTAAAATTGTCAAGTATTTTTTTGGCTTTGAGACTTCCTGTTTCATTTAAATATTCTTTTAACAGTTTTTTAAGATAATGTCTTGCTTCGTCAAATTCGTCTATGTCTATTCTTCTGGCTTCAATTAATTCCTGATTTATTTTTTCGATAAATGTGTGGTTTTCATCATAAATGAATGCAAGTCCGCCTGTCATTCCGGCACCGAAGTTGATCCCTGTTTCTCCTAAAATAACAACAATACCGCCGGTCATATATTCGCACGCATGATCCCCGGTGCCTTCAACAATAGCAAGTGCCCCGGAATTTCTTACAGCAAATCTTTCTCCAACTTCCCCGGCTACGAAAAGCTTACCTCCGGTTGCACCGTAAAGACAAGTGTTTCCGGCAAGGGAGAAGTTTTCTTTGTAAGAATTTGCGGTAATAATAATTTTACCTCCGTTCATTCCTTTACCCACATAATCGTTTGCGGCACCTTTAAGATAAATTGAAACGCCGTTTACTAAAAATGCACCGAGAGACTGTCCGGCTACGCCTTTTAAGTTTATTTTAATGCTGTCTTCTTTTAAACCTTCGTCGCCGTAGTATTTTGCAATTTCACCGCTTATTCTTGCTCCGAAACTTCTGTTTAGGTTACAGATTTCTTTTTCAATGGTAACGGAAGTTGACGGATTTTGTATTACTTTGTTTACTTCTTTTAATATCTCTTTTTCATATTCGTTTTTATCGAATGGCTCATTGAATTTTACCTGTTGGGTATCTTTTCCTTCAATTCTTCTTAAAATATTTGAGAAGTCGAATTTTTTAGCAAATTCGTCGTCTATTACTTTAAGCAGATGGCTTTTCCCAATTATGTCTTCCATTTTTTCGTAACCTAGATGCGCTAAAATTTCCCTGATGTCTTCTGCTAACAGTGTGAAATAATTTATAAGTCTGTCAACCGTTCCTACATAATGCTCTCTTAATGCAACTTCCTGAGTGGCAATTCCGACACTGCATCTGTTAAGGTGACAAACTCTTAACATTTTACATCCAAGCACCGCTAATACGGCCGTTCCGAAAGCGTAACTTTCCGCTCCCAAAAGAGCCGCTTTTACGATGTCAAGTCCCGTTTTAAGCCCTCCGTCGGTTTGAAGATGCACCAGTTCTCTTAAATGGTTTTCTTTAAGTGCGTTATGAGCTTCGCTAAGCCCGATTTCCCATGGGTTACCTGCGAATTTAATTGATGTAAGAGGTGCTGCCCCCGTACCTCCGTCACCTCCTGAAATGATGATTTTATCGGCGTAAGCTTTTGCAACACCCGCTGCAATTGTCCCGACTCCCGCAGTTGAAACGAGTTTAACGGCTATCTGGGCTCTTGGATTTACCTGTTTAAGGTCAAAAATTAATTGCGCTAAATCTTCAATTGAATAAATATCGTGATGTGGAGGAGGAGAAATAAGCGTTACTCCCGGCATTGTGTGTCTTAGTTTTGCAATTAGCGCCGTTACTTTATGTCCCGGAAGCTGTCCTCCCTCACCAGGTTTTGCCCCTTGTGCGATTTTAATTTGAATTTCTTCGGCGCTTGCTAAATATGCGGGAGTTACACCGAATCTGCCCGATGCGACCTGTTTGATTTTTGAGTTTTTGATGGTTTTAAATCTTTTTGCGTCTTCTCCTCCCTCACCTGAGTTGCTTTGTGCACCGATTTTGTTCATAGCTTCTGCTATGCATTCGTGGGCTTCCGGAGAAATAGAACCTAAACTCATAGCCGCACTTGCAAATCTTTTGAATATGTTTTCAACCGGTTCGACTTTTGAAACATCTATAGGCTTTCTGTCGCTTTTGAGTTCGAAAAAGTCTCTTATCATTTTTTTGTTTCTGTTGTTTAAATGTTCGTTTAATGCTTTATAATCTTCTTTTTTACCGGTTATTGACGCTTTATGTAAAAGCTTTATGGTTTTAGGTGCGAAATCGTGATATTCTTCACCTACAAGATATTTGTAAAATCCTCCGACTTTAAGGTCATAATTTTTTGCAAAGCTTTCATCAAATGCGTTTTTGTGCGCTTCGCGCAGTCTTTTTTCTATATCTTCGTAATCAAGTCCCCCGATTAGTGTTTTTGACCCGAAAAAGCACTCTTTCGTTATGTTTTCGCTAAGTCCTAAAATATCAAAAAGTGCGGAATTTCTGTAACTTGCAATTGTGGAAATACCCATTTTTGACATAATTTTTAAAAGTCCGCCGTTTAAAGCGTTGTAAATGTTTTTAAGTTTGTTTCTTATTTCAAATGTGCTTAAATTTTCTTTTTGTATTTCTTCGAGTGCCGTTGCAAAAAGAAGATAAGGATAAATGGCGTTGGCTCCGTATCCGATTAAAACGGCTGCGCTGTGGGAATCTATTACCTCACCCGTTACACAGACTATTGATACGAGGTGTTTGATTTTGTTTTCAAGCAGTTTTTTATTGATGTATCCTACGGCCATTGCCATAGGAATGGTTAAATGCTCTTTGTCAATGTTTCTGTCATCAAGTATAACGATTTTTATTCCGTTTTTAACATCCTCGATTATGTTTTTTGCAAGTTTTTCAAGGGCTTTTTTCAAATCTTTTTTAAATGCGGTCGAATAAAATTTATGTTTATAATCGCTCTGATATCTAGGAGAATTTTCATCTCCGTATGAAAGTAGAATGTCAAATTTTTCTTTAATAAGAATAGGCGATACGGTTTTTAATCTTTTCGCGTCTTGTGGTTTTTCTTCGAAAATGTCATGTATTTCACCGAATCCCGTATTGAGACTCATAACGATTTTTTCCCTGATAGGGTCGATTGGAGGGTTTGTAACCTGCGCGAATTTCTGTTTAAAATAATGCGCAAAAGGTCTTTGTTTGCTGCTAAACGCTGCCATAGGTGTATCGTCTCCCATACTGCCTACGGCTTCTTTTCCGTCTTTTAGCATAGGTTTTATGACTTGGTCTTTTATCTCTAGCGTTATTCCGTGATATTTCTGTTTCTCTTTTATGTCGTTTAATTCGTAGGCTTTGGTGTCTGAAAACGGAATGTCTATAAATTCCTGAAGGTATATCATATTATCGTTAAGCCATTCAAGGTAAGGGTTTGAATTTTTAAGATATTCATTAATATCGTCATTGTAAAATATTTTGCCGTATTTGGTATCTATTCCAATCATTTCGCCGCTTTGAAGCCTATCTCTTTTTACGATGTTTTCTTCAGGCGTGTCAAGAATTCCGTATTCGCTGGCTATTATGATTCTGTTGTCTTTTGTGATTACGTATTTTGCGGGTCTTAGTCCGTTTCTATCAAGTACAACCGCCACATATCTTCCATCCGTAATGCTGACTGCCGCAGGTCCGTCCCATGCTTCGAATCTTGTTGAAAGATATTCGTAAAAAGCTTTAAGTTTGCTGTCTATGTGAGGAGCGTTTTGCCAAGGCATAGGAATTAGCGCCCTTACGGCTTTAAAAAAGTCCATACCGTTTATCATTAAAAATTCCATCATTTTATCAAGAGAGCTGGAATCGCTTTCGTTGAAATCCACAACCGGAATGATTTTTTGAATTTCTTCTTGTGTGAAAACTTGTGATTTTAGAGATTCCGTTTTTACAAGCGAATTGAATCTGTTTGCTTGGATTGAGTTAATCTCACCGTTGTGTGCTATGAATCTGAACGGCTGTGCAAGTCTCCATTCGGGAAGTGTGTTTGTTGAAAATCTCTGGTGGAAAAGGGCAAATGAAACTTTAAAATCCTTATCCGCCAAATCAGGATAAAACTCTTTGATGTGATTTGGCATCAAAAGGCCCTTGTAGGCTATTTTTTTAGAGCTAAACGTGGGAATATAAAAATCATCATCCGTAATTGCTTTTTCTATTTCTCTTCTAGTGAGATATAAAAGCGCTTCGAAGCGGTTTGTGGCGTTTATTGAATTAGGAACAATAAAAACCTGATAAATATTAGGAAGCGTTTTAAGAGCAAACTCTCCAAGTGCGTTTTTATTAATGGGGACGTCTCTAAAGAAAAGTACTTTTAAATCGTTTTTTTCACAAATGTTTTTAATTGTGTCTTTGTCTTTTTCGTTTTTAGAAAAAATTACTCCCACGGCAAATAAATCAGGTAGTGAGAAACCGTTTTTTTGGGCAATTTTTCTCATAAATTCTTTAGGCATTGAAAATAAAAGTCCGCTACCGTCTCCGCTTTTTCCATCAGCGGCAATAGCACCCCTGTGCATCATTCTCTCAAGCGCCTTTATAGCGTCTTGTACATTTTGATGTGTGGGTTTGCCGTCAATACTTGCTAAAAGACCAAACCCGCAGTTGTCTTTGAATTCTAATTTTGGCATATATTTTCCTTTAAGAGATTATTTGTCTTTTTGAAAAAAAATTTGCTAATTATAGCATAAGTAAGTTATGAAGTGGATAAGTTGTGAAGTTGTGAAGTGGATAAGTTGTGAAGTTGTGAAGTGGATAAGTTGTGAAGTTGTGAAGTGGATAAGTTGTGAAGTTGTGAAGTGGATAAGTTGTGAAGTTGTGAAGTGGATAAGTTGTGAAGCTATAAATTTAATGTTTTAGATTTTTTTTCCAAAATTTATATCAAAACACAAAACAATTCTTACATTCACCTTTTCTTTTCCCCATCTCTTCCCCTTTTTCACTTTCTTTCACCTTCTTTCACCTTCTTTCACTTTCTTTCATACATTGCCTTGCAAAATAAATTTTTTTTGTATAAAATTTGTAAAATTAAATTAAAATTAAAGGGTTCTAAATGTTTAGAAATATGTCGATTAAAATGAAGCTGGTTATTATGGTAGCGCTTCCGGTTATGGTTTTGCTCTATTTAGTCGGACAGGATGTTTACAAAGATTACAAAGCCTTAAACAATCTGGATAAACTTGAAAAACTTATGATAGTATCCCAAAAAGCGTCGGATTTGGTGCACGAACTTCAAAAAGAAAGGGGTGCGAGTGCCGGGTATTTAGGAACAAAAGGTAAGCAGTTTAAAGAAATTTTGGCAAAACAAAGACAGCTTACCGATGAAAAAAGAGCTATTTTGGAAAATTCTTTAAAAAAATTCGATTTAAGTAAAATTGATAACAATCTAAATAGTTTAGTCAATAAAGCTTTAAATAAGCTTAAAATGCTGCCTTCCGTAAGGCAGAAAATTGATAATTTACAAATCAGTGTAAAAGAAGCGATAGGTTATTACACCTCTTTAAATAGACTTTTTTTAGATGCCGTTGAAGGAGCTTCGCAGCTTTCGACATTCAGTGATCTTACAAGAGAACTTACCGCTTATAACGCTTTGCTTGAAATGAAAGAGAGAATGGGAATAGAAAGAGCAGTGGGAACCGGTGCTATAAGTAAAGGACATTTCGGACCCGGTAAACTTGCAAAATTTGCGGTTTTAGTATCAGAACAGCATTCTTTTAAAGAAAGATTTTTAAACAATGCATCTCAAAAAGTATTGGATTTTTATAACGAAACAATGAATAATGAGGTAGTAAGAAGGGTTTCTGAAATTGAAAACATACTCTTAAACGATAATACCAAAAAAGAGATAATCTCTCAGATTAAAACGATTATAGGTTACGGGGGATTGATTCATAATTTTAAAAATTATGTAATAAGGGGTAAAAACAAATATGAAAAAAATGTAAATAAACAATATAAAGAGCTTTTGGCGTTAATCGAGAGATATAAACGTCTGCCAAACGTTACGCCGCAGGAAATAGCTTTGCTTGATACGGTAAAAGAAACGTTTACAAAATATCACAGCGGTCTTCCGAAAGTTGTGGAAGCTTATAAAAACGGACAAAGCGTCCATCAGCTTGATAAAGTCGTAAAAGTAAATGACTCACCGGCTATAAAAGCACTCAAAACATTAAGCGGCAGCTTTTTTATAAAAGAAAACGGTGAAGAGTTTTTTAAATTAATGACACAAAAAATTAACCTTGTAAATAAAGTTATTCATTATCAGGAAAAAGTGATTATTGAAAATATTGAAGGGAAAATAAAAGACTTAAAAACCTCTTTACTAACAAAAGCCGTAGTATATGTTTTACTGCTTGCGGCGGTTATGTTTATGCTTATGGTAATTATGAAAGAAATTACCGTAAACCTTTCACATTTCCAAAAAGGGCTTTTGGATTTCTTCAGGTATCTAAACAGGGAAATTCCGCAGGCTAAAAAAATAGAAATTGACACTAACGACGAAATTGGCGAAATGGCAAAAGTGGTAAATGAAAATATCGAAAAAACGTCCGAACTTATTGAAGACGACAACAGGGTAATTGCCGCTATAATTGATACATTAAATAAATTCAGCGGCGGTGATTTTACACAAAGAATTAATCTAAGTCCTAAAAACGAAATATTGCAGCAGTTAAAAGATGTTTTAAATCAGATGGCTGAGACTATTCAAAAATCCATCGGTAAAGATTTGAATAAAATCAACTCAATGCTTGAATCGTATCTGCATTACGACTTTACCCTTAGAATCAAAGACGATAACGGTAAGCTTGTAATTACCCTTAATAAAATAGGCGATACCATTACGGAAATGTTAAGAAATTATAAAGAAGACGGGACAAGTCTGAATGAAAAATCTGAAATTTTAAAAAGCGAAACGGATAAATTGACGCAAATTTCAAACGAAACTTCAAAAGCGCTTGAGCTTATCACTCAAAAAATGCAGCAAATTAGAGACGGAATGTTTGAAACTTCAAATCAGGGAGAGGAAGTTAGCAATCAGGCAAATGAAATTAAAAACATTGCCAATGTAATAAAAGACATAGCCGACCAGACCAATTTGTTAGCCTTAAATGCGGCTATTGAAGCGGCAAGGGCAGGAGAGCATGGAAGAGGATTTGCGGTTGTTGCGGATGAGGTTAGAAAACTTGCCGAAAAAACACAGAAAAGCTTGGATGAAATAAACACTACAATCAATCTTTTAGCCCAAAGTATCAGTACAATTACCACAAGCATTCACGACCAGAGCGCTAAAATCGACGAAAGCGCGGAAGAAGTTGTAAGCGTAAATGAAAAAACTCAGGTAAACAATCAGGTTGTGGAAGAACTGAATGAAATAGCAAACGAAATTGATGATATGAGCAAAAAAATACTTGAAGAAGTAAATACCAAAAAATTCTAAAAGCACTTTTTGTGCTTTTTTAAATAAAATGAAAGGTTTTATATTAAATACGGTAAGGGTCAGGGATGAGGATTTGATTGTAAGAATACTTACAAGAGAGGAAGTTGTTACGCTTTACAGGTTTTACGGAGCGAGGCACAGCTATATAAATGTGGGGTATTTGATTGATTTTCATATTGAAGAGTCTGCAAAATCCACTATTAAACGCCTAAGGCATGTTACGCAAATCCCTTTTAAATTTTTGTTTGATATGGAAAAGACGCTTTATTTTAAAGAATACATTTCATTGCTTAATAAACATTTTATGGATGTTAGCAGGGTGGATACGTTTTATTACGATTCGCTTTTAAAACTGTGTGAAAATTTAAGTGAAAGGGATGTAAAAAGAGCTGTTATTGAGCATTATGTAACGCTTCTTGAAAAAGAGGGAAGGCTTCATAACGACTTTGTCTGTTTTTTGTGTGAGAGGAGGGTTGATGAAAAAATTGCACTTGCAAGAAGTTTTCTGCCCGCTCACGAAAAGTGTATAATGAGCGAAGGGTTTGATAAAGAAAAGCTTGATATTTTATTTAACAAAAAAAAGACACTGCTTTTTAATGATGAGGAAATTGAAAGGCTTTGGAGGATTTTGGAGATGGGAATATGATTTAATGGAAAATGAACAATGGACAATGGAAAATGAGCGCAGCGAACCCGGCCACTTGGAAAGTGGCGGGGTGAATAGTGATTAGTGAAAAAGGGTGAAAAAGGTGAAAAGAGTGAAAAAGGGAAAAGATAAGGAATTAAAAACCAATACACAAATTACAAATATATCGATATACTAAATTACAAAGGAGTTTGATGAAAGTATTGGTGGTTGGTGCGGGTATTATCGGAATGACACTGGCTTATGAATGGATAAATAAAAATCCGAATGACGAAATAGTGATAATTGACAAAGAAGCGCATGAGGCGTTTCACGCAAGCGGTAAAAACAGCGGAATTTTACATGCCGGGTTTTATTACAGCAGCGACT
>Ga0256837_1002637_pt1 | contig 10939 bp, 18 predicted proteins | sample 4562384metaG_FD_185976 | JGI IMG/M metagenome (GOLD analysis project Ga0256837, IMG submission 185976) | Hydrothermal vent microbial communities from Guaymas Basin, Mexico - 4561-384 | ecosystem: Environmental > Aquatic > Marine > Hydrothermal vents | place: Mexico: Guaymas Basin | collected... | reverse complement strand
GTTTGTATTGAATAAGAGTTTAGAAAAAGGGTCGTTTCTACATAAAGGAATAGAACTTTACTTGAAAGACGAAATCAAAAAGATTACTGATTTTGAATTTAAGGTTTATCAAGGTGAAGAAAGGTCAGAGTTATTTAAGCAACTTAAACAAATCTTAAAGAGTGACAATATCCAGAACTATAAGTCAAAAAGCAATTTATTTATAGAGATGGGGTTTGGACTTGATATTGATACCTTAGAAGTGAAAGATTACAACTATAAATCTGATATAATAGGGTTCATAGATTTAATGTACTATGACAAGGACGAAAAAATCGTTTATATCATAGACCACAAAACAGGAAGATTTAATGAAAATCAAGATAAAATTCAATTGTATATTTATTACCTTGTAGCATTATCACTATTTCCTGCTGAAAAAGCAAAACTTTATTTTGAATTTATTGAGCATAATAAGAATATAACATTTGAATTTGATAAGTCAGAAAAGCAAAAAATTCAAGATGAAGTTAAAAAAGTAATAAGTGCAATTGAAACTGCGAAATCTTTTCCTAAGAAAGATACATTTTGTAATTGGTGTCCTTATTTTGAGCATAACATATGTGATGGGAATGCCGACACTCCTACAATGGAGTTGGATATATTTTAAGGAGAAAAAATGCTATTATCATTTTTCAAGTCTGAAGGCATAGGCAAACATCCATTAGGTAACGAAGATAACGAATTCTTATTTTATACAAAAGATATACCATTAGAGTATTTCTATAAAGTCAATTCAGAATTTTGGTTGCTGAATGGTTGTTTTAAATTTTCCGAGAACGGAACAATATCAAAAAGAAACAACTATGAGATGGAAAAATATTTATGCAAGGAATTTAGTTTCATAATTGTGGATTTTGATGAGGTCAAAAATGCATTCAATCGTGATTATATTATTGAAATTTTACAAAAAAATAATTTCAATTTTTCTCTATGGGAGAGTAGAAGTTATAATGGTGTAGATAACTTCAATATGAAAGGAGTTATCGAATTTATTGGGAACAATAACTTCATAAGCAGAACAAAGGCATTAGATTATATTAGTCACTTGATAAATGATTATTGTAAGGTCGATTATTCTTCCATAAGAATAAGTTCCGTGCAAGCACCGACATTTAAAGAAAACGAAATAATCACATACAAGGGTGGTAATGTTTTAGATTTTTACTATGAAGAGAGTAAGATTGAAGTTTCAAATTTCGATAATTCACTCTTATCTTTATGTTTAAGGACATATGAAAATTTAGGTTATAATATAAAATCAGAAAAAGAAGACTTGATAAACTTGCAGCATCCAAAAGAAAAGACAAAAGGTGGTTACTTCATATATAAAAATGCACCACAATTTTGCCATCATTTTAACAAGTCAAAGTCATTTTCAATTTTTGATTTAATAAAAAATACAAAAGAGTTTAAAGAGTACAATCAAAAAAGAATTTTAAATGAATTCCAAGATAAAATATTTACACCTATTCAAAATAAAAAAGTGTTTAATCAAAGGTATATAGACATCAATACACTTGAAAACACTTTTGGGAAAATTGAGTTGGAAGAAGATAAAGTTATTTTTGTGAAGTCAGCAATGGGTACAGGTAAAACGAATTTCATAAAACACTTGGAAAAAGATAAAAGATGTTTAATCATCACAAATAGGGTAACCCTTGCAAAAGAATACAAAGAAAAGTTCCCACATTTCAAACTATACAATCAAGATAAATATTTTGAAGGTGATAGTTTAATATGTCAATTTGAATCTTTATATAAGTATGATTTAAAACAATTTGATTTTTTTATAGTTGATGAATTTTTATCGTTGGTGGAACATAGTCAATCTAATTTAGGTGATTATGGTAACTATAATAATCTAAAATTTTTTTATATATTACAAAAATTCAAAAAACCTTTACTGATTATGGATGCATTTTTGACAGGTATCGAAGTTGATTTTGTTAAAAGAAAAAGTATAGAGTATTATGAAAATCTTTATAGAGATAAGACAAATCTTTATGTTTATAAGGAGTTAGATGAGTTCATTTATACCATTGAATCAACTTTAAAAAACAAAAATGGTAAGGTCACATTATCGACCACAAATAAAAGTTATGCTAAAATCATCAAAAAAATTTTTGAAAAAGACTTTAAGGTCGTTTGCATAACAAGCGAAACGGATAAGGATTATAGTGAATTTTTCAAAAAAGACAATCATAACGAGTGGGACCTGTTAATATACACACCTACAATAACAGTTGGAATAAATATATTGAATCATTCTTATCATCATTTCCATTTTTCGGATGGGACAGGTAGTGTTATAAATTCATTACAGCAAGTCAAAAGAAATAGACAAGCGAAAAATATTCATTTTTTCTTAAAGAATAAACGATATAATAGGATAATAGATTACGAAGAATTGGAAAGTGATATTATCAAAAAACTTGATAAATACCTTGTCAAGAATTCTTTATTCGTTGAGTTTGATTCCTATGCTAATTTAAAACTAAGCAAGTTTGGTAAATGGACGCTCAAAAAAATTTATATGGAAAATTTATTCAATACTAACCCACTTTTGACTTTTAGAATTTTACTTAAAGAGCAATTTGACAATGAACCGATTGAAGTGGATACTGTGACTAAAAAATATGACTTGAAACAAATTAGAGACACTTTAAAACAAGAAGAAGAAAAAGAATTCAAAGAAAAAATTGAAGTGTTAAAAGAGTTATCGACTTTTGAATTTGATTTAAAACTTGAAACGGATTATAATGAGTTTTATAAATCCATAAATAAAATTTTTGTAGAACTTAATAAGGAAGAGATAATTGAATTATTAAATATAAGTAAAAGAGATAAAAAAATTCTTATGAAATTCAATTACCTTAAAATGTTCTTATATGACAATATCAAAAATTTAATTGCTTATAGTTTGGCAAATAATCTTAATAAAAGTTATATAAACAATTTAGAGTTGATAAGTCAATTTAAGTCGATACAACTTAAAGATAAGTATTCTGAAAAAGAATTAAAGAATGAAAGATTTAAGAAATTTTTAAGGTTAATAGGTTATAAACGATATGGTAAGTCGTATAAGTTGGATACTTCAATAATGAAATTTTTTAATAAATTAAAAAAGGATTAAATATGTTAATCTATGACCTTCAAGCAAAGTCGTCAAGAGAATTGGCGAATCTGGTTGCTTCATACATTAGAAGAGGTTATGAAGTTTTACAGATAGTTACAAATAAAGAGAGTGACAAATATAATTACACTGCTTTTATGGTAAATAAAAGATTCTTAAAAAATGTCCAAGATACTCTTGGTTTCACAGAAAGTGATATGTCTGCAATAACGATTGATTTAAGTGACTGTAAAATTGACGAAAAATTCCAAGGGTTACTTGAAGCAAAATTATTCGGGAATACAGAATTCATATTCAATATTGGGTTCAAAGTGTTTTTTGAGAATGTGGTTATTACAAAAGACAATGGTTACATTTCTTCAATAGTAGTTTCAAAACCTAAAAATTATGATAATAAAGGTAAGTCAGTTAAGTTGAGTGATAAAGATTATAAAAATCTTAAAGAAAAAATATGCAAGTACTTTAAGGATAGATAATGTTAAAATTAGATTATTTAGTTTGCCCAGAAAATGAATCCGAGGGTGCATTCATTAAAGATTTTTTACAAATCGATTATTTTCATCAGAATGTAAAGTCACTTGAAGAAGTTGAAGAAAAAGTTGCTGGGGGTATTGATGTAAATGCTCCAAAGATTAAAAACTATGACTTTCTAAAAATGTCAGATAAGTTGTGGTTAATCATCAAAAAACACGAATTAGAAAAAGAGTTAGGTGTTCCTGTAAATTTTTTATAAAAAGTCTAAATTTCACTTGACTTTTTATATTATTTTAGTTATAATTATAATGTAAAAACAAAACATGAAATCAAAGGAGTTTTAAATGGAAACAATATTAAACTTAACACAGCACAATGCAACTGAGTCACAAAAAGCAGCAGGAGTTTTCGAACCGACAGAAAAAGAAACAGTTAAATCGTTATTGACATTTGAAGATGTTCCTTCAATGGAGGAAATGACAAAAAGAGCAGAGTATTTAGCAGTTTTAGCAATTACATACGGAGTTGATAAAGTTTTAATCGGTGGAGCACCATACTTTATGAGTGTTTTAGAGAGAGAACTTAAAAGACACGACCTACAACCTGTGTATTCATTCAGCAAAAGAGTGAGCAAAGAAGTTGAAAAAGATGGAAAAGTTGAAAAAATCAATGTGTTTGAGCACATTGGATTCGTGGAAGTATAATGCCACCAATTTCAACTGTTGGAGATGCAGGTGCAGGTCACGGATGTTTTCCCACGACTAAGATAATTTCGGGGGCAGGAAGTGTTTTCATAAATGGGAAACCTGTCGCGAGAATGGGCGACGAGTTGGAGCCTCACTCTGGTTCTTGTCCTGCAAAAAAACATCCAAGAAAAATTGCTGCAGGGAGTGGTAATTTATTTATAGAGGGGAAACCTGCTGCGAGAATTGGGGACCCAATTGATTGTGGTGGTGCTTTAGCAAAGGGGAGTTCGAATGTTAATAATGGATGAAAAAATAAAATTAGATACAGATAAAGACATATATGTATTTTCAGATCTACATATTGGGTTCGCAAATAAAGAATTGAATTACGAAATAATCTCATTTATAAATGATTTAAAGGATGATAACATCGTGATTTTGAATGGGGATACATTTGAGTTATGGAAGTATGAAGATTTTACAGTTACTCCAGAAGAAAATCTGAAAAAATTTGAAGAGATTTTAGAATACTATGGAAATGATATTAAAGAATTGATACACCACGAGAATGTATATATCATTTTAGGTAATCACGATTATGGTTTAAGATTTATAAACAATCTTAGAGAAGTAATAATTGAAAAATATCATAAACAATGCTTGATAACACACGGAAACAACTGTTCAAAAGAAACAAGTTTTAAGACACTTGAAAAATCTGAAGGATTATTTTATAAATTTGTTGCTTGGTTGAGTTCAAAGATAAGTAAAATGTTTAGTCCATTTTATAAAGTTAAGAAATCTGAAGAGTTATTTAATACTTTATATGATAAGTTTAGTGATTCAGATGATGATATTTTAAGAGAAGTGAAAAAGCATCTAAACTACGATGTTATAATCCTTGGGCATACACATCAATACGACCACAAGCAAATAGGTAAAAGTACATATATAAATACAGGGAAATTCGAGTTAAATAAAGATTTCATAAAAATAAGCAATGAAATAAGTGGGGGAAAAATTCATTTAGCAAGGGATAATAAATGGATAAAATGGTATTGAATCAATACTTTAAAACTCCTTTAAAAGTTGCATACCATAAATGGATTGATAGTGAATACATTCAATCCCCGAATGGTAAAAATGTTATGACCGACTGTGATTTTAAGTCATTTATAGATTATTGTGAGACTGCTTTCGAAGATGGAATGGATGAATACTTCGAGGAGGTTTCGCACGAGTACAATGCTCAGATTGATATTGAAGGACTACAATTTAATGACACTAAAACAGGGGAAATCGGTGGTAGAGTTAAAGGTGACCCAATCATCAAAAAAGAAGCAAAGTTTCCACCATTGAGTGATTTTCCTATGCCTTATGATAAAGATTATTCTCAATATGTTCCACCTGAGGGTTACATTGAAAAAGAAGTAACTGTCGAATTCATTTCAAAAGTCAAAATAAAAGATATAGATTCATTTTATAATAAGTTTTTACCTGAAGCAAAAGGAGTGGAGGACGATATTCTAATTTTGTTAGGTATCATTCCTGACCCTAATCCCGTTCCACCAGATCCATTATTGCCACCTCCACCACCTGTTGAGGTTGTTTTACCGACTTTACCTGACTATCCTTTTTATAAAGTTTTTATAGATAAGTATAATGAAGATTTTGAATTCACTATTAAATCTTCAAAGAAATTTAAGATTAAGATAATTATCCATAATGATAGTTTAGGATTATTTACGGAAAAAAGGTTCGTGCAAAAGTATGCAAAACTTGACCCAGACACAGGAATCGTGACTTGCTATTTTGCTGATGGAAAAGCAATAGACCCAGAAGTGAAATGGAAAGAGATGTTTAAGTTTGAATGTCCAGATTAAGTTAATTTTTTATTAAAAATAAATTATAATTATAAAAATATATTAAAAAACAAAATAAGGAGATAAAATGGTTGAAAAATGTAAGAAAGGTTATACTGAATTTGTTACACCTGACGGTTTAAGATGTTATATTAAAATTTCAAGAAAAGTCAATCTACAAAATCAAAGTGGAAAGTATGTAGTGAAGTTTAGATATTCAAACGACACAACTTGGAATTACCATATACCAGATAAGGAATTCAATACAGTTCTTGAAGTTGTTAAGTTCATTATCGATAATGCCACAAACGATGGAAATCATTACAAAATCTATAAGAGTATGTGATGTTTTTAATTTCGGACACACATTTTTATCACGATAATATTATCAATTATTGTGATAGGCCTTTTAATAACTCATACGAAATGAATGAGTACATCATAAAGAAGTGGAATGAAGTCGTAAAAGAAGACGACCTTGTAGTGCATTTAGGTGATTTTGCTATTGGATGGGACAAGTCGTACGAGTCAAAAAAAGATTCTTATAAGGCAATTATGGATAGATTGAATGGTAAGAAAGTTCTTATTAGGGGTAATCACGATAAAGAGTCAAATCAATTTTATTTAGATATCGGATTTGAAAAAGTTTTAGATAATATGATTTTAACAATCAATAATAAGAAAATTTTATTTACCCACTACCCACTTGAAATAAAAAGACAGAATAGCAAAGAATTGAACGAGTACATTTCAAGACTTAAAGAGAATGAATATGATTTAGTTCTTCACGGACATACACATAATAGGGTAGTCAATTTACCAAATCATAAGAATTTTAGTGTTGAATTACACGACTACACTCCACAAAAATTTTAGATTTAGTTGTTTTATAATTAAATAAATTCAAAAGGAACGATAATGATAATTTATGCCAGAACAAATAACAAACTTTATCCAATGACACTAATCTCAAAATACGAGAAATTAGATGACGATAAAATTAAATTCACTTTCTCAAATGGGCAAACTTCGATAGAAGTATATGATGACTCAGACAAAAGAGACACTGCTTTTAATAACATTGAAGCAGAATTTACGAAAAATGTGGATGGATAATGAAATACGAAAATAGTGAGGAACTGTTAAAGGCATTAGTCGAAGAAATTGCCAAAAAAGTTGCTTGCGAGTTAAAAGATGTTAAAGAAGGAGTTAAGAATATTGAAAAATTCTTAACTTCATTTCAACCCCGTTTTGAGAAAAAGGAAGAATGATGATATTAAAATTGACTTATGAATTAGATGAATCAAAAGAAATAAAATCAGAAGAATTTTTGAATATGTTAGACAATACTATTCCAAATTTCCAAGAAAGAATAGATACGGCACTTAAAAAAGTTAAAGAAAACTATGCTGCTTCATTAGCACATATGTACCCAAATTTACAAGTTGAGAAAGTTTTACCTAACTACTTAACTGAATTGAATTTCACTTTAAGGGTTAAGGGTTCGTTTTATGTTGAGATTGAGTTGCCACACAATCTTAAAAAGGCGACAAGATTAGAGTTAGAATCACTTGATAAACCTGTAAGATTTAAAAATATCAAAAATGAAATAAATGTCAAATCGGTTAAAGAAGCAATAAATAAATATGGGAAGAATTGCTTAGTCGAAGTGATAAAATAAAGGAATAAAAATGATTGTTAATCTATATGGAGGTCCTGGATGTAGAAAATCGACCATTGCTGCAGGAGTGTTTAATCATTTTAAAAAGTTGAATAAACAAATTGAGTTGGTTACGGAGTATGCAAAGGATTTAGTATATGAAGAATCGCACAAAAAGTTAAGAGACCAATTCTTCATTTCAGCGAGTCAATATCATAGGATATGGAGAGTCGATAAGTATTATAAAGATAAAGGACTTAAAGAAGATGAATATGTCATAATTACAGATAGTCCATTTTTACTTGGTTGTGTTTATACAGATGACGAACCTTTGAAAGAGTACTTATTTCTCAAGCACGATGAATTTATGACGATTGATATTTTAATAAAAAGAAATTGTCAATACAATCCACTTGGGAGAATGCAATGCGAAGAAGAGGCAATAAAATTAGATAATAGTATAAGAAATGATATTTTATCAAATTTAGATAACTATTATATATGCGATGACGAAGATGAAGTAATAGAACTTCTGGAAAATTATATAGGAGGATAAATTGATTTTGAAATATAAGAATGATATAGCACAATTCGAAGAAGAATTTGATGTGTTTGAAGATGCACTTGAAACTGCAAAGGAGTTATATCAAAAGGGTTATGACTTCGAAATAATTGACGACGAAGAAGATAAGATTTATAGTGTTGATAAAAAACATAAAGATGGTTATAAATTCGTTCAAGTAAATTTTTAATTTTTTATAATTTTACTTGACTTCTTCTTCCTTTTTGTTATAATTATAAAGTATATTTTAAAAAGGAAATCACATGAGAGTAAATTTAACAAATGGAGTTCTAAACATAAAAGTTAAACAATTTGCAGAAGCAGTTTCAACTATAAATTTCAACCTCAAAGAAAAAATCGAGTTTCTTGAAGCGGACGAGTTTGAAATAGAAATTATTATGAATGCAAAAATTTGTAAAATGTTGTTATTCAACTTATCAGATTTTGAGTCAGTTGATGATGATGTTATAATCTTAATGAGAGAATTATTCGATGAAGATATAACACTTGAAGAGTTAAAACAAATAAATAATAAACTTATCCGTGCATATGAAAAACAAATAGATGAAATTTTGTAATTTATTTTAAATTTACTTGACTTTTTAATTTTAATTTGTTATAATTATAAAAATAAAACGAAAAAGGATATCACATGACAGAAAGACAAAGAATTGAATTGATGATTAAAAAATTAAGAGTGGATTTAAACACATCAATAAATTTTAATGAGCAAACTTATATTTATAGTGAAATCATAAGACTTAAAAAAATTTTAGAGGAGTTAAAATGATATTATCAATTTTAGAAAAATTAAAAAATGAGAGTTCAACTAATCAAAAACAAGTCATTTTAAAAGAAAATGACAATGAATTATTTAGAAAAGTTTTGTATTATGCATACAATCCATTCTATACTTTTAACATCAAAAAGTACCCAAAAGGTAAAAGTTTTTCAGGTGAGTTCCAACTTGAAGCAGTATTCGACTATTTAGACAAGTTAAGAAATAGAGAAGTTACAGGTAATGCAGCAATCGATATGGTTTCAATTTTAAGAAGTAAGTTGAATGAGAGAGATGCAATAGTGCTTGACAAAATTTTAGCAAAAGATATGAAGGTTGGTATAAACACTAAACTTATAAATAAAGTTTATACAGGTTTAATACCTACTATCAATTATATGGGTGCGATAAGTTTCAATAAGAAAAAACTTCAAAAAATGATTGGAAAAAAGTTATACTCAGAAATAAAGTATGATGGATTATTTTGTAATTTAATTTTTGATGAGAACGGAAGAGTTGAAACACTTGCAAGAAGTGGTAAAAAATTATTCTTAGAAAAAGCATTCGAAGGTATCGAAGCAAAAAATATTGTAGTGACAGGGGAGATTTTAGTTGAAGGATTCCATAGATATATTGCTAATGGGTTAGTGAATTCATTAAAACAACTTATAGAAAAAGGTTCAAGACAAAAAGATGTTGAAAACTTCATAAAAAATTATGATATTACTCCTAATGAGGCACTTAACAAAATTCATATGGTTGCTTGGGACATTATACCACTTGACAAATGGCAAGAAGGTAGATACGAAAAACCTTTATATGAAAGAAGAAAAGATTTAATTGAATTCCATAAAATCAATTCTAAAATTGGTTTAGTTGAATATAAAGAAGTTTCAACTTATGAAGAGATTATGAATAGTTATTTAGAAGCAAAAGACAATGGAGAAGAAGGTATCATTCTAAAGGATACTGATAGTGTTTGGGAAGACGGAAAACCTAATAGTCAAATGAAGTTCAAATTAGAAATTGAATTAGACCTCATCATTACCGATTTATTAAATGGAAATGCTGGAACAAAATACGAAAATTTTGTTAATAGAATTGTGTGCGAGACAGAAGATGGAAAATTAAAAACTACTGCTGGTGGTATTCCTGAAGCAATGATGAATTACCTAACGGAGAATAAAGATAGTTTAGTTGGTAAAGTGGTAACTATTAAATGTTCTGGAATAAGTGAAAATTCAAATGGCACTTATAGTGTGTTGCATCCAAGATTCGTGGAAGTTAGAGAAGACAAAGATACTCCAAATACATTGAATGAATGTTTTGAAATTGAAGAAAGTGCTAAAGAGTTAAATTAAACATATCGTTAAATCTACTTTACAATTCGGTTCAAAAATCGTAAATTGTAAAGTGAAATTGACAAAGGAGGTCTGATGAAAATAAAAGTTAAAGATGAAATGAATACTTTTAAAATAAAAGCAAATCATCAAGAGATGTTTTTATTGAAAAAGGCGATGGAAAAATTATTGAATGACATTAAAGACAGAGATATTGAAGTAAATGAGTATAATCGTTATTTATTCGATGCTCAGGAATTTGAAGATGAATATCAAGTAAAATCAAAAATTTATAAAATGGTTAAGGAATTTCAAAATGTTTTAAATGAAATTCACCCATATTAAAGGAGAAATGCAATGACTTTTAAAGAATTGAAAATTATGAGAATGAAAGATAAAGAG
>Ga0256837_1002636_pt1 | contig 10945 bp, 7 predicted proteins | sample 4562384metaG_FD_185976 | JGI IMG/M metagenome (GOLD analysis project Ga0256837, IMG submission 185976) | Hydrothermal vent microbial communities from Guaymas Basin, Mexico - 4561-384 | ecosystem: Environmental > Aquatic > Marine > Hydrothermal vents | place: Mexico: Guaymas Basin | collected... | reverse complement strand
TGTCAGTAGCACGACCAACACTATCCATAGATATTTTGATATTATTTTTTTTCAATATATTGATATGAGCTTTAGCTGTATATTGACTTCCTTGATCTGTATTAACCATATCTGGTTTAGGGTAAAGCATGAAGCTTACTCTAGTTATGACTACTTTTCAAACAGTTTAAAGAATGAAAAGTTAAAAGACATTCGAGAGTTTGTTCCAAATATTGATGAAAATATAGTGATGATGTTAGAGAAGATTTTAGACTCAAATGAGGAGAAAAGAGCTGTTGTTTTTTCTGAAATAGAGCCATTTATAGCTCTATTTTCTAAGTAGTTAAGAAAGTATCTGTTTATTTTACTCTCGAATATTCAAATTTACTTTCACTAAAACTACTCTCTCCATCACCTTTTTCATAATGAGTAATAAAAAAGTTCTCTTTAGAAATTTCTAACATTGCAAATTCTGAGATAGGTTTCTTTCTAGCACAAACCTCCCCAGAATTTAGATAAAGTTTTCCATTATTCATCTCACATTCAAAATGATGTGTATGCCCAAAAATTATCACATCAGCATCAGGTGCCATATAGTATGGAAGGTGCATCAGTTTAAACTTTAATCCTGCAAGATTAAAATAGTAAGGTTCTTGCACAAGATTATACTCTTCATGGTGTTCTACTAAATGCTGGTCATTGTTACCATACACAGCTAGATAGTCCACAGGAGATTTTTTTAACATATCTAAAATTTCAACCTCTACTATATCTCCAGCATGAATAATAAACTCTGCCCCATTTTTTAAAAGATAGTTTATAACCTTTTTAGTCTTTTTAATTTTTCTATGTGTATCTGAGATAATTCCTATTTTCATCTATATATCTTCCCTATTTTCAATGGGTGCTTTAAACTCAACTGCATACATTATTGACTCCTTATTTTAAATCTTCAATTAACTGAACTATAATCTCTATTCTATCTTCCGTTTCTATTTTTAATAAAAAGTTACCAGTAACCATACTTTTAAGAGAATATTTTGAGATAATATCACCTTTTAGTTTTTTATCTATGGTAGTACTAAATTTTATATTCCATCCATGTGTATCAGAAGATAGTTTTTCGATTTTACCATCTATTTGTAATAAACTATATCCATCCCATTTATAAATATCATATGGTATATGAGCTTTTATAGCAACCGTTCTAATATATGGATTTATATGGTAAGCATTAAGATTTATTCCACCCATCTTTTCTAAACTAAAATCACCATACCAAGCATAAGTATTAGTATCTTTAGTAAGTTTATCGTCACTATTTATCATCTCATCATATTTAATAAAATAGTATATCCAATCTTTCTCAATATAAGATGATAGAAAATTGTTTTTCATTTTACTTAGACTAGAAGTATTTTTTTTATAACTCTCTAAAAATCTAGTAAAGTATGCTTTTTTATCACTAGTTAATACAATTTCCCAATAATCAGTTTTACCAAAAAAATATTTATGATTTCCCCCTGCCCAACCTCGTTGAAGAGTGTAGTTTTCAACACTCAGCATAGCTTGAATAATAGAAGAATCATTATTGTTAGTATAAATAGAAATCGTAGAATCAACATAAAATTTAAACTTTTCTATATCATCGCATAAAAAGTTATTTATATCACCTTTTAGATATTTAAAATCTTCAAGTCTAAATATCAAACTTTTAAATGATATATCTTTAGCAATGAGTTTTGCTTTTTCAATCTCTTGGTTTAATGATATATCACTAATAGAACTTCCTGTTTTATCTACTGTTCTAATTAAAAGATCATCGTAAATATTTTTACCTATAAAACTAGTAAATAGATTTAATAACCTATATAGATCCTCAAATGCTATATTTTGAGTATAGATTAGTTTACTTTGTTTTAAACCTCTAATTCTTATAAGTATATTTCGTATGACTCTTAGTAAATCTACTAAATTTGTATCAACTACCTTTTCTTTTGAAAAATAGTGTATCACTACAAAAAGTATAATTTTTTGTGCTAACCCTATAGGGCTATTTGTAATTATTTTTGTTGATAAATTTACATCTTTATCAAATAAAACTACCTTATCTTCTTTATGTTCAAAAGTTGTAAAAATTTCATCAAAACTTTTTAATATTTTAGGTAAATTATCTATCGATTGAAACAAAAATTTAATATTTTCTTCTGTGTTATATATCTCAAATAGTTTAGATTTTATCTCTGCTCTTGATACCTCTTTTTTAACTTTATTTGATTTATAATAAAGCATCTCTGAAATATAATAGAAGTAATTTATAAAAACATCATCAATAAGAAAATTTTTATCTTTAAATTTCCAAAAAATGTCTATCCACTCTTTATCTATTTTAGATGAAAACTCTTTTTTTAATTTTAGATTTACATTTTCAAGCAAAGATTCAAAATTTGCTTTAAAATTTTCAAAGGGGGTGAGTGCTTTTCCTCTTGCATTCATTTTTATATATAAATCATCATCTAAACCAAACTTTTCAAGTTCAAAAAATTCAAAAGTTATATTATCTAGTTTTGTAAAATAGTCGTTTGTTTTAAATTTAGTGTGGATAGAATCTAACATTATGAACATAGATTTTATAGTGGGGTCATTCTCCCAGTATGGTAAAAACCAAGCACTATCTTTAATTTGAATACTAAGAGAATTAAGTGAAAAATCTATTTCACTATGCACTAATCTATTACAAAATTCTCTTGAACTTGCTCTTGTTTGGTAGGTGAATTTAGATTCTTTTTCAGTTTTTAAAAAACTAATATCTTTTTTCTCTTTTTTCCCAAAATAAAGATAAAGTAAGAAAAGGGTAGTTAATCTTTGTTGACCATCTAAAGGGGTAAACACCTCGCTATATTGAATGCTACCATAGATAAAATCTAAATGTAGGGGTTTAGCATCTTCTAATTTTCTTGCTATTACCTCTAAAAAATTATCTCTTATCTCCGTAATATCATCAATCTCTCTACCCTGAGCATAATCTCTTTGAATGATTGGTATTTGAATAGTATATTTTTCAATTAACTCTTTAAAATTATTCATCACCTATCTCCATAAATTTTTCTAAAACAGCTTTTATCTCTGATAAATAATTTTCTCTATCTTTTTTGCCCCAATAGTATAGATTCTCTATATATTCACTATAATATTTAAGAAAAACATTTTTTGTGCAAATAGGGATAAATTCACCATTTGTATCTTTAGTCTTTAATATCTGTCTTTTTATTGGAAATACACTATTGCTAAGAGAACTATTTACTCCTACTGTTAATAATGCTAAGTTATCAATAGTATGAATATCGAGTTCACCAAAAAGTGAAATTATTTGATTTTGCAGTTTTTCAAACTCTTCAGATTCTATTTTTTCTTTCTCTAGTAATAGTTCTATATTTTCTAAAAATTCATAACTCTCACTGCTATGTATCTGTTGAATCTGTTTTTTAGATTCTTCTAGCCATACTTTTTTTGCTTCAACACTTTGTAAGCCTTTATCTTGCTGGGCATGAATATGTTCTAAGCTCCATCTATTCTCTTTATCATTAAATTTATCAAAAGAGAATCTAATATAGGAATCTTGATTATTTAAAATTGTAGCAATATTAAAAAGTAACAATATATTTGTTATTTTTGCACTATCTTTTCCATATTCTAACTCTTCAATATTTTCTAAATCTATCAATTTTTTTATATCTTTATATAATGATTTTACAAACTCTGTTTTAGTTTTATCTTTAAAATCATCATAAATCTCTTTTAAGCTTTTTATCTCTGTTGATATTAAAAATCCTATTAGATGATAAAGTTTTCTATCTTCAAACCAATACTTTAAACTGAGATATATTTTTTTTATATTTTCATCGTTTTTTGACCATATATCAATAAGATTTTTTTGTTTTGTAAAATACCTATATGTAGCATATTTATCATCTGACTTTTTATCTGCTAAAAGTTCAAAAATTATCTCTATTCTCGTTGGAAAGTCTTGTTCTTTTGATATGAAAGACCAAAGTTCATTATTTTGTAGAGTATATTCTATCTCATCCCACTCTTTTGAGATTTCTATCTGTTGCAAATCTTTTTTAGTGGTAGAAAAATTTTTACTATTTAAAAAAAGTGCTTTTATAAGTTCAGCATTTGTGAGAGGTATTTTTCCACTATTGATTCTTGTAAAAACCTCTATTTCATCCTCATCACTAGATATTTCGTACCAAATTACTCTTATGTTGTTAGCTATATCTTTTTCATCTTTTATATTTATATCAGTGAGGGTATTGAAAAAATTCATTTTTCTTGATGGGTTATTTTTAAAGTATTTTTTTATATAAAGATAGGCTCTACTCATATAATAATAATCAACATTACTTTCATCAATAGAATCTATATCTCTTATTTTTTCAAGAAATTTTTTGCTATCTACTCTTGTATCATACTCAATAGTAAACTTTTCGTATTCTGATTCTTCCATATATAATTTAAAATATGAAAGAAGTAGATATATTGTAGTGATTCTTTGTTGCCCATCAATCAATCTATATTTCTCAGCATCTTTTTTAACGATAATAGGTTGTAGACAGTAAAACTCACCATCTTGTTTATGTGGAGTATTAAAAAAATCCCATATATCATTAAGTAAATCATCTACTTGTTCCTCATCCCATCTGTATCCCCTTTGAAATGATGGTATAAAGAACTCTGTATCAGAGTTTAAAAATTGATGAATAGATTTTATATTATCACTCAACTTTTAATTTCTTCTTTTGTCTCTTCCTCACGAGGAGTACGATTTTTACACTTCACACACTCATAAACCTCTTTATTTCTATATGTTCGAGGAGCTAAAACACCATCACATTTCTCCTCTTCACACTTAATATTTGTAGGTTCAAATTTAGAGATAAAAGTACATTTAGGATAGTTCTCACATCCCCAAAAAGCACCACGGCGTGATTGTTTATAAAGAAGTTTTCCACCACAATCAGGACAAGGTGTCTCAGATACTTTTGCATCTGTATCTAAACTTTTGGTAGTTTTACAATCAGGGTAACCCGAACATGCTAAAAACTTACCATTTCGCCCATTTTTAACCACCATATCTTTACCACATTTTTCACATTTTTCATCTGTTTTTTCAGCTTTTATCTCTACGGCATTCCCTTCATCATCACACTGCTCAGTATATTTACATTTTGGAAAACCACTACAAGCGATAAAGTTACCAAATCTACCAGAACGTAAAAGAAGTTCACTCTCACCACATTTAGGACATTGTCTTCCTAATGGTTTAGCAAGTTTAAGAGATATTATATTTTCTTTTCCATCAGCTATCTGTTGCATAAATGGAAAGTAAAAATCACTTAAAAGTTTTTGCCAATCTACTTTACCTTCACTTACTTCATCAAGTCTCTCTTCCATATTTGCAGTAAAAGATATATCTACGATATTAGCAAAATTTTCCTCTAATATTTTAGTAACAGTAAATGCCATCTCAGTAGGAACTATCTGTTTTTTCTCGATATTCACATAAGTACGACCACTTAACGTTGCGATAGTTGGTGCATAAGTCGATGGACGCCCAACACCCTCACTCTCAAGTTTTTTGATTAAAGACGCTTCACTATAACGTGATGGTGGTTCTGTAAAGTGTTGCTCAGGTTTTACACTTTGAGTTTGGGCTTTATCACCCTCTTTGAGTATTGGAAGGAGTTTATCTTTATCTTCAGTACCAGTAACAGCATAGAAACCATCAAAAATAAGCTTTCTACCACTTGCTCTAAAATCGTTGTTTGTTCCTTTAAAGATGATACTTTGTTGCTCAAATTTTGCATCTTCCATCTGACAAGCCATAAAACGCTCATAGATAAGACGATACAGTTTTATCTCATCTGGTTTTAAAAATTTCTGTGCCATCTCAGGAGTAAAATGAAGCATAGTAGGACGGATAGCCTCATGTGCTTCTTGTGCATTTTTAGATTTTTTACCATAAGCTTTTGGCTCTTTTGGTAGATATTTTGAACCATATTTAGTTTCAATTATCTCACGAACAGCTTCAACTGCTTCTTTAGCCATGTTAAGTGAATCGGTTCTCATATATGTGATAACACCCGAAGTTCCATCAGGAGTTTTTACACCCTCATATAAAGATTGCGCAACCATCATTGTTTTTTTAGGAGTAAAACCTAACTTAGATGATGCAGTTTGTTGTAGAGTTGACGTCATAAATGGTGGAGGAGTCGCACTTTTACGCTGTTTTGTTTCTATTTTAGAGATTGTATAGCTATCTGCATTTACACTAGACTCTATTGAAAGAGCTTGCTCTTTGTTTTCAATAGACATTTTTGTAATTTTATCGCCATTATGCGAGATAAGAGTGGCATCAATATCTTTTTTAAATTTGGTATCAATTGTCCAATATTCAACAGGAACAAAAGCTTTTATCTCTCGTTCGCGTTCTACGACAAGTTTAAGTGTTGAACTTTGAACACGTCCACCAGAAAGTCCTTTTTGAATCTTAGATGCAAGAAGTGGAGAGAGTTTATATCCTACTACGCGGTCTAGCATACGGCGTGCTTGTTGGGCATTTACCATATCCATATCTATTGTACGAGAGTTTTTAAGAGCATTTTTAATAGCTGTTTTTGTAATCTCGTGAAAAACGATGCGTGGAAGTTCTAGTGGGTCTTTTTTTATAGCATGAGCGATATGCCAACCGATAGCCTCACCCTCACGATCCTCATCGGTTGCGATATAGATAGTATCTGCTTTTTTAGCAAGAGCTTTTATCTCTTTAACAGTTGGGGCATTCTCTTTTGCTACTGAATATGTAGGAATAAGATGATTTGTTTCCTCTTCAACTGTTATTCCAAAACGAGATTTAGGCAAGTCACGTATATGACCTTTAGAGGCGATAACCTCATAACCTTTCCCTAAAAAGTTTTTAATAGTCTTAGCTTTCGCAGGTGATTCGACAATAATTAAGTTCAAATTGTTTTCCTATATATAGAGTATAGTTGTTTCTTTATTTTGAAAGTGTAGCTAAAAAATGATAAATACCAAAAATAACGATTAAAGAGAACAGTTGTAATATAAATTGTGATATACTATTTGAAGATTAAATTACTAACAGGAGAAATATTATGAATAGATTTAATAGATTTGGAATTAGTTTAGCAGTTGTATCTGCTTTAGGTTTAGGTCTTACAGGTTGTGGTAGCTCTGATAGCGATACATCGTCTACAACACCTACTGCACAAGTTACAGATATTACAAAAACAGTAACGGTAGAAAGAGGTAAAGTATATGGAGCGACTGTTACAGATAGTACAGAACCTACAAACCAAACTGCTACACAAAATGAAGGAAAGAACACTTATACTTTTGAGGATGAGATTGTTTATCCTGTTAAAGTAGAGGGTGGCTTCATAGATGTTGATGGTAATGGAGAGTATAGTGAAGGTGATTTAGAGTTAGATATGGAATTAGTTTCTTATGAAGAAAATGTAACTGCTATCTCTACTTATATATCTAAAGACAAAGCGGGAGAATATATTCCTAGTGAAGCAGAAAGACAAGCTAAACTAGATGAATTAGTCGCTGAGTTAGATGATGCTAATGCAACAGCTCAAGAGTTACTAAAACTTCCATCTGAACAACTAGAAAAAGCACAAATGGCTACAAATGCAGTCTATTCTAAGATGGCAGAAAATAATTCAACAGATGTTGATTTAGGTGAAGTAACAACAATAGTTACAGGACTTCAGGAGATGGTAGATAGTAATAGTTCTTTACAAGATTTAAGTGCATCTGCTATGGCAATGGCACTTGAAAAAGCTATTATTGCAGACCCTGATATGGATAAAAATACAGATAATCCAATGAGTACTGTTACAGATTCTGATGTTTCTTCTAAATCAGAAAAGGCAAATAATTCAGTTCCTGATACTAACACTTCTGATATAAATACAAGTAATATGTTTTAAAAGTTAAATTCCGTGTTAAACACGGAATTTAGTTTATAATATATTAAACGGTTGCATCATTGTGCGTGATTCAAATGCAAACCCCTCTACTTCTACATCATCAAAAGAGATGATATAACTATCATTACTATCTGCTTTTGTATAAACTAACATCGCTTTTATCGCTAATGCTTTATCTTCGTTAGTTGCATCTTTACTCAATAAACCGTGAGGACCAGGAATACCGATAGTTTTAAGATGATAATATTTTTCATTTTCTATCTCTTGAAGATGTTGATTCTCCTCTTTATCTCGTCCTATAACAAGTTTTGCTCCATCAGTTAAACGAAAATGACGACCAAATTTCATCACAGGTATATCTTTTACTTCAAAAGTATCATGTTTTATAAAATCAACCATTTTTTTAGCAAAATTTGCATCTGTTAAAAGACATCCACCCCCTGGAGATTCGAAATCATCTAAGCCTATCTCTTTTACCATCTCTAACTGTCTATCACGAGAACGTCCTGTTATACCCTCTAGTTTCTCTCTATCTACCCAACCCATAGTTTCAGCTATTGTAGGTTCTAACATCTTTGCAGACATCGGACGAAGTAAAATACCATCACAGTTACTCTCATTTAAAACTGTTTTAAGAGCATCTTTATTTTGGCTCATAGGGCGTTGTCCCATCACTTCACCACTTATTAAAAATGATGCACCCTCTGCTTCCATAACACTTTTTGCAACAGCAAACATCTTTGCATGACAATCTATACAGGGGTTAAAATGTTTTCCATAACCATGTTTAGGTTCAAAAAGAACCTCTTGTAAAAATTCACTTTGAATATCTATGATTTTTAGTTTAGCACCTACTTGGTCACACATATTTTTCATATGTTCATATCTATCGTTTGTTGCTCCAAATCCTGTATTAATGTTTATTGCAATTACCTCTATCCCTTGGTCAATAATCAATTTTATCGCTAAAGTTGAATCTAATCCCCCACTAAAAAGTGCTATCGCTTTCATATTTTTCCTTTTTTTAAGTAGAGAAGTTTAGCAAGAAGTGTGTTAAATATGAATGATAAAAAATAAATGACGATAAAACTACCTACATTAATGTAATTTTAACATCAATAATAATAATATATATCATTAATTTTAACTATGATAAACAAAGGATTTATATGAAAAATATTCTAATTTTAGGTGGTGGATTTGCTGGTGTTGAAGCTGCAATTTTTTTAAGAAAAGAGAACTATGATGTAACATTGGTAAGTGATAGAGAATTTTTTTATATATTTCCTACATCTATTTGGGTACCTACACGTGAAACAGAGTTTGAGAAACTTTGTGTAGATTTAAAAGAGTTACAAGAAGCTCACGGCTTTAATCTTATTGTCGATGGTGTTGAAGCTATTTCAGCCAAAAAAGGTGAAGTAACTCTTGCAAGTGGAAAAGTTTTAAACGAGTATGATGAACTTGTTGTAGCAATGGGTGCAGCAAAAATGAAACATAAAGGTTTAGAAAATACTCTTTCTATCTGTGGAGCACCTGAACAATCTTTACTTATTCGTGACCAAGTAGATAAAATTGTAGCTATGGGAAAAGGTAAAATCTGTTTTGGTTTTGGTGGAAACCCAAAAGATAGCTCTGCTGTTCGTGGTGGACCTGGGTTTGAGTTACTTTTTAATGTACATAACCTTTTAAAGAAAAAAGGGATTAGAGATAACTATGAACTTACTTTCTTTGCACCAATGGCAGAACCTGGTAAACGTATGGGTCCTCAAGCACTGAAGATGATGGCTAAATTTTTCAATATGTTAGATATTAAATCTCATTTTGGTAAAAAGATAAAATCGTTTGAAAAAGATGGAATTATATTTGAAGATGATTCTAAATTAGAGTCTGATTTTACTATGTTTATTCCTGCTGGAGATGGACATGAAGTTATCAAAAACTCAGATTTACCATTAAATGATGCTGGATTTGTAAAAGTAGATGACTTTTGTAATGTTGATGTAGAGGAAAAAGAGAGAAAGCATAATATCTATGCTATTGGTGATACTGCTGCTTTAGAGGGTTATGAATGGAGAGCTAAGCAAGGTCATATCGCAGAGGTTATGGCTAGAAATGTAGCACATAATATTAAAGAAAAAGAGAATGGTGGAACATCATTTTTAGGTTACAATGAACATCTAAATATTCTTTGTGTTATGGATAGTGGAGATGGTGCATCATTTGTATATAGAGATGAGAAACGTGCTTTTATGATTCCTATGCCTGTGGTTGGTCATTGGCTTAAAAAGGGTTGGGGAGTTTATGCTCGTTACTCTAAACTTGGAAAAATTCCTAGAATTCCAGGGATGTAATAGAACTAATTCCGTGTTTTATATACACGGAATTATTTTTTTAAAATTCACTCGTGGCAGCTACACTAAAAAATGCTTCATACATCTGTGTTTTAGTTCTATCATAAAGTAAAAATCTCTCTACTGTTATCATAAGCCCCACTTTATCACCCTTTTTATCTACTGTAACATAAGCGAGCCTTGGTTGAACTGCAGAGTTTGTTAATATATTTTTCTCTAATGGATACCAATCTGATTCTCTATTTAAATCTATATTATTTATCTCTATTGTAAAAACACCAGCACTAATATCTAATGAATCATCCTCAATCATATAACCTGTAATAGAAAGATGATATTTTCCATTTGCAAGAGGTAATAATTTTGGTTTCATCGCTTGATTTGTATAATTAGACTGAGCTACTATAAAATCATATTTTTTATATTGCAATGTTACATTTATATACCCCAATATTTTAAAATTTGCTAATGTATTTGATGGTGGTCTTGAATCATGATTATTTGTTGCAGCCGAATCATTAGAATTTGAATTGCTTTCATCATTTTCATCTTCGTCATCATTTTCATCTTCGTCATCATTTTCATCTTCGT
>Ga0256837_1002635_pt1 | contig 10946 bp, 10 predicted proteins | sample 4562384metaG_FD_185976 | JGI IMG/M metagenome (GOLD analysis project Ga0256837, IMG submission 185976) | Hydrothermal vent microbial communities from Guaymas Basin, Mexico - 4561-384 | ecosystem: Environmental > Aquatic > Marine > Hydrothermal vents | place: Mexico: Guaymas Basin | collected... | reverse complement strand
TCTATCATTATATTTCAATAAATTACAATACTGTTTTAATATTAAAACAAGGTTTTTTGCTATTTAGCTACTTTTTGCATATTATAATCTTATCCGAGACTCAGGTTAATATAAGACAGAACAAAATATCTTTTTAAACTTCAAATTGATGTTACAGCTTTACAAATTAATAGTTATGGTTAATCAACTATTTACCAATTGATGATATATTTTAGGTGTTACGATTATATATAAAGGAGTTAAAGATGAAAAGAGCAATACCTCAAGAGTGGCCACCATCAGTGTAGAGTAAATGGTGTTATATATTCACTCTTGGTTGGTTTTCTGATTCTATATTGACTGTATTTGTCATCTTTATATAGGCTGTTTGATATTTCTGTGGCAAACTCCTCAAAGTTACTATACATTCTATCTCCATAATTGTGTCTTTTGTCATATCTTACATGATATATATAGTTTGAAAACAGATTAAAAGTCCTTACTATCCCAGCAGCTTTTAGACTCATTACAATATCTTTGTCAAATATACCTTTCATACAAGCTGTTGATATATACTCATACTCATTTAGTATATCTTTAATCAAACTCTCAATCTCTCTGCCTTTGATTTTGTCATCAAACTCTTGAGCATAATTTTTATATTTTGATTGTATATGCTTGATACTCTCTTGTGTCTCATCACCATGAAATACAAATTTGCCATTATCCAAAAATACACCCATTTTATTGTGAATATCTACTATATCAAGAGGCTCATTATGCTCTATTTTATAGTTTGTATCCAAATATCTATTGAGTTTACTATTAAGCTCTGTTGTTTTTTTGTTAGAGGTATATAATCCCTTTATGGCCGCATCTTTTTGATTCCACTGTCTGTTGTATAGAAATTGGGCTGAGGCTAATATGATAGATATAACTATCAAAAGAGATGAAACCAACTTGATTGAATCTTTTATATCTATACCATTTAAAGTTAGATATGCTACAACACCAACTCCGAGTAAAAAACCAAGTATGATATACATCATTCTATGAATATAGCCATTTAAAGGAGTCTTGATTTGTCTTATAATTGCTTGAAGCAGATAACTTTTTACCATATATCCTCCCTTTGAAAGTTTAGGTATATTATAACACCAACTCTGCAAAGGGAGTCAAAGTATATACAAGTTTGATATTTTTACATTAAATAAAGTAGCCTTACACTACGAGTATTATAATCTATGAATCCTCTTCTTCATCTTTGAAATCAAATGCATCTAACTCTACTTCTTCATCATCTCCATCATCACCTCCGGTACCTCCGGCACCCCCGACACCTTCAAGTTTGAGTTTCAAGTCAGATGGTGAAGTTGCATTCTCCATTGCTACCTCTTCTGTAATGACTCCATTTACCACATAATCATACAAATGCTGGTCAAATGTTTGAGAGCCATACATCTCTTTACCCTCAGCAATGGCATCAGGAATCTCAAAGTCTCTATTTTCTGCTATCAACTCTTCAATTCTTGCAGTCTTTACCATAATTTCAGTTACCGCTGCTCGTCCTCCACCTATCTTTGGTACAAGTCTTTGGGAAATTACCCCCATCAAAACTGAAGCCAAAGCCAATCTTACCCTATTTTGCTCTTGCTCTGGGAATGTACCAATTACACGGTTGATTGTCTCTTTTGCATCAAGTGTATGTAGTGTAGAAAATACCAAGTGACCTGTATTTGCAGCGTGCAAAGCCAAATCTATGGTCTCAACATCTCTCATCTCCCCAACTAGAATAATATCTGGATCTTCTCTTAGGGCTGCTGGAAGTGCATCTCCAAAAGAGTTTGAATCTTGTCCTATTGAACGCTGATTGATTAGGCACTTCTTATCAGGGTGAACAAATTCAACCGGATCTTCAAGAGTAATAATATGCTTTGGATAGGTTCTATTTATCTTATCCAAAATAGCTGCCAAAGTAGTAGATTTACCACTACCGGTAACTCCGGTTACAAGTACCAATCCCCTTTGAAAATCAGCAAAAGATGATATAACTTTTGGTAGATTCAAGTCTTCTAATGAAGGAATTTTGACTGGAATTATCCTAAATACAGCACTAAGTCCATACATTTGATAAAATATATTTGCACGAAAACGGCTATTCTCATCCAAGACATATGTAAAGTCAAGTGATTTATGCTCTTTGAGTTTTGCTTGTTGCTGGGGAGTTGTAATTGATGCTACTATCTCTTCCATATCTTTTGGAGACAGTTTCTCTTTACCCAATATTTTGAGCTTACCGCTGATTCTGGCTCTAACATGACCTGTTGCTTTTAGATGTAAATCAGATCCCCCATTTGTTACAAGTGCTTTTAAATATCTGTTAAACTGGGCTATTCTTGCTTTTTTATCCATATTCTACTCCAAACTATCAAGCATATCTTTAAATGATTTTTCAAAACTCTTTAAACCATCTTTTAACAGTTTTCTTCTAACCTCATCTATATTTATGCCAATATTGTGTAGTGATTCAAAATACTCCTCTATCTCATTTTTTGGTATTGGCAGAGTTGGCATAGGAGGCTCTTTATTGGATTCAAATGCTTTGATTGTATCAAGTGGTGCTGTATTTACACTATGTGGTGCATATAATTGTCTAATATAGTAATCTGGTGGTAACTTATCACTCTTTACACCAGTACTTGCAAATAGTGTTCTAACGCTTGGGGTATGATTGGCTTGGATAATATTGTATATCAAAGCTGCATTCATAATACCAGTCAAAGAGGTAGGCAGTCCTGCTTTGGCAATTATATCATCTAGTGCTACATCAAATCTACTTACAAATACACTTATTACAGCCTCTACTCTCTCACCTCCTGTTGATTCAAAAGTATCAATTCCATGCTTCATAGCCTCAAGAGATTTTTTAGCCTGTTCTGGAGAAAATACCAAAGTGGCATTTACAGATATACCATCTGATAATAACTCTCTCATTACAGGATAACCAGCCTCAGTTGCCGGTATCTTTATCATTACATTAGGTTCATTTATACTTTTAAACAGTCTCTTTGCCTCTTGTAGTGTTGCTTCTGTATTGTCAGATAAAAATGGATCTACTTCTATACTGATATATCCTTCACTACCCTCATCATACAATCCTCTCAATGCAATAGCAGCCATTTTAATATCTTCTATAGCTACTGCTTCATACTTTTGCTTGGCACTCAACCCCTCAAGTGAAGCCAACTGCTCTTTGTATGCCGGAGATTTCAAAGCTTTGGCAAAAATAGCAGGATTGCTTGTAGCTCCATTTATCACTCCATCTTCTATCATATTTATAAATTCTGTTTTTAAAAATTCTCTTTCTATAAAATCTACCCACAAAGAAAAAACCATATTATTATCTATCATCACTATACTCCCATTTTAATTGACTCCAATTTCCATATAGACCAGGTTTTTGCATAGCAACATCCAACCTGTCCAAAAACTCATCTCTATCTATCTCGATTGCTCCCATTCTCCTTAGATGCTCCGTAACTACTTGGCAATCTACAAAATCATAGCCATTTTCGCTTAAAACATCACTTAGAGCCTTTAGTGCTATCTTTGAGCCATTGGGTTTGAGTGTAAACATAGATTCACCAAAAAATGCACTCCCAAGGGCTACACCATATAACCCACCGGCAAGTTTACCATCTATATAGACTTCAACAGAGTGGGCATACCCCATATTATGTAACTCTTTATATGCTCTTTTCATATCTTCAATCAGCCAAGTGCCATTTTGTCCCTCTCTGGGTACTTTTGAACACTGCTCTATAACTTCACTAAATGCAGTATCAAAAAAGACACTGTATGAAGTGTTGCGTAATACTCTACGAAAAGATTTGGATATTTTTATATCTTTTGGAAATAGTACAAATCTAGGATCGGGAGACCACCAAAGTATAGGATCACCTTCATTGTACCATGGGAATATACCCTTACGGTATGCACTAAGCAATCTTTGGGGATTTAAATCTCCTCCATACGCCAACAATCCCTCACTTGGTGCAAAACGAGGATTTGGAAATGAGAGTGTATCTCTAAGTGGTGGTATAATATACTCATCTTCTCTCAATACTACTACCTTGGTTTTATATTCATATCTAAGCTGTTACCATCTTTGGATAACTCTACTTCAACCCTGCCACCACCTTTTAGTGAACCAAAAAGCATCTCATCAATAAGCTTCTCTTTTATCTCTTCATCTATGACTCTATTTATCTCTCTGGCACCAAACTCATCTGATTTACTCTTTGAAGCTATATAGTTAGCTACTTTGGGAGTAATTGTTATCTCTATATCTTTATCTAACAGTTGCTTATTTAGTTTGCTTATCTCAATATTTACAATCTCTTTTAAAGCTTCACTATTTAGTGGAGCAAATTGTACTATTGCACTAAGTCTATTTCTAAATTCAGGAGAAAAAAACTCTTTGGTTGCTTTATCAGTCTTGTCACTGCTTTTGCTAACAAACCCCATTACATTAGGCTCTTTTGTACCTACATTTGAAGTCATTATGAGAATGACATTTTTAAAATCACTTACAATACCATTATTATCAGTCAATTTTGCACTATCCATCACTTGAAGTAAGATATTCATAATATCTTCATCTGCTTTTTCTATCTCATCAAGCAACAGTACAGTATGTGGATGCTTTTTGATAATTTCAGTAAGTAAGCCACCCTGCTCATACCCTACATACCCAGGAGGCGCTCCTATTAGTCTGCTTACAGCATGTTTTTCCATATACTCACTCATATCAAGTCTCTCAAAATGGATACCCAAAGTATCAGCAAGTGCAGTAGCCAAAGCAGTCTTTCCTACTCCTGTTTGCCCTACAAACAAAAAACTGCCTATTGGAGTATTCTCTTTGTTTAGTCCGGCATATGAGCGTTTGATTGATTGTACCAGTTTCTCTATCGCTTCATCTTGACCAACTATTTGCTCTTTTAATCTATCTTTTAACTCTTTGAGTCTTTGAGTATCATCAACTTCGAGTGTAGTTGGTGGTAGCTTTAGCATATTTGATACTACTTCAGATATATCTTCACTGCCAATCTCTACTCCACTTTTGCCTTGCAACATAAACTTGGCACCGGTTTCATCTATAATATCCATAGCTTTATCTGGCAGGAATCTATCATGTAGATATTTTACACTCAAATCAATTGCACTCTTTAGTGCTTCATCGCTAAATTTTATTTTGTGAAACTCTTCATAGTGTTTTTGTACACCCTTTAGTATCTTAAATGCTGTCTCTTTGTCTGGTTCATCTACATCAACTTTGGCAAATCGTCTTGAGAGTGCTTTGTCTTTGTCAAAGAAGTTGCGATACTCTTGATGAGTTGTAGCACCTATACATCTGAGTTCACCTCTAGCAAGAGCAGGTTTTAGCATATTGGATGCATCCATACTCCCTCCACCTGTACTTCCTGCACCTACAAGAGTGTGAATCTCATCTATAAATACAATAGCATCATCAAGCTTTTTTAGTTCATCAATGACACCTTTTATTCTCTTTTCAAAATCTCCTCTGTATTTGGTACCAGCAACCATACTACCCATATCAAGAGCATATATTTTTGCATCTTTTAAGACTTCTGGTACTTCATTTGAAGCAATTTTCAGTGCCAACCCTTCTGCTATTGCAGTTTTACCAACTCCAGGTTCACCTACTAACAGAGGATTGTTTTTCTTTCTACGGCAAAGAGTCTGCATAACTCTGTCTATCTCTGTATCTCTTCCAATAACCGGATCAATTTTACCCTCTTTGGCAACAGATACAAGCTCTATAGTAAACTCATCAAGATTTGGTGTTTTACTCTTTTTTGTACTCTCTTTGACTCCTCCACTCTCTGTTGTTGTAGTTTTATGTTTTGGTTCAGATGGATGAGATATAGCCTCAAGTATATCTATCATCTCAATCCCTTCTCTCTTCATCAAATATGTAGCATAACTCTCATCTTGCTCTCTAATGGCTACTAACATATTACCAATGGTAGCCTCTTTTTTTCCTGCGGCATGAAGCTGTGTCATCATAGAGTTTATTGTCCTAGACAGAGCCAAAGTCTCTACCGGATCTACTTCACTCTCTAAAGATGGAATATTGTTTTGTAAATATGCTATTAGATCTTTTTTCATTCTCTCTGTATCTGCACCAAGTACTTTCATTAGCATCTCACCAGCTTGAGATGTCAATATAGCAAAAAATATATGCTCTATTGTCAAATACTCATGTCTTTTTTCTTTGGCATACTCTACTGCATTTTGAAATACTTTATTCAATTCTATACTAATCATACTCTACTCCTCACCCATCTTTTTCTATAGTTGCAAGTAGTGGAAATCCATTTTGTCTGGCTCTACTTTTGACTTGTTCTGCCTTGGTTTCAGCTATCTCTTTGGTATATACTCCACAAACTCCTCTGCCTTCTGTATGTATCTTCCACATTATATCTTCTGCTTCTGCACTGTTTTTATGAAAAATTGTCTTAAGAACATCTATAACAAACTCCATGGTAGTATAATCATCATTATGTAGTATTACACGGTATAGTGATGGTTCTTGCAACTTGCTCTCACTCAATACCTCCTCTTTGGTACTGGGCATATCTCTCCTTTAAACTAAATAATTTTTTTAATATATCTATCTGTTACAGGCATTATACAAAATTTTATATATCTTATCTACTCTACAATCTAAGCAATTGAGTTTTGTAATATAGTTTCGTCCACTCTTTCCCATTTGCACCATTAAATCTCTACTGTTTAACAATTTTATAATCTTTTGTGCCATATCTGTATAATCACACTCCTGTACCAAAAAACCTGTTTCTCCATCAATTACCTGTTCTGGTATTCCACTATGAATTGTTGATACTACTGGCAAAGCATGGGCAGATGCCTCAGATATACTAACAGGAGCTCCCTCTTTATCTCCATTTCTGGTAGTAATACTGTGTTGTACATATATCCAACTACGATTTAATATAGGAAAACTCTTCTCTCTGGGCAAAGCACCCATTAATACAACACTATCTTCAAGATTCAACTCTTTTGTAACCTCTTCAATTTTACTCCTTAAAGGTCCTTTTCCTATAATAATGAGCTTTATATCAGGAAAGTGTTTTTTGACAATATCCAAAGAGTAAAGCAGAGCAACAGGATTCTTTTTCTCAACCAATCTACCTAAAAATACCAAAGATGGTGGATTTTCAAAACGCTTACTCCAACTCAAAGGAGTAATACTTTGTGTATCTATTCCCAATCTTACAACCTCTATCTTGTCTATTGAACACCCTTGTAATACCAAAAGTTTTTTTATATATTCAGAAGGAGCCAATATCTTTTTTGCACTTTTAAATACTTTTTGAATCTCATTAGCATAAGCTGTATCATTAAGTTCAGAGGTAATATCATAAGCATGTACATGTACAATATATGGGATATTCTTCTCTTCAAAAAACTCTCTTACTAATACAGCAGTTGTAAGAAACTCTACATAGGCTACCTCTACAATACTATTTAATCTTTTCAAAGCTCTTTTTGAGTACAAGAGTCTTAACTTCATTCTAACTCTATAAGCAAAAGAGATTTTTATCTGCAATAGTTTAAAAATAAAATTTATAACTTTGCAATTGTATGGAGAAAAACCGATTGCAATCTGATTTTTTATAATATACATTGGTATATCTTTTTGCCCACTGTACCAGACAACTTCATCTATATTTGAAAGTTTTTGCATCAAATCTGATATAAATGTCTCTGCTATACGAATATTTTCAAATGTAAAATAACCTATTTTCATCAAAAAGTATTCCTATTTATATATAGGTTTTTAATATCCTCTACAAAGAGATTATAATTGTTTTTGGAATCAAAAAGGGTTTTAAACTTTTCAAATGACTCCCTTTTGAGTCTATTATAATCATCTTCATTCAAATAATAAAGCATATATAAAAGTTTTTTTAAATCTTCATTACAAAAATCTACAGGTAACAAAAATTCACTCCTTGTTAAAGCCTCTTTTGTACCACCTGCATCTGTAGCAACTACTGGAATAGCCATACTTAGTGCTTCCATTATAGATACTGGTAACCCTTCAGTAATACTTACATTTATAAATAGTGTTACATGATTACTCTTGTAATAATCCATAACCTCACTATTTGGTACTCTTCCATAAAGAGTTATTTTAATATTCTCTTTCAAATCCATCAACTTTTTTGCATCTTGCTCTAATTTATCAAATAGAGGTCCTGAACCAAAATGAACCCACTCAACCTTAAAATCAATATACTTTAATACTTCAATAACTCTATCTACCCTCTTTAGTGGTATAACATTGGATACAGATACTATCCTAAAAACATCTCTTGTAGCTGGATTTGCTCCTCTGTATGGTACACCAAGATATGAGAGTTTGAATCTGTCAGAGTATTTGGGATATTTTTGTAGCATATAATTCTTCATATATTTTGATACCAGATATAATCTATCTATATTCTCCAGTTCAAAATTTCTGTATCTTATAATATACTCTCCCAATTTTTTTCTTTTTTCAATATCAAAGCTTCCATAATTCTCTTCATATATATCATTACCATGACCTCTTGCAATCAAAAATTTTATCTTTTTTATATATTTGAGAATAGATAACAGGGTAACCCACTCATACATAAAATATGAGTAGTGTATAATATTATTATATGGTAGATTCTCTATATAACTTAAAATCTCTTTAGCTCTCAGATAGAGATAAAAGAGATATGATATAAACTCTCTCTTGTTTGATTTAAATGAATTAAAATCTTTATATGCCACATATGCCAACAATGGAATGAATCCAAACAGACTCTTTAAGAGCTTTAATTTACCTGTATTTTTAAATATAGCTTTACCGCCTCTATAGAGTCCTATACTACTTGGTATCATTTCAACTTTACAGTTTTTTGGCAATGAATCTATACGGTTTATATTTTTGTAAACAATAGATTCTCTATCCTCTACACCAACCTTATCTGTCATAGGAATTATCAAGATATTCTCAAACTCTTTAGCCAATATAGGTAATTCATTCTCAAAAAATGTCTCTCCCTTTCCATATGGAAAAGATGCAGTATAGACAATCAACAACTCTTTATTCACACAATACCTCTTAATATCTTTTTAATCAGCAGAAAAGATGACTTTATTATAATCTTGATATATGAAAAAAGTGATTTTTGTGCATATTTATGTATTGGAGTATCAAAAAAAGTATAAATAGAAGCTATATCTATACTATCTTGAAATTTATTGTTACAAGCTATCCAAAATCTTTTTCCTATGTCCTTTTTTATTATCTCTTCTTTGCAATATTGCTGTCTTACAACATCATCAACAAGCTTTGTTAACCAATCAGAAGCCCTCTTACAATCTACACTCTCAAAATATGACAATTTACAGTGTAACTCAAACTCATCTCTATCAAATTTGATACCTACTCTTTTTAATATATACTCTCTTACTCTATTTGCAGACTCTATCTGGATACCATTATACTGTTGTCCCTCTTGATTACTGTGTCTTCTGTATTTTAATAAAACCTGTGGAATATTTTCTATTTTACTACAAAAAAGTACTCTGCTCCATAACTCATAATCTTCTGCTTTTGGGGCATTATTATTGTAGTATAATCTGTTTTTTATAAAATGTTCTCTTTTAAACATAACAGTAGGGTGAGCCAAAGGTGAATCAAAAAGTATATATGATCTTATCTCATCTTCGGTAACAGGAAGTTTGTAAACAATACTGCCTCCATCTCCAAAAGTTTCAAACCAGGAACCACAAATATCAATATTATGACTCTCCATATACTCATACTGAATCTTCAATCTATCAGCATTGGCAATATCATCTGCATCCATACGGGCTATATATTTGGCATTTGAAAACTCTATTCCTCTGTTAAGACTGTATGAAAGCCCCATATTTTTAGGGTTTGACAATATAACAAGCCTTTTATCACTATATTGTGAAATAATATTAAAAGTATTATCACTAGAACCATCATCAATAATTACAAATTCAAAATCTCTAAATGTCTGATTTAAAATACTCTCAACAGCCTCTTTTATATATAACTCTCCATTATATACTGACATCAAAACAGTAATTGAGGGTTTAATCTCTTTTTTCATTAAAATACTCATCTAATCTCTTTGAACCATACTTTAAAAGTAATCTCTCTACCTTTTTACTATTTTTAACCTGAGTCTTGGATAAGATTATAATATGCAAAAAGTAGCTAAATAGCAAAAAACCTTGTTTTAATATTAAAACAGTATTGTAATTTATTGAAATATAATGATAGATATGACACTATCTCCAAAAAAAACCACTCTATAAAAAGGAGACAGTGTCATGATAGAGGAAGATATTATAACACAAATTTTTGTTGATTGTGATGATTTCTGTAAGATTTTTGATAAAGAGTATAAAAAGTATCTCTTGGATAACACTACAATAGAGACTAAAAAATGAAATAGAGCTACTCAACTCTCAATCTCTGAAATAATGACAATACTGATTTATTATCATAAATCCGGATATTGGTTTTATGGCTTTAAACTGCATATGGTGATTAATGACAGTGGTGAGATATTAGGTTTTACTTTTACACCAGCCAATATTAGTGATGTTGATACAAAGAGTGTATTACAGATAACCAAAGATATTACAGGAAAGTTATTTGGTGACAAGGGTTATATATCAAAGAGGCTTTTTGAGCTTTTATATGAAAGAGGCATTACTCTTATTACAAAGATTAGAAAGAATATGAAAAACAAGCTTTTACCTCTTATAGATAAGATTCTTTTACGAAAGAGGGCTATTATAGAGACTGTTAATGATGAGCTTAAGAATATTTATAATCT
>Ga0256837_1002634_pt1 | contig 10946 bp, 9 predicted proteins | sample 4562384metaG_FD_185976 | JGI IMG/M metagenome (GOLD analysis project Ga0256837, IMG submission 185976) | Hydrothermal vent microbial communities from Guaymas Basin, Mexico - 4561-384 | ecosystem: Environmental > Aquatic > Marine > Hydrothermal vents | place: Mexico: Guaymas Basin | collected... | reverse complement strand
TTTTGATTGCATCATTTACGTCATCTACAACTTTTTTATCAAAACTTGTAACACGAATGTATTGGATATCTTCACCAATACTTTTTGCATAAACAGACTCAATAGTGATGATACCTCTAACGATATTGATTTTAAGTGGTTTAGCTTCACCCTCTCTAACGATAGTTACATCAATAGGGTCACCAACTTTTCCACGCATAATGCTAACAGCTTCATCTATAGTCATGTTTAGAGTTGATTCATCATTGATTTTTAAGATAATATCTCCAGACTCTAAACCAGCTTTGTCAGCAGGAGTCCCTTCAATAGGAGCAATAACAGTTAGTGCACCATCTTTGATGCCAACAGTGATACCTAGACCACCAAATTCACCATCAGTTTGAACTTTTAAGTTTTTAAAATCTTTTGTTTTTAAGTAGTTTGAGTGTGCATCAAGATTAGACATCATACCTTCTAATGCTTTATCCATTAACTCTTCTATACTTACATCATCTACATTATACTGTTCAACAATGCTAATTACTTTTGTAAATTTTGCAAGAGCTTCTAGTCTTGAAGTTTCACGTTCTATCTTTGCAGCTTTTGTATCTCTTGCTTGTGCAGATAGGTTTGTAGAAAATAGTGTAAAAATGGCTACTACAACAGATGCAAAGCCTAAAGTTATAAACTTTTTATTTTTCATTAAATATCCTATGCTTATATAATTAAATTTAAAAAGATATTATAGTAAAAAGCTGTTTAAATAACAATGGATAAAGTAATTGACTTTTAATAACCGAAAATTTATATTATTTATATATAATACAAAAATTATTTAATGAAGGTATATTTATGGGTAATATAAAAGAATATTTAAGTGCAGATCATTCTAGTTGTGATGAGTTGTTTGCAAAGATGGAAGATGCAGTTGCAGATTCTATTAATAATGCAAAAGAAGCTTATGAAACGTTTGCAAATGCTACTGAGCGTCATTTCCAAATGGAAGAGCGTGTAATGTTTGTAGAGTTCGAGCAAAAAACTGGTATGGTTGCTGGTCCAACAGAGATGATGAGACAAGAACATATGCAGATGAGAAATCTTATAAAAGAGATGGCAATAGCAATAGAACTAAAAGATAAAGATAAGTTTTTTGGTAATTCTGAGACTCTTATGATTTTAATGCAACAACATAATATGAAAGAGGAACAAATGCTTTATACTATGGCACAACAACATCTTTCAGCTGAATCTGAGCGTATCATAGCTATGATGGATTCCATGGTGCTTGAGAAATAGGCTTATATTTTGGATTTAAATGGTTTATCGGCTGATCAAGCGCCAAAAATATCAGCACCACTTAGATTTTTCCTAACAGCACCACTTTTTGGTGTTATAGCTGGATTACTTATCTTCTTTAGTGATGCTCTAAGTCTTAGTTCTCGTTACTCTATAGACTCTATAGTAGTTACTCATGCTATAACTATAGGATTTTTAGGTTTTGTTATGCTTGGAGCACTAACGCAAATGTTACCAGTATTAGCTGGAGTAAGTGTTCCCAAAGTGGAATCAGTCTCAAAGATTTCACACGCCTCATTAGTTCTTGGTACTTTATCTATGATTTTTGGGCTTCTTTATTCTATAAAACTTTTGATTTTTTCAGCATCTTTGTTACTTGGTGTAGGTTTTATGGTGATGATTATCGCTATGCTTATTGCTCTTAAAAAAGTAGTAAATGTGACCGCGAGTGTTCGAGCTATCATTACTTCTTTAGTGTTTGCTTTTGTAATTGTACTTATGGGGATGCATCTGTTAGCTTCATATGGTACTGGTAAGTTTTCAGCACTGCATATGCTTTTCGCAAATGTACATAGTGTATGGGCTATTTTTGGATTTACAGGAATTCTTATCATCGGGGTATCTTTTCATATACTTCCCATGTTTTATGTAGCTCCAAGATTTAAACAATTTTGTAAGAAAAAAGTAGTTTGGCTTATAACTATTGGACTTTTTTTATGGTTAACTTTAAATATATTTGAATTTTATCCAGTATTAGCAAAAGTATGGGTAGCAAACTTTTTCTGGGCTTTTGTGACAACAGTGTGGATAAAATTAAATAAGCGTAGACGTCCCATATCTGATGTAACGGTTTACTATTGGCGCACTGCGGCTATATTTATGACAATTGGAACTTTTTCTTGGGCCATAAATGACTTTTATAATGATGAATATGTAGCGATGGTTAGTATTTTAATTGGTGGTGGTTTTTTACTATCCATTATGATTGGAATGCTATATAAAATTGTTCCATTCCTAGTATGGTTTCATCTTAATTCTATGGGCTATATGAGTATACCAACTATGAATGAGATGATAAATAAAAAATTATCAAAAGTTCAATTTTACTTATTTGTAATTTCACTAATAGGTTTTATGTTTTCGTATTATTTACCAGATATCTTACCTTTATTTGCTATTAGTTTTATAGTAAGTATGCTTATATTAGAGTACAATATCATACAGCCAGTATTAATATATAGAAAAATTATAAAAACTAAACCAGAGTTTGATATCTCTGCTTTTAATATTTCAGTAGAGGGGATTGAATAAGATGAAAAATGTAATACTTATAGGTTTTATGGGTGTAGGCAAGGGTAGTGTTGCTCGTGAAGTTATTAAGCATTCTGAGTACATCGCTATCGATACTGATGATTTAATTGAAAGTATGGAGAATAAAACTATTAAAAAAGTGTTTGCACAAGAGGGGGAGCTATATTTTCGCTCACTTGAAAAAAAAGTAGCACTATGGTTAGAAAAAAGTGTAAAAAATACACTTATATCAACTGGTGGCGGATTTTATAAACAAAAAAATATCAAAGATATAGGGACTGTTGTTTTATTGGATAGCCCATTTGACAAAATAATAAAACGAATTAAAACGCATCCAAATGCTGCTAGAAAACTAAAAAAACGACCATTACTAGCAGATTTAACAAAGGCAAAAAAGTTGTATGATGAAAGGCTTCCAGAGTATAAAGCTTTAGCAGATATTGTCATAGATGTAACAAATAAAAGTGCACTAGAGTGTGCAAAAGAACTTTTAAAAAAGGTAAAAAAACATGCTTAGAAAACTTTTATTAGTACTAGTCTTAATCTCTTCTGTTTTTTCTTCAGAGATAAAATGGGAAAAAGATTTTAAAACAGCAGTAGAAAATGCTAAAAAATTAAATAAACCAATCTTTTTTGTATCCTCAAGACATAGTTGTAGATACTGTGTAGTATTAGAAAAAACAACATTTCAAGATGCTCAAGTGATTCAAGATTTAAATGATAATTTTGTATCAGTAGTAGCTTATAGTGATGAAAATGACTATATGCCAAAAAAACTATGGAGACCTGGAACTCCAGCTATGTGGTTTCTAAAACCAGATGGAACACCATTGTTTGAACCATTAATGGGTGCCTATGGTGCTAAAGATGTTTTAAAAGCATTTGCTCAAGTAAAAGAAGAGTTTAAAGCTTTAAGTGTAAAGGAAAAAAATGATTTTTACAAACTCAAAAAGTAGTAATTTTAATGCAGAGTTTCAAGAACTTTTGCAACGTGGAAAGATGGATATAGCTACAGTAAGTTCTATTGTATCAAATATTATCAATGAAATTAAAGATGACAAAAACAAAGCATTAAAACAACATATCTCAAAATTTGACAATTGGACTCCAAAAACGGATGAAGATTTAAAGATAAGCACAAAAGATATGGCTGATGCTTATAAAAACATAGATAAAAAACTTTTAAATGCTCTACATGTAGCCTATGATAGAATTAAAATTTATCATGAAAAGCAAAAGCCAAAATCATGGTTTGATACTGAAGAAAATGGAACAATACTAGGTCAAAAAGTTACAGCAGTGGATAGTGCAGGACTTTATATACCAGGTGGAAAAGCTGCATACCCATCGTCACTTCTGATGAATGTTATTCCAGCTCAAGTTGCTGGAGTTGAGAATATTGTGGTTTGTACTCCAACACCAGATAATGAACCAAATGAACTACTTCTTGCAGCTTGTCACTTATGTGGAGTAAGTGAAGTTTATAAAGTTGGTGGAGCTTCAGCAATTGCAGCTATGGCTTATGGAACTGAAAATATTCCCAAAGTTGATGTTATAACTGGACCTGGAAATATTTTTGTAGCTACTGCTAAAAAAATGGTTTTTGGTGAAGTGAATATAGATATGATAGCAGGACCATCAGAGATAGGAATCTTAGCTGATGATTCCGCAAATGCTTCCCATTTAGCTATAGATTTACTTAGCCAAGCTGAACATGATGAGATGGCTAGTTCAATTCTTATCACTCCATCACAAAAATTAGCTGATGAGGTAAAAGTAGAACTTGAAAATTGGTTAGTAAAATTACCTCGTCAAGAGATTGCTAGAAAAAGTATTGAAGAGCGTGGAGCGATTATAGTTACTGAAGATATGGATGAAGCTATAAAACTTATGAATGATATAGCACCAGAACATTTAGAAGTAGCAACAGATAATGCTTTTGAATATTTACCATATATTAAACATGCTGGAGCAATTTTTCTAGGGCATAATACTCCTGAAGCAATTGGCGATTATGTAGCAGGACCAAACCATACTCTTCCAACTGGTGGTACGGCTAAATTTTACTCCCCTCTAGGCGTTGAGAATTTTATGAAAAAAACTTCAATAATTTCATTTTCAAAGAGAGCAATAAATGAGATTGGTGAAGATTGTGCACTTATAGCAAACACTGAAGGACTAACAGCGCACGAGCAGTCTGTAAGGGTTCGACTTAGTAAATAAATGTCTCTGAAATATCATTAAAAATTATAATAATATTAATTTAAACTAAAGATATTTCTGCTAATATTTATGTTATGAAACAACTAAAAAAAATATTTTTTCTTCTAAGTTTTTTTCTTATCTCTTTAAATGCAAAAGAGATGGAGAAAGTGTCACTTCAATTTTTATGGTTAGATCAATTTCAATTTGCAGGTTATTATATAGCTAAAGAAAAAGGCTTCTACAGGGATGTCGGTTTAGAAGTTGAATTAAAGCCATATCAGTATGGTATAAACACAACAACACAGGTCCTAAGTAATCATAATACATATGCAATAGGTCGTTCATCTCTCATTATTGATAAATCTAATGGTAAAAATATAAAATTATTAGCAGCAATATTTCAATCATCACCTTTAATTTTATTATCTATGAAAGACTCTGATATTTTTACTGTAAAAGATTTTATACATAAAAAAATCATGACTACTGATGATGCAATAGCTACCGCAGCACTAACTGCTATGATGAAACATAAGAATGTAAATATAACTTCTATGAAAGAGATAAAACACTCTTTTAATATACAAGATTTAGTAAATCGTAAAACAGATTTAATGGCTTCATATATATCTAATGAACCTTTTTTGTTAGAAGAATTAGGCTTAGAATATAAAATTTTTGATCCTAAAGATTATGGTTTTGATTTTTACAGTGATATTTTATTTACTAGTGAACATGAAATAATAACTCATAAACAAAGAGCTATTAATTTTAGAGATGCTTCTTTAAAGGGTTGGGTCTATGCATTTGAGCATATAGATGAAACAGTAAACCTTATTTTAGAAAAATATAACATACAACATAAATCTCGTAAAGCTTTAATGTACGAAGCAAAAAAGTTAAAAGAGCTTGCATATTATAAAAACAATAAATTAGGGAGTATAGATTTACATAAAATACAAAGAATATATGATATTTATAATGTTATGGGGTTACTTGAGAATAAATCAAATAAAACTAAAATAACACAATATGTCTTCAATGACAGAGATACTATATCTCCAATTTTAAGTGAGGAAGAAAAAAAATATATAAAAATAAAAGGTCCTATTAAAATGTGTGTAATACCTAATGCCTTGCCATATTCTAAGATAAGCAAAGGTAAGTATATAGGTATGGGTGCTGATTATATAAATTTAGTTTCTCAAAAAATAAAAGTAAAGTTTACTTTAGTGCATACAAAAAATTGGGCACAATCACTTGAGTATATAAAAGTAAGAAAATGTGATATTTTGCCTATTGCTGCTAAAACACCATCAAGGGAAGAGTATCTTAATTTTACTAACAATATTTTTTCAACACCATTAGTTATAGCTACGAGAAGTACTGAAGTTTATGTATCAAATATTACTAAGATATTAGATAAAAAATTGGGTGTAGCAAAAGGACACTCATATATAGAGCTGTTGAAAAAAAAATATCCAAATATAAGATTAGTAGAAGTTGATAATAATAAAGATGGTTTAAAAGAAGTGTCTCTTGGTAATATTTATGCGATGATTGGTGATTTAGCATCAATAGCTTATGAAATTCAGAGGGATAATACCAATAATTTAAAAATTTCTGGAACTATTGGTGATGGTATAGATACTGGAATTGGTGTTAGAAATGATGATATTACACTTTTAAATATACTAAATAAGGCTATTTATAGTATAGATGAAACACAAAAACAAAATATATATAATAACTGGATAAGTGTAGAGTATAAAAAACAAATGGATTATACTTTAGTTATTGTAATATCTATACTTTTTATTTTTATGATACTTTTTGGAATATATAGACAAAGAGAATTAGATAAATACAATAAAGAGTTACAAAAAACTCAAGATAACTTTAGTTTAGGTCAGAAAATTGCTGGTATTGGTATTTGGATATATAATCATAAAAAAAATACTTTAGAGTGGACAGATGGTGTTCATATGATTTTTGGTACGGATAAAAATAGTTATGAAGTTAATCCTGAATCATTTATATCTTTTATACATATAGAAGATAAGAAAAAAGTAAAAAAAGCATACAAAGAAGCTATAAAAAACAGAACTACTTATTTTGTAGAACATAGGATAGTTTTAGATAATTTACATACTAAATATGTAGAAGAAAGGTGTACTAATTTCTATGCTGAAGATGGAAGTATTTTAAAATCTGTTGGTACAGTTTTAGATATTACACAAAGAAAATTAGCACAAATAAAGCTCTCAGAATTAAATTCTACACTTGAAGATAAAGTTCAAGAAGAGGTCTTAAACTCTAGGCATAAAGATCAGCAGATGCTTCATCAAAGTCGTTTAGCTCAGATGGGTGAGATGATTAGTATGATTGCACATCAATGGAGACAACCACTTGGTGCTATATCTGCTACTGCTATTGATATGAAACTTCAAATTGAGTTAGAAACTTTTGACCTAAGTAAAGATGAAGATTCTAAACTTTGTTTTGCATATTTTATGAATTCTTTGAATTCTATTGATGGATTCGTAAAAGGTTTAACGGCCACAATTGATGATTTTAGAAATTTTTATAAACCAAATAAGGAATCTTTTATATCTTCTATAAATGTACCAATGGATACTGCTTTAAAGATTGTTAGACAAAATTTATCCTCTCATGATATAGAAATAGAAGAAGATTATGATTATCCTAAAGATGTAGAGATTTTCACAAATGAATTAGTCCAAGTTTTTTTAAATATATTAAAAAATGCACAAGATAACTTTATTGATAGAGGGATAAAAGATGCAAAGATTAAAATAAGTAGTAAAAATTTACCAACCGGCGTTATGATAGAGATTTGTGATAATGGTGGTGGAATATCTGAAGATATAATTGATAAGGTTTTCGATCCATACTTTTCAACAAAAGATGAAAAGAATGGTAGTGGATTAGGGCTCTATATGTCAAAAATGATTGTAGAAGGACATCATAAAGCTAATTTAAGAGTTTTAAATCATAGTAATTCTCAAGGTTTTTATATAGGCACATGTTTTAGTATAGAATTAAATAATAAAATAGATAGGGAGGGGAAAAAATTAGATGAAGATAGACAATAAGTTAATCTTAGAAAATTCGGAAAAATTAAAAGTTCTTTATGTGGAGGATGATGAGCAAATTAGAAAATCCACAAAAAAATTATTTTTAAATTATTTTAAAAATGTAGATATAGCTTCAGATGGTTTAGAAGCTTTAGATATGTATAACACATATTATAAAGAAAATGGCTTATATTATGATTTAGTTATAAGTGATATATCTATGCCAAATATGGATGGATTAGAATTTTCAAAAAAAATTAAAAGTAAATGTATAGAACAAGCTATTATCCTTATAACAGCTCATGATGAAGTAAATCTTTTACACTCCGCTATAAATATTGGTGTTAATGGATTTGTAACAAAACCAATCGAGTTAGAACAGCTGAAAAATGTACTTTATACAACAACACAAAAAATTGAAGATTATAAGATAGTTCAAAAGCATTATGAACAAATAGAAAAGTCAAATATTATAACAGCAAACTTAACAGATGCAAGTGATCTTTCTAAACCAATAGATATTATAGAAAAATTAGAAGAAAATAAAGAACAAATATCTATTATGTGGACAGATAATAAACTTGTTCGTGATCGTCTTGAAGCACAAACCATTGATGTTGAATACTTTAGATCACATTATGCTATAAAAGTTGTAGAATATTTTTTAAAGCTTATTAAAGGTGATGCTGAAGTTGGAAATTGTCCAATTATTATAGAAATGTTAGATTTTTTTAAACATAAAAAATTACTTTTAGAAGATATTTTTATGATTTGTGTACTTTTTAAAAATACTGTTACCGCTTATATTTTTCAAAGATATAGTTTTAATAAAAGTTTATTTGAAGAGATATCACTAATCTTGGATAAAAATTTTGAAGGTGTAATAATAAATTATCATAGAATGAAGTCTATCAGAAAAGTACAGCCAAAAGTAAAACCTATCGAAAAACTTGAAACTTCAAAAGAAGATGAAGATGAGATAAATTATTCAGAGTATGTTTTAGAAAATGATGTATATGAGCTTCAAGATTTGGAAGATGATATAGATTCATTAGCTGTTTCTGTGACAATGAGTAGTGATTCAAATGTTGATGATATAGTAAATCTTGGTGAGCGTATTAAAAGATATGGAGTTATTTTAAGTAATTATCCAATTTTTTCACAATTAGGAAGTTCCATATCTAAACTTGGATATGAGATGGTTAATAATTCTCAATTATTATCTGATGATACAGCTAAAATGTCGAATATAACAGCACTAATAGAAGGTTTTGTAAATGACTTAATAGTATGGAGGAAAGAAATTTTTGATAATAATATAAAAGATCATACTTTTTTAGATTCTTCATTCTTTTCTAATGTAGATACTATAATAATGTTTATAAATTATGATGAGTTATCTGAGTCAAATGAAAGCTTTGATGATGATATGTTCTTTTAAGTTTAAAGTTAGTTGAAATTTATAAGAAAAAATTATGATTTAAACTGTAAAATTCACTTACAATTTAATACAAGGCCTTAATCCATGTTACATCCAGCAGTAGCTCACTTCGCGGTATCTTTACCAATAATCTCTTTAGTTTTAGGTCTTTTGTACCTTTTTAAACCATCTGAAATGATGTCTAAAATTTCTACTCGTTTTTTAGTTTTTGCAGCAATCTTTGTAGTAGCAGCTTACTTTACAGGTAAGAATGATGCACAAGAAGTTTTTAAATTTTTATCTGCAGAAGCAAAAGGTGAGTTAAAAGAACATGCTCAACTTGGTCAATACTTAGCTATAACAATGGTAGCCGTAGCACTTATTAAAATGTTTGGTTGTTTCAAAAAAATGTTTAAGATTGAACTATTTGCAGTTTTATTACTAGCGGTTTTAAGTGCAGGTATTTTATCTCAAGGTAAAATGGGTGGAGAGCTTACTTATGAATATGGTGCTCATGTTGCAAAATATGCTGAGGGTCAAGCTTGTTTAGCTGAAGCTGCAGAAATGGATGATGAAGATGAGGATGAAGACGAGTAAAAAAGTCTAATCTTTAGTTAAAACAAACTTTTTCAGAAGCTAAATAAACAGCTTCTGAGCCTCAAAATAAAATAATCACATCTCCCTAAAATCAACAAAAATAACAATATATACATATAGCTAATAATTAAAATAAATAATAATTTAATAAGAATAACTTAAAAGTTACAAGCAAAAAAAATTATTATAAAATTATCACATCTTTATAATTGTTTTAAGCTTCAAAGCGGTATTATTCAGGCAATAAGAAAGCTTATTTTAAGTTTAATAAGCATTTCTTTTTTTAATAATTAGCTATAGTTATAAATCTTAACATTTGCCATGAAAGTGGCCACAAAGGAGAATATATGCAATTAGGCTTCCTAGTTGATTTACATCTGTGTATGGGATGTAAAGGGTGTGAAATCGCCTGTAAAGTGGAAAATGAAGTTCCACTTAGTACATGGAGACTTCGTGTTAAATATGTAGACGTGGGAACTTTCCCAGAAACGAAGAGAACTTTTACACCACTTAGATGTAATCACTGTGAAAATGCTCCTTGTGAGAGAATTTGTCCAGTTCAAGCACTTCATTATTTAGATAATGGAATTGTAAACATCGATAAAGAACGTTGTATTGGTTGTGCTGGTTGTGTTATGGCTTGCCCTTATGGAGCAATCTATATAGACCCACAAACTCAAACTGCTGATAAATGTACATACTGTGCTCACCGTGTTGCTTCTTCAATGATGCCAGCGTGTGTTGTTGCATGTCCAGTTCAAGCAAATATTTTTGGTGACTTAGATGATGCTACTTCAAACATCTCTAAATACATTCAAATTAACCAAGGTGGAGTTCAAGTTCGTAAACCTGAAAAGGGAACTAACCCTCATCATTTCTATGTAGGCGGCGGTAATGTTAATCTTAACCCACTTGCATCTCATAGAGGCGAAGGACATAACTTGTTCGGAGAAATTAAAAATCTTCCAGTAGGAGGGCACCACTAATGGCACATGAAATTTTAGCAGCAACAAATGCTGTGGTAACTTTAGATGTAGCAT
>Ga0256837_1002632_pt1 | contig 10949 bp, 10 predicted proteins | sample 4562384metaG_FD_185976 | JGI IMG/M metagenome (GOLD analysis project Ga0256837, IMG submission 185976) | Hydrothermal vent microbial communities from Guaymas Basin, Mexico - 4561-384 | ecosystem: Environmental > Aquatic > Marine > Hydrothermal vents | place: Mexico: Guaymas Basin | collected... | reverse complement strand
AGCCTATTGTAAAAGATATCTGTAAAAAACATAATTTAGAATACCGTCAAGAGTCTGTATTTAAAAGAATATTTATGACGATCGAGTTAATGGTAGGAAATACTAAAGTTCTTCGTGTAGATGGCGTATAGAAACTAAATTTTTTCTCTATTATTAGCTTCTCAGGGCAAGGTAAAAACCTTGCTTCTGATTTGTCTTTAAAACTCTTAGAATTTTACCTCAGCTGTAACCATATACTGTGTACCGTTTTCTTTTTCTTTAACTGAACCATCTTCATTGTCTGTCACAATAACATTTGCTATCCATTCGACATTTTTGTTTTGATGCCATGCACCACCAATAATATAGCCTTTATCTTTTGGTTCTTTTACACCGGATGGTTGTTCTTTTTTCCAAACATCATAACGAGCAAGTACTCTATACTGTTTTTCACTTCCCATACGAAATTCACCATTTACTGAGTATCCTTCACCGGCTTGAGCAGAAACATTATGCGCTATATCTGAAGTATCATCAGAATAAACATATTGTGCTGCTAGTAAAAATGACGGTTGATTATATACCGTATGCAAAGCACCAAAAATAAGATCTTGATTTTCTGTTTTTGTTCCAACTGTTACAGTTTTATGCCCTTGATTGTACTGCCCAAAGAAAGAAGCATCCCAGTAAGTCTTTTGTGTCTGTTTATCTTTACCGTCCACACCAAGTAAGTGCGCAGTAGCTCTCCACTCAAAACTCATCCCGTTTCCATTACTTTTTGAATGATATCCTTCACCATTAAAAAGACCATAATCTGCATCAAAGTATTGTGTTCGTGTTTTAAACATGACACCAAAATCAGCAGAGTTTGAAAGATCCGGACCATGTTTTTTATCTTCTATAAGAACTTTAGAAATACTTCTATAGCACCAAGCATTATGCTCTTCATAATCATGCCAAGGACGGTGCGCAAGACCAATCTCAACACCCGTATTTGCAAAAATATTATTTAAATAAAGGTATGCATATTTTGCACGAACTTTTTCATCACCTGTCACATCTTTGCTAATGTCAAATGTAATACGGTAATATGATTTCGGATCATCTAAAAGGTATGCTTTTAATTGGAAATATGCACGACGAATTTCAAAATCTGATGTATCATCTTTATATGACGTCACACCATTTGAAGTCAAACCGTCTTTATAATTATCATATGTATACCCTATGTATGTTACACCTGAAAATTTCAACTTATCTGCGTGAGCAAAAACAGGGGTTGGTGTTTTTATCTCTGTACGACCTTCAGCCGGTTTAGTAAAAACCTGACCATTTGCATCTTGATACAGTGTTGTAGCATTTGCGCCAACCGAACCTAAAGTTAAAGCAGCTAAAGCTGATAGAGCAATTTTTTTCATTGTTGTTTCCTTTTTTTTTGCTTTCGCAACACGCGATTCATTTCATTTCGTTGGCGGAAGTATAAAATAGCTTGGTTACAAAAAGATTACAAAGCAGTTCTGTTTTGTAATCTTTTTGTAACCTTTTAACAGTACTATTTCGCACATCTAAAAAAATAAAGGAGGATAAAATGAAAAGAGCAAAAATCTATACATTCATTATAAACATGCTACTTGTTTTTGCTGTTTTTCATTTTGCAAACCCCTCTTTTACAGACAAAAACCTTTTAGAGATAGCTACTGAAAAGAGCACACAGGAGTCACAACAAGCAAAGTTTCTTGAGTTAGATGACACAGAAGAGTCAGAGAATGAAGAAAAATTTTTTGTTCTTTTTATGAATAATACTCCTTCTCTTATACATCTTGTTTCTATTAAATGTTATCTCCCTCAACAATCAAACTCCAACACCATAAAAAACAATCCTTACAAACCTCCTATATTTTCCTAAAACACCCTTTTTTATTTCACACATTTCATTTCAAAAAAACAGACTATAGGAAAATAAACTATGAAAAAAACAGTTTTAACAACATTGACGACTTTAACTCTAGGAGCGTTTGCACTCCATGCAACCCCAAACCCACCTATTGAGCACAAAAGTGTTACAGAGTTTAGCGGGATTGAGCATGATTTACTTGAGAGATTTCATTTTGCAGGTGATCTGCGCTTACGTTATGAGAGTAAAGAGACTTACTACAACGATGGAACTGACGCTACAAACAAGTACACTTACCACAACAGATACAGATTACGCTTGGTAGCAGCTGTTGATTTAACAAAAAATCTTACATTTGATATTGGTATGCGAAGTGGTTATGGCAACCCGACTTCTGGAAATCAGACATTTTTAGATGATAAAGCTTTGAGTGATTACTTTTGGCAGTCCTTACGCTTTAATATTTTAGACATTACATACAAAAATGGCGACTCTACGCTCAAAGTCGGAAGACATCCTTACATGATATATAGACCGATCAAATCACAACTTATCTGGGATAATGACCTCTCATTCAATGGTGCAAGCTATAGCTATAAAAATGATTCTCGCATCATTAACCTCGGTATCAGCCAACCAACATATGCAGAGCAGGTTACTGCCAAGGATACTATCAACCTCTTTTTTGCACAATATGTTGAGAAAATGAAATTGGAAAACTTTAAAGTAAACTTAGGTGCAGGTGTTTATTACTACGATGGAATTAAAGGCAATACACCTATTTATGGCACTAATAAAGGCACCGGTATGGGTAATACTTTGATTAATGGTGTTTTTGCAAATGATTATCATATCTTAGAAGCATTTGGAGAACTCAAGTTTAAAGATGTATATGGCAAGCCACTCACACTCGCAGCTGGAGTTGCATACAACACTGCAGCAAGTGATAAAAACTTAGGGTATGATTTAGCAATTAAAATAGGAAAAGCAAAAAAAGTTCATGATTGGCAAATCAAATACTCATACACATATCTTGAAGCAGATGCAGTAGTAGGTGCACATAGTGACTCAGATAATTTTGGCGGTGGTACTGCGGCTAAAGGGCATGCCATTAGAGCAAAATATAAATTTGGCAAAAGAACATACCTTGCGGCAACACTCTTTTATGACACACTTTTTGCAGGAAAAACAGATGGAAAGCCAGAAGCAGATTATGAACGTGTGCAGTTAGATGCCATTATAAAGTTTTAACGACCAATAGATTTGTATGTAATCTAACTGTAATCTAACTGTTTTATACTTTCACAACTTAAATTGAAAAGGTTAAACAGATGACAAAAGTGATTAAAATTGCTCTAGCTTCTTCACTATTGGTAGCAGGTCTTAGTGCCAATGATGTTATAAAAGGGAGTGGTGCTTCATTTCCATACAGTGTATATCAAAAATGGATCAAAGCATACAACAAAGAAACAGGCATTAAAATTGACTATATCAAAAAAGGTTCTTCAAAAGGGATCAAAGATGCGAAAGCTCGTGCAGTTGATTTTGCTGGAACTGATAAACCTTTAAGTCCAAAAGTGTTAAAGAAAAATGGTCTCTACCAATTTCCTGGTGTTGTAGGTGCCATTACAATGGGCTACAATCTTGCAGGTATAAAAGGTTTAAAACTCTCACGTGCAGCGGTTGTTGCTATTGCAAACGGCAGTGCAAAATACTGGGATGACAAAGTAATTGCAAAAGCAAACCAAGGCGTAAAACTGCCGCATAAAAAACTGACATTTATTCACCGTGCAGATGGTTCAGGAACAACATATAACTTTACATACTATCTCTCCAAAGTCTCTAAAAAATGGAGAAAAACATATGGTGCAAAAAAATCACTTAGCTGGCCAGGAGATCACCATATAGGCGGAAAAACAAACTCAGGTGTTGCAGCACTTTTAAAACAGACTCCATACTCTGTTGGTTACATTGACTATGCAGATGCAAAAAACAACAATATTGCTATGGCTACACTGCAAAATCGTGCAGGTAACTACATCAAACCTGAACTCAAAAACTTCCAAGCAGCAGCAGCAAAAGCAGCACTCAATCCAAAGAAAGATTTTTATGCTGTCATTGCAGATCCTAAAGGAGTTGATTCATACCCGATGGTAGCTGCAACATTTATTCTTCTTCCAAAAGAGCACAAAGAAAAAGATAAAAAAGTAACAGCATTTTTTGACTGGGCCTATAAAAACGGTCAGGATATTGCAAAAAGCCTTGGTTTTGTTCCATTGCCAGACTCTCTCACTGCAAAAGTTAGAAAATATTGGGAAACAAAAGGAATAAGATAATTTCATGGAAAAGATCTTTCAAAAACTCTCTCTTGCCAGTGCAACACTTGTTTTTGTTCTGCTTGTCGGTATCTTTTTAACACTCTACTCTGCAGCAAAGCCTGCTATTGATGAGTTTGGTCTTGGATTTATCACAAACCCTGAGTGGAATAAAGAAGTAGTTGTGCCAACAGCTCAAGATACAGCAAACAGGGCAGAAGCACTCAACTCAGATGATGACGCTATCACAGATGAAGATGATGTTATGATTGCAGATGAGGATGATGAGATTGCAGATGAAGATGAGATGCTTCTCGATGATGAAGATGAAAGTGTTACAAAAACTATATATGGCGGTCTTGTGCCGATTGTTGGAACACTTCTCTCTACACTTATAGCTCTTGTATTTGCACTGCCAATTGCTATGGGAATTGCAGTCTTTTTAGCTGAGATCGCACCAAAAAATATCTCAAATATTGTAGGGATTGCCATTGAACTTCTTGCTGCAATTCCAAGTATTATCTTTGGAATGTGGGGTCTGTACTATTTCGCTCCAATAGTAGCCGGTATTGTAGGCGGTTATCAAGTTTCACTTCTTACTGCAGGACTTGTGTTGGGTGTTATGATCCTTCCTTTTATGGCAGCCATCACCCGAGATAGTATGAACACAACACCGGCTGTTTTAAAAGAGTCTGCCTATGCACTGGGAGCTACAAAGTTTGAAGTCATAAAAGATATCATCTTTCCATACTCAAAAGTAGGAATTATCGGATCTATCATTCTAGCTCTTGGGCGTGCGCTTGGTGAGACAATGGCTGTTGCCTTTCTTATCGGTTCTATCTTTGTATTGCCAAAGGCTATCAACGATCCAACCATCTCCATCCCTGTTGCAATGGCGAACAACTTTGGAGAGGCTAGCGGTCTTGGAGAGAGTGCACTCTTTTACTTGGCACTCATCCTCTTTATCATCTCATTTGCAGTGATCTCACTTGCAAAATTTTACTTCTTGAAAAAGGCTAAATAATGAGACTGCTTATAAACAAGATCTTTTTGGGACTCTCTATTTTATCAGCGGGTATCGGTCTTGCCTTTTTGGCGTGGATACTTATTACACTTTTTATGAAAGGACTCAGCTCTTTTCACTTTTCACTCTTTTTAAACGACCTTATTGAAGGCGGTTTACGTAACCTCATCATTGGACAGTTAATTTTAGCGGCACTGGCTTCACTTATTGGGATCCCCCTTGGAATGACAGCAGGGATCTATATTCAAGAATATGGACAAGGCAAATATGCTTCACTGATTCGTGATCTCTCAGATATTATGATGTCTGCACCATCTATCGTAATCGGTGCTTTTGTCTATGCTATCATTGTTGTACCAACAGGCGGAACAAGTGGCTGGGCTGGAGCTATTGCACTGGCGATTATGATGATCCCTGTTGTTATCAATACAACAGACTCTATGCTTTCTCTTGTTCCGCGTGAGTTACGTGAGGCAGGCATTGCCCTTGGTGCTTCAAAATACAAGGTCATCATCGATATCGTTATAAAAGCTGCAAAAGTAGGAATAATGACAGGTATTTTACTCGCTTTTGCCCGCATTATCGGGGAGACTGCACCACTACTCTTTACTTCTGAAACAAGCAATTACTTTAGTCTCAATCTCAATGAGAGTTTTCCATCGCTTACAGTCAGTATCTATGATCTAGCAAATGAGCCTGAAGAGTCTAGTCGTGATCTGGCTTGGGCAGCTTCATTTATACTTACCGTTATCGTACTTATCATCAACCTTACAGGTCGATTTATCACAAGAAATAAAAAATAAGGAAATAGATATGCCAGTAATGAACATAAAAAAATTCTCTTTTACATACCCAGGTGTCGATCATCCATCACTCAAAAGTATTACACTGCCGATCAAGAAAAACAAGATAACAGCCCTTATTGGACCGAGTGGCTGTGGTAAATCTACCCTGCTTCGTTCCATGAACCGTATTCACGATCTCTATCCGGGGAACAAATATGACGGTAAAATCGAACTACTTGATTTAGATACAGGCAAATATCAAAATATCTTAGAGATTAAAAAAGAGAATGAATTTATAGAACTCCGTCAAAAAGTCGGAATGATTTTTCAAAAACCGACACCTTTTCCTATGAGTATTTTTGACAATGTTGCCTATGGACTTAAAATTGCAGGGATCAAAAACAAAAGTGAACTAAAAGACAGAGTTGAAAATGCCCTTAAAGGCTCAGCTCTTTGGAAAGAGGTACATGATAGACTTGATAAATCAGCAATGGGGCTCTCAGGCGGACAGCAACAACGTCTCTGTATTGCTCGTGCGGTTGCGGTCAAACCAGAAGTGCTTCTTTTTGATGAGCCAACCTCAGCACTTGATCCTATCTCTACAGGAGCTATCGAAGAGCTGATCGTTGAGCTGAAAAAAGATGTAAGTATCGCCATCGTTACACACAATATGCAGCAGGCTTCACGTATCAGTGACTATACAGCATTTATGTATCTTGGAGATTTAATAGAGTATGACAAAACAGAAAATATCTTTTTAAATCCAAAAGAGAAACAAACAGAAGATTATATTACAGGGAGATTCGGATAACATGTTGGCAACTTTTCAAACAAATTTAAATGATGTAAAAACAAAGATAACAAAGATCGGAGAGGGACTTGTAAAAGCAAATGAACTTATACTTGAAGCGCTTAAAGATTGTGATACACAAAAGTTTAATGAAGCAAGAAACTACATCAAAAATATTAGTTCCAAAACGGATGAAATTGACAATGCCATCATCAAGATTTTAGCTCTTTATACTCCAGAAGCAAGAGATCTTCGCCAAGTAGTAGCATATCTTAAGATCACAAATGAGCTTTCTCGTGCCTGTTCAAACACACGAAGTTTTATTCGTGGTTTTACGGATGTATGTAATGACCTTGATGTACAAACGATTAATGAATATGCTTTGCCTATGCAAACTTCAACTGTGAATGCCATCAAGACAACTATAGGGATGATTAACATTGATGATACAGATGAACTTCAAGAGATGTATGAAGAAGTTCTTATAGAAGAGAACAAAGCCGATGATCTCTATGCAATGATAGAAAGAAATCTTGTTGAGCAAGCTGAAAACGCGAACTCTTTTAAAAGGTACCATAAAATGCTCCGTGCTCTTAGAAAAAGTGAAAAGATAGCTTCTCGTGCAATTGCAGTAGCAAATCTTCTAGTTTACATCAAAATAGGTGGAAACTTTCACAACTAATTTGCTAAAATATAGAGAAAAAAGAGGGGATGCTAAGTGTTAAAGTTTCATCAGATCGTTCTTAGAAAATTTTTAACTCTTTTTCTTTCTCTCTTTTTGATAATAGGCGCTATTGTTTACTATTGGACCTATGAATTTTATATAGATACAACAAAAAAAGATCTTTCTCAAGACATAGAACTTCTCTCTCTTTCAATAAATCAACATACAAATTTAGACAAATTTGCCCAAGAAGTAAAAAACAGACTTCATCTTCGTCTTACTATTGTTGATGAAAAAGGAAATATTCTAGCAGAATCACACAAAAATAAGAGCATGATGGATAATCATAAATATCGTGATGAAATTGTACAGGCACGAAAAAATGGCGTTGGGTATAAGATTCGACACTCAAAAACACTCAATGAAGACCTGCTCTATGTTGTAAAAAAATTCACTATCAATAATAAAATTATTTATATCCGTCTTGCAGAGGAAATTAAAGGCATACAAAATGAAATTTTCACTCTTGGAATAAAAATACTTGCTGCCATAATTATCTTTTTTATAGCAATCCTTACAGCAAGCTACAAAATAAACAAAGAGATAGAGTATGAAACAAACAAAATAGTTGACTTTTTAAAATCACTGACAAAAAAGAAAAAATCTACCTATATAGCATCAGACTACTCAGAAGAGTTTAACTACATCACAAAACTCTTGACAAAAGTCTCGCAGATCATCGTTAAAAAAGAGAAACAAAAATCAAAATACACCCAAAGGCTACAAGAGGCAAACCAGCAAAAAGATGACATTATCTCAGCCATTAGCCATGAATTTAAAAACCCTATAGCAGTAGTCAACGGCTATGCACAGACACTGCTTGATGATGAAGAGATAAATCCCAATATTCGCAAAAAATTTCTACAAAAGATCCATAAAAACGGACTAAAACTCAGTAATCTTATCGATACCCTCCGTCTTTCTATAAAACTTGACAGCCAACAACAAAAGCTGAAAAAACAGAAAATAAATCTTTATGAACTTATCAATGAATGTGTTGAAAACATTAAAATAAACTATCATGATCGTGAGACGCTAATAAGCGGAGAAAAAAATCTTGTTATAGAAGCAGATGAAACACTCTTTAGTATCGTAGTATCAAATCTTATAGAAAATGCCTATAAATACTCAGAAGATGAAGTCCATATCAAGATCAATGAGGAGAGTTTTGAAGTTGTCGATACAGGAATAGGTATATCTAAAAAAGATTTAGAAAATATTACTCAAAAGTTTTACCGTGCCCATACAAACAGATGGAACAACTCCCTTGGGCTTGGACTTTTCTTAGTAAACAACATTCTAAAATTGCACAATTTCAAACTTATTGTAAAAAGCAAACAAAATGAAGGATCAACCTTTAGTGTAATATTTGCAACTCCGTCATTAACAAATAAATAGCTATCCAAAAAGATCTAATTTTATAAAAAATAAATTTTAAAAAGCTATAATGCTTGTAATTATAAAATCAAGGTATCTCCAAAGTGAAAAAAGTAACTTTTATTTTATTATTATCACTGAAAGCTTCTATGCTTCTTGCCCAAGAACAAGAAGTAAGTATGGATGCTCTTTTACAGGAATATAAAGAGGAGTCAGCTCTTTCCAAACAGACGAAAAAAGACACATCTGGTCTGCTTTATCTCTATACAAGAGAGATGCTTGAAAAAATGCAGGCACGAACACTCAAAGATGTTTTAAAAACAATTCCGGGAATGAATCTCTACAGAAAAGGAAACATCCTCTCAATCGCCCCGGCTTCTAATATGCCGATGTTTGTAACAAGCGTTAGAATTTTAATCAATGACCACGATATGTCTTCATCATTTAACGGTAGCTCCTATCTGCTTTGGAGTGATGTTGCTCTTGATTATATTGACCATATTGAAATTTACAAAGGGACATCTTCCATTGCTTTTGGCAGTGAGAGTGCTCCAATAGTTATAAAACTCTATACTAAAAATGCCAACAGAGAGATAGGAAGCAAAGTCCGCTTGATGCTTGACAACCGTGGCTCTTCTCATGCAAGTTTTTATAATGCACAAAAAGTAAATGATAATCTTAGCTACTTTGCATATGGACATATTGACAACATTGATAATAAAAAATACCATAAAGAGTTCAACAACCAGAACTATCACTACTCATCAGACGCACACACATACAACCTGTATGCAAACATAGCATATAAAGAGACAACAATAGAACTTGGAGCGAAAGAGAGTACAGAAGATATTTTTGCGGGTCATGGCATGCGAGCAACACCGCAAGATGCCAATGTAAAAAGATCACAAAAATATCTCCATATAACACAAAAATTGCCACAGTACTTTAGAGTACAACTCTCACTTGATCACATAACATACGCACATAACAGTAGAGATGATAACGGTATATTTATAATAGGTGCTCCTCCCGTAACTCATTTTGATCCACATAATGATGATAACATTTACTCTGTTACGGTTGATAAAGTATTTCAAAACAAAAACAATAAGCTTACAATTGGTGCTTTTTATAAATACAAAAAGTTTGAATTTACAAAATTCAACAATGCTGTTATTGAAAATGCACTACATTACAGCTCCTTGTATGCAGAGGATATCTATCTCTTTAATGACAATATAAAATTTGTAGCTTCCATAAAAGAAAACCTGCTCCATTATAGAAAAGAGATAAAGAGTGACAATCAGCTTTCTTATAAAGCAGGGATCAATTACAAAAATGACAAATGGGATACACAACTTCTCTATACACACACCTATTTTATAGTTCCTTTTATGGATTACTACAATCCGTTTCGAGCATCTACCACAGTAAAAAATCTACACTCTCCAGAATCAGATATATACCTTGCTTCTGCAAAGTATCATTTTTCAAAACAAAATAGCCTCTCCATTGCAGTGTCATATCGATCCCTAGAAGATCCTGTTATTCACAACCCAAATAGCGGTGAATTTCTTAACCGTAATGGTTATACGGCAAAATATATCACTCCTGAGATGACTTTTTTACACAATTTTAATCACAACAACAAATTTGATATTACTTTTTATGATACTTACAACTACACAGACAAACTCTTATCTCCAAAATGGGGTATCAATGCACGACTCTTTAACACTTATCAAAAATTTGATGTCTATAATGAGCTTGTTTATAAAAGTGCTTACACAGACGCCATGACACAAAAACATCTTAAAGCATCTTATGATTGGACTGCAGCTCTGAAGTATCATGGAACAAAGGATTTTTCTGTTGGTTTAAGAGGAGAAAACATTCTCAATACAGGACTCAAACAGGCATATAGAAACACCCCTGAAACCTACCCGTTGATTGAACAAAAATTTTGGCTAAATTTAGAGTACTTATTTTAAAAAAGAACGCCTTAAATGAATGATTTATACATTTTTCAATAAAAACTACATCATATCAAAGTACAAG
>Ga0256837_1002631_pt1 | contig 10950 bp, 8 predicted proteins | sample 4562384metaG_FD_185976 | JGI IMG/M metagenome (GOLD analysis project Ga0256837, IMG submission 185976) | Hydrothermal vent microbial communities from Guaymas Basin, Mexico - 4561-384 | ecosystem: Environmental > Aquatic > Marine > Hydrothermal vents | place: Mexico: Guaymas Basin | collected... | reverse complement strand
CTCTATCTTTTAGAATCTGACCTCTTACTTGCTCTTTTTTAACTTTCTCAATCGCATCTTTAAGATCAGCTTCATTCCACTCATCTTTTATAGCGATAATTGCTTTTCTTAGTTGTCTAAGAGCAGTTGAACGCTCAGATTTTGCCATTTGATTCATAGCTGATTTTATATCTGCCATGTGATTATCTCTTACAAATGTTATCATCTCTTCATTTAATTCACTAGCTTTTAAATCAAGAGCCTGAATCTCTTTTTTATTAGCAGAGAATGCCTCTTCGTATTTAGCATTTGTAGCAAAAAGTTCAGCTTGAGTTTTTTCAAAAACTTCAATTAACTCATCTTCAGCCATAGCATTTGAAGAGTATTTAGCTACGACAACACTACCCATAGTTGGGTCTATAGTAGGGTCAATCACTAACTCATTAACATCTATATTTTCTCCACCAAATGTTCTCATCTCAATCATAAGTAAATCATCTTTAGTACCAGATAAGTATAAATCAAGAGTAGAATCTTTAAGTTGTGAAAGTGTTGGATTTAAAATTATTTCACCATTTACTTTACCAGCACGAACAGCACTTACAGAAGTGTTAATATCAATATCTGAAGTATAAAGAGCAGCAGAAGCAGCGTTTAGTGCTAAAACTTGTAAATCAGATTCACAATCTGCTGAAAATACCATAATAGTAATTTGTGTTGGATGACCAAAACCTTTTGGGAAAAGTGGGCGAAGTGAACGGTCAACAATTCTTGAAGTTAATGTTTCAAAATCACTTGGCTTTGTTTCTCTCTTAAAGAAACCTCCAGGAATTTTACCAGCAGCATAAGTTTTTTCTATATACTGAACAGTTAATGGTAAAAAATCATCTTTAACTATCTCTGTTTCATCTATAACAACTGTTGCTAAAATAACTGTTTTACCTGACTTTAACCATACTGAACCATTTGCTTGTTTTGCAACATCTCCAAAAGAGTAAGACTCTTCTTTATTATTTAACTCTAAACTTACATCATATTTCATTTTTTTTCCTCTAGTAATTTTTCTATTCTTTCTTCTGTTATATTGTTAAACTCTTTATAATATAAAGATGTTTCAACATAATCACCTATGCTATGCAGATAAAAAACATCATCTGCAAATGGTTCTAATAACTCCAATACATCTGTTGGTAAAACAGGAACTGCAATATAAACTGCTTTTGGTTTAAGTGCCAAAATAGTTTTAAGTGCGGTCATAAACTTCGAACCAGTTTCACTTCCTTCATCGACAAGTAAAACAACCTCATTTTTCACAGATGAAAAATGTCTTCCCTTTCTATACTGATATATATAACTTAAAATTTTCTCTTCATGCTTTCGATGAGCTTCACCGTAAATATAATCATATTGTATCTCAAAAGATGAGACAATCTTTTCATTTATAACTATCTCTTCTGTTTCACTAACTCTTGCTACTTCACACTCATCATTATTTGGAGCATTAACAGCTTCTGAGAAAAGGAAATCTAGTCTATTTTCAAGACTTCCTTTTATTAAGTTACCTAATTCTAAACCACCCTTTGAAACAGCAATTATTTTCCAAGCTTCATCTTTTAACCTCTGCATAGGTATAACATCTTTAAGTTTTTCAGAAGCATCTTCACGATTTTTCAAGATATGTTTATATCGCTTCATTATGTTCCTCTTAAAATATTAGGTAATTCTATATCTATATCAGCATCTCTACCAGACATAAAAGGTTTAAATACAATAGTGAAGTATATATATCTATCATAAACAGATGATGATATATTATCTTTTGTAAGAATTGGTCTATTGTTTTCTACATATTTTAAACCAAAGTCCCAACATCTTTTTTGGTATAAGAAACCAATTTCACCACTTTTCTTTAAACTTGTTTCCAAATCATAATTCATCTTAACTTTATAAGAGTAATGTGAATCATAAGTATAACTAGCACTTGATGTTATATAGCTTGAATATGGTGAAATTATATCGTTTTCATCTAAAAAGCTATCCTTAAATAGATGTGATAATGAAATATTTAAAGCACTATTTTTATAAGAGATTTTGTTTAATACTTTTGAAAAACTATTTTCCTTATAATTATAAAACATATCATTATAAAAATTTATATTATTTGTAACTTTATAATCAAGTTCATTCTCTAGTTCACCAAAACTTGAATTTTTATTTGATATAACTTGAGATAGTTTATGATAAACTATTTGGCTACCTACTGAATTGAAAATATACTGAGTAAAATCAAGTTCAAGAGCCTCATCAACATCAGTTATATTATAAAAATCACATCTTGATTCATCTTTATTAGCACTGTCTGAACAAAACTCTTTATTATAATCATAGTATCCATCTGTCATCTCTAAACCTGACAATGTATATCTCGCACTAAATCCAACAGAATGAAAAAAATTATCATAAGATTTTACAAGGTTTGTAGATGCTTCAAATATATTGTATTGTCTAGCAAATAAACCATCATCATATATACCACTAGAGATTTTTTCAGAGCCTGAAAAACTTGAATGTTGAGCATAAAAATATGAAGTATAAGATATATTTAGATACTCATCAAATAGTTCAGTTTGGTATGATAGAGGTACATTAAAATCAGTTTGAATAGCATTGATATTTATATCTCTTCTAATATTATTTGACTGAATATCTAAATCATAGATTATATGATTTTCTAATAATGTTTGAATATAGCGATGATAATGAAGAGTTGGCAATATCTGTAATGTATCTTCATTTGTTTCTATCGTTAAATCTTTATAATACTTAAAATATGTACCAATATAATCTTTATCTGTATTATAAAATATATTTCCTCGAGAGAGTAGATGAGTAGCAGTTACCCCTTGAATAGAATCATTATTTGATAAATTAATATAATCAACATCATTCATATTTTTTATATCAAGAAAAAACTCTGATTGACCTTTAAAGTTTTTGTTAAAAAGCTGGTTTAAAATATTGTTATTTTCATATTTAATATTAAATCCATAGTGTGTATCATTTGCTAGATTATGTTCTAAAAAGAAATTTTCTTTCTCTTTAAAATAACCGATAGATATTTCACCTTTTGAAACTTTACTATCAACAAATCTTAAAGTAGAGTATAAACCACTACCTCTACTAGTTCTTATCTGAGGTTTAAGTTCTAAATCCCACCAGCTTTGAGGAGCAATAAAAATTGGTTGTTGATAGTAAAACCCTTCATTATTAGATATACCTAAATTTGGAGTTAAAAGACCTGTTTTTCTCTCTTTACTAAGTGAACGACCAAAATATGGTGTATAAAAAACTGGTATATCATATATATAGATTCTAGCATTATAAAGACTTAACCATTTATCTTTAGTGTTATATTCAGATGAAGTAAACTCCATTTTCCAAAATGGATCATTTGGATCACATCCACTAACTATTCCAGAAGTAATATTTATATCATTTTCTTTAGCAAAACCTTTATCTGCACTAATCCAAACTTTAGATTCATCTTCTAACATGAAAAATGGATAAAAACTTTTCTCTTTTTTTAAAATATTTAATGTAGCTTTATTACCTAAAATTTTATAAACACTTCCCTTTGTAGCATGAACATTCCCAATTAAAACTAACTCACCACTAACTCTATTATAAGTAGCATTATCAGCAGTTAAATAGTAATCTTTATAGACAACATTAATCCCATCATAAGCTCTTACTATGTCGTTTTTTGTATTTACTGACGAAGCATATATTTCTACCTTATCTTTAGCACAGAGAAGTACCACTAAAAGAAAAAATGATATAAAAAGTTTAAGCATCTATAACCAGTGTTTTAGCTGTTTTGTCATGTAGGGCTTGACGAGCAGGGTCTAAAAGACCCCACAAAAAACCAAAATAAAAGAAAAGTTCGCCAACAACACGGAAAATTCCACGGTTTAATGAAACAATTACATTTGGAGTTTGAAGTGTTTGAACCTCAATAACCCTAATCTTCATAGCTATTTTACCTAGTGAAGCACCATATTTCATAACAAAAAAAGATTGATAAAAGATTTTTATAAACATAAACTCTAAAACAAAAGAGTTAACTACATAGATAATATCTTCTGTTGTTTTAGCTTCAATAAAAGTATCCCATAAAACAACCATTAAAAGCAACGATAATAAAACCTCATCAATAAAAAAAGCTAAACTTCTTTTTTGAATCGATGCTAAGGTCATATTTTCTCTATGGAGTAAATTTTCTATCTCTTCATTCAATTTAAGTCCTAAAGTGCTTGGTAAGCTATATCTGTTCTAATTTTTTTACCAACAAAATGAACTTGACCACATCTTAAATATGCTCTATCTCTTGCTTCTTTTATAGAATCACCTAAACCAACACAAACTAAAACTCTTCCACCAGTAGCTAAAAGTTTTTCATCTTCTAAAGCTACACCAGCATATGAGATATGTGTATATTTTTCAATCTCTTCGTGATGAGTTTCATCTAAAATAATCTCAGCAGGAGTTGATGAACTGTATGGGTAGTTTCCACTCGCCATAACTACACCAACAGCAAATTGTTTAGAGAACTCAACTTTGATTTCTCTAAGTCTGTTAGTAGATGCTTTTAAGAACATATCACTTACACTAGAAGTCATAAGTGGCATAAGAATCTCACACTCAGGATCCCCAAAGCGAACATTAAACTCTAATGTAATTGGCTCACCATTTACAACCATAATCCCTATAAAAAGTACACCCTCAAATGGAGCATTCTCTTTTTTCATACCATCTAATGTTGGGCGAATTACTCTATCTTTAACTTTTTGGTATAACTCTTCATCAACTAAAGGTGTTGGAGCATAAGCACCCATACCACCAGTATTTGGACCCTCATCATTATTTAAAAGTCTTTTGTGGTCTTGTGCTGCTGGAAGTAAGATATAATCATCACCATCACAAACAGCGAACATTGAAAGCTCATAACCATCTAAAAACTCTTCCACTATCACTTTTAGTCCAGCATCACCAAAACTTTTACCACTTAACATCTCACTAATCGCTACTTTAGCTTCATCGTGAGTTTGTGCGATAATCACACCTTTACCACCACAAAGACCATCAGCTTTTACAACGATAGGAGTAGATAGTTTGTCAGCAAATTTAAAAGCATCTTCTATAGAATCTGTTTCTATATACTTAGCAGTTGGGATGTTATACTTTGCTAAAAAGTTTTTCATATAAACTTTTGAACCCTCTAGCTGTGCAGCCTCTTTGCTAGGTCCAAAGATAGTTAAACCTTTAGCTTTGAAAATATCTACAACACCATCCACTAAAGGAGCTTCAGGTCCAACGATTGTAAGTTCAATCTCATTTTTTTCTACATAATCAGCTAGTTCATTGTAATCTTTAATGTTTAAGTTAGTACCTAAATTATTTGTAGCTCCATTACCTGGTTGAAAAAATAGTTCGTGATTCTCTTGCTCTTTACTAATCGCTAAACCGATAGAGTACTCTCTACCACCAGCCCCTAAAATTAATATTTTCATAGATTCTCCATTTTTGTTTAAAAGTATTTAAGTTAGATATATAAAATATAGATAAATTAAATACTTGGATTTTGATTTAAAGTGTTATAGCCCAACTAGCCGTCATGCGAATGGTTCGGTTCTAAATGCCGAATTTGGGCGAAGAGAGGAAGTTATAACGGCGACAATTTCTCGGCAGAGTTAAAATACCTCAAATGATACCATCGACACACAAACCCCTACTAGTTCGCGATTTGAAAATGTAGAACCCTCAATTGTGCAATTACTCGAACTACTCAGACTATAACTGAAACGGCATTATACAAAAATGATACTTGATTTTTTATAATTTTAGATTCAATTTTACTAAAAAAAATGATTTAGTAATTTATTTAAACTATTTTCATTTAGATGCCTTTTTAATTCCTTATTAATTACTTTTTTAACCTCTTTTTTAATTAACTCTTTTGCGTCTATCTTTACTTTAGGTGAGTTAATATCTCCACTCAATTTAACTACCAAAAAATTTGAATTTGCATCTATTTTTATATTAGAATAAATATTGTTACTTAAAGTATTTAACCTTGTATTTTCAGTTGTAATAGATGATTTATTTGAATTTAACTTAAAGGTTGTAGAGATTATTTCTCTATCTATTTTAGAATTAATATAACCACTAAATTTCTCTTTATATAAGTTTAAGTGGGTATATTTTTTAGCTAAATCAAAAACTTGGTTCTCAATAAAAACACCTTTTGAAAGTTTACCTTTAAATCTACCTTTTTTATTTTTTAGATTATAGTTCAATTCTCCATCAAGTTTTGATTTAAAAATTTTTGGATATAAAAGTATTTCTGAAATTTTTAATGTTTGAAAATCAGATATATTTACTACTAAATCATCATTATGTAACTTTAGTTTTAAAGAACCATTTGCTAAATTACTATACATACTTAAATCAAAATTTTTATCTTTTTTCAATATTCCATTAGCGATAAAACCACCTTCTAAATCTCGTTGTATTATAAAATAAAACTTTGCTAAATTATCTATAGTAACTTTATAATCACTTTCTAAAAAGTTACTTTTCAAATCAAAGTTAGCATCTTTGATACTAAGCTTTGCTAAATTACTATTTAGCATCAATTTTGTATTAAGTTTATCCCCTTTACACAAAGTATAAGTAGAGATATTAAAATATACTTGTGGAAGTTCCATATTAAAATCATCATTAATGATTTTTGAGTTTAATTTCCCTTTTAAGAGTTTCATCTTAATATCACCATCAAGTTGATTTGGTGTAATATTTTTAAAATTTATATCTAAGTCTATTTTGGCATTAGCATAGTTTTTTTGATTCAAAATATATAAAAGTGATTTTAAATCTACTTTTTGCATCTTTGCAATTATGGAAGTTGGTTTAAACTGAGTAAGCTCTATATTGTACTTTGTATCACCTTTAGCAACATTACTAACCCCATCTATCTCCATAAAATCTAAATCACCCTTAATATCTCCAACACTAAAAAAGCTACCATTTAACTTTGTTTTAGTTATAGATTCTAGTGTTATTAACTCTTTAAACTCTAACTTATAGTTTAAGTTAAAAGATTGTGAAAGAAAAGAATAATTCCCATTAATGTAGATAATATTATGTTTATTTAACTCCATAACTATCTCAAAATTATCATCTCTTATTTTAAATTTTTGTAATTTAGTTGGAAGTTTTGTATTTTTAACAATCTCTTTTTCCAACAAAGGTTTAACAAAATTATTTCCAATTTCGCTAAATAATACACCATATAGAATCAATCCTACAAATACAATAATAGTAAAAAACCATATTAAAACTTTCATATATTACACTCCAAATTTTTTGTAGCAATCTCCATACAGCTCTCTATAGTTGTTTTTTGAGAAATAATATACTCAAAACATTTTGGAACTGCCTTTGCCGTTGTTTTACCAATAACTATAATTTTATTTTTCTTACTTAATTTGTGAGTTTTCAAAAAACAGTTTAAACTAGATGGTGATGTGAAAATTAAGATAGAATCATCTTCTACACTACATTCTAAAATCTCTTTTGAACAATCACTCTCATAAACAATAGACTCATCAACATTATAACCATCATTTTTACAAATCTCTACAAAATCTGATGCCACAACTTTAGCTCTTAAATAAAGCCATTTAGTATCTTTTGGATAACTTTTTATTTTAGATATAAGATTATCACCATACCCACCACCAACAGCTAAAACTTTACCACCAAGATTCTCATAAGATAAAGCACTTTGTGTAGAAACAGCTAAAGCAGGTTTGTTTATATAATCTTCTTTTTTGTATTGTTTTAAAGATTCTGATGTTTGTTTTGAAGTGATAATAAAATAGTCATATTTACTAAAATTTATCTTTGGTTTTAAAAATTTTATACTAAGTGAATTTATACTTTTAGCTTTTGAATGTGATGAGATTGAGAAAAGATAGATTTTATTTTTCATTACATAAACCATACTTTTTAAATAAATATTCTATAATTTTAACCATATCTTCATTATCAATAAATATACTTATATTACTCAACATAAAATATCTTAAAGCATAAAATTCATTCTCTTTCTTACACTTTTTTATAAAAATTTCAATAATATCAATAAAATATTTCACTGCTTCTTTTTTATCTATTTCTGAATTTCTATTAAATATTAATTCATAACTTTCTATTGATTTATAAAAATCATTAATAATTGTAACTCTTTTTTCAACTAATTCATCTCTATTAAGGCTACAAGCATTATCTATTGTATGCAATACTCTCCTATTAAAAGAAGTGATTTTTCCACTCTTATCAAAAATAATATCATTTAAAATATCATCTTTTTCAGGATTAATTATCATAGGAGATTCTCTTAAATCATAATCATCACTTAAATTATGTATATCTTTAAACTTTTCAACTGTATGAATAATTCTAGCTTTTTCTATAAGAAATTTAGAACCTTTTGATGAATTACAAGAACCACAACTTAAAAGTAAATTATCCCAACTAAAAGCCAACCAATAATATATATCTTTTGGTCGATAATGTTCAATATGTTTTGGAGTATCTAAAAGTTTTTGTTCACAATAAGCACATTTTAAATTATAAATACTATTAAGAACTTTTTGTACTGATTCAACTTTATAAAGATTTTTTCCTGTGTATTTCCCTTTTTTTATACTATCTTTAAAAGCAGATTCTCTTGAATTACCACGACTTGGTTTAATAGTGAAAATATTTGGAATCTTATCAAAGTTTTTTTCAACTTTAATCATATCTTATCTAGCTCTTCATCTATAAGTTTTGTAATTTCATCTACATTTATATTTACACCACTTTGTTTGATTCTTTTTGAAACTAGCTTATGGATTTTTTCATAAATAAAATCATCACTACTAACTTCTTTATCATAATCTCTTGAAGTAATAGTTTCTAAATCAAAAAGTGGTGAAGAGATTAAACTATTGTTTGTATATCCATCATTTTTCATTTGATTAGATATACAAACTTCACCATCATCTTTATATATCTTATAAAATACAGCTTCTTTACTAGCTCCAAGAATTACAGTTGGACTATGTGTTGTTACTATAAACTGAATGAGAGGAAATAATTCTCTAAGTTTTGTCATAAAATTATATTTCCATTTAGGATGAAGATGAAGTTCAACTTCATCTATTAAAACAATCCCTTGAAAATCATTTATCTCTGTAACATAAGGCTGATTAGTCGATAGTCTTACTAACATATCACATACAATTGTTATAACACCTTTATATCCAGCTGATAACCTATCAAAATCTACGGGAGAACCTCTTTCAGTAAATGTAACTTCTGTTGAGGATATTATATTTATTTCTACATCACTATTTAATAAACTTCCTATCATTCGTTTTGCTTCAGAAACAGATAATATATTTTTATCACCTCTTAACTCACTATGTTCCAAATTTATAAGCCAACTTATTGGGTTTTTTAAATCTAAACTTCTATCAAATAGAGTTAAATAGCCAACTTCGTCTTCTCTTAATTGACAATTATTATTTCTATTTGCTCCATAAGCAAATAGATTTTTATAAATATTTTCTTTTTTACCTTGGTATATTTTTTTATCACTATCAATAATATTAAAGGTAGGTTTGCTATTTTTTAACATATCAAATATAGCACCCTCTTCTATACCTCTTAAAGCACTCACTATTGATTGTAAAAAAAGTGTCTTACCATCACCATTTTCACCAAGTATATATATCTCTTTCTTATCTTTAATATTTTCTAATTGAACTTCCTTGATACTAAAAAAATTTATTATACTTATTGAATCTATTGTACATATATTTTCTCTTATACTTGTTTCGTCCGTTTTTAATTTATTTTTTTGAAAAAAAGTCTCTTTTTTATTTTTAATAAAAGTAATTGCGTTATCTAATTCAGTAGAATATAAATAAATTTTATTTTTTGATTGTCCATTTTTTACAAAATAATTTAATTTTTTATCTAAAATTTTTAATAATATATCATTAGTATATATTGTTAGTAGATTAATATTTGAAAGATAAAATGTAATAGTTTCATGGAAGTTTTCAATATTGATATTATTGAGTTTAAAAAGTTTGTGAATACTTGATGTTTCTAAGATAGTTTCTATCTCATATAAATTACTTTCAATATTCTTAATTAAAGTATTTTCATCTATTGACATATTTTACCTTTAGTATATGTTTCCACCGAGGATGGTGGAAACTAGTTTGAAGTATATTTAGTTAAATTATTCCCACTCAATAGTAGCAGGTGGTTTAGAAGAGATGTCATAAACAACTCTATTAATCCCATCAACTTCATTAATGATTCTTCTTGAGATTCTCTCTAGTAAATCGTGTGGAAGATGAGCAAATGTTGCTGTCATACCATCAACTGCTTCTACAACTCTTACACAAACTGTGTTGTCATAAGTACGGTTATCACCCATAACACCAACAGATTTTACATTTAAAAGAACTGCGAATGCTTGCCAAGTTTTAGCATAGTATCCACTTGCTTTTAACTCATCTAAAAGAATCACATCAGCTTCTCTTAAAATTGTTAAATCAGGAACATTAACATCACCCATGATTCTTATCGCTAAACCTGGTCCAGGGAATGGATGACGGTTAATCATACCCTCTGGAAGACCTAACTCTAAACCAATTTTACGAACTTCATCTTTGAAAAGTTCTCTTAAAGGCTCGATTAATTCAAAATCCATCCAATCTGGTAAACCACCAACATTATGGTGAGATTTAATAACCTCAGATGGACCATTTACAGAGATAGATTCGATAACATCAGGGTAAAGTGTACCTTGTGCTAAGAACTTAATTCCATCATGTTTTTTTGCTT
>Ga0256837_1002630_pt1 | contig 10950 bp, 7 predicted proteins | sample 4562384metaG_FD_185976 | JGI IMG/M metagenome (GOLD analysis project Ga0256837, IMG submission 185976) | Hydrothermal vent microbial communities from Guaymas Basin, Mexico - 4561-384 | ecosystem: Environmental > Aquatic > Marine > Hydrothermal vents | place: Mexico: Guaymas Basin | collected... | reverse complement strand
GAAAGCAAACCTGATGAAAAAAAACTTACTAAAATTTTAGGTCAAAAAAAAATAGAAGAAGTTAAAAAAGCTAAAAATGATGAAGAAATAAAAAATATTATAAAAAGTTTAACAAAAAAACAAAAAACAAAATTAAAAACCCTGCTTGAATCACAAGATATTAGAGTTGCTGTAAATGCTTTAAAAGAACATATTAGAGGTGAAGCACCTATTCCTATAGAACACAAATCTTAACTATTTTTTGTTTTTATGTATAATGAGAGTAATTTAATTTGAAAGATTAAATTTTAGAGAAAAAAAAGCAAAAATTGAAGAAATAATAAATAAAAATATTCGCTCAGCCCTTGCAATGGATGGAGGTAGTTTAGAAATTATTGATATACTTGAAGATGATAAAGGTATCAAAATAATGATAAAATATCTTGGTGCTTGTCAAGGTTGTGCAAGTAGTGGGAGTACCCTATTTGCGATTGAAAATGAACTTGTAAATCAGCTTGATTATGAAAAAATTAGAGTAATTGATACTACTCCACCTATATTTTAAAAAGTAGAAAAATCTACTTTTTTTATATCTCAAATATATTACCTTTGAGAAGAAATTTTATAAATATTTATTTTAATATAGATTCCTTAAAATTTACTTCTAAAAATCTATCAATTTCAGAGAAAAATAAATTCATTTTATTAGCTATATTTTGTTTATTTTCTTCTATATTTTCTAATGATAAAGTCTCTTTTGCAGTTATATTTAATTGAGGTTGTTTAGATGTTTGTGAAACTTCTATTTCTACATCTAATTTCCAATCAAAATTATTTACTAATTCCAATAATTTATCCATATTTGAAACATTTCTAAATCTACAATGTAGTTTTAAAATTTTTCCTTTTCTACCAGGCACAAGTATTTGAATACTATTAAATAAATCTGTGTTTTTCATTTTTTTGTAAGCATGATTTTCTGCTGTTAATTTCAAATTTAATAAAGGAGATAAACTTAAAGATACTAATCTATAAAAAGCAATCCCCTCTTCTAAATAATCAAAATTGCTATTTTCTTCTTTAAGTTTTTCATAAGTATCTAAATATTCATCATTTATTTTCATTTCATTATCAAATTCAAAGATAGGTAACATTTTATATTCGTTTTGTAATTGATAATTTCTTTTTTCAAAATACTCAAACTCTTTTTCATTTGGGAAATAAGAGATTATTTCATCTTTTGTAAAATGATTTTGTGATAAAGCTAAAAATATTTTAAGCACTCCATATTCTACATTTGCAAAACTTAAAACTAATTCTTTTTGTAAAGGTTTAGGCCAGATAAATAGTTTATCTTTACTATACTCATCTGCTACTTTTAAAATATATTTTAAAGTTTTAGATAAAACTTCATTTTTTGGATTTTTGATTTTCATCATATAAAAAACTCTGTTATGTATCCAACTAAATGATTGAAGTGAGATAAATTCAGCTAATTTGTCAATATCATTATAAGTTTTAAGATAAAAATCGAACCCTTTTTTAGTTGGTTCGATATAAGCTATTGCATCTTTTACTTCAAAAGAAATTGAATTATCCTCTAAACTAAATATAGCTATTTTTTTACCATAATCATCTATTTTTCTAAGATAAAATCCTTTTTTATAAAGTTTCTCTACAAATTCTTTAAGTTCTTCATTTTCATAACTTTCTACTAAATTAAGAGAACTGATATATAAAAGTTCTTTATAAAGTTCTTTAGCTTTATTTACAAATTTAGCAATATCATTTTCATTTTTAATTTTCATTTTAATTGCAAAATTATTTGCTTTTCTATCAGTAATAACCCAATAAAATCCAAGTCTATTAGGTTCTTCCATATATGTATTTCTGTATTGATTAATAGTTGATGATATATAAGTATCAAAATTTTTAATTTCTATGTTTTTATGAGTTTTTACTTCTTTATTGATAGGAAAAGTTAGTAAATAAGTATTTGGATTACTTCTTTGCATAAATAGAACTACTTTTTGAATTACATTTGTCGGTGATGGCAAATCAGCAACAAAATCTCCATTTCCTATTCTAAATTCTACATTAAAAGTTTTACCTATTTCTTCTTTTATTTTACCCCATAAAAAATACTCTTTTTGGATTTTAGTAAGAATCATATTTATCCATTGATTAAAAAACGGCACACTATACTCTTCGGTATCTCTAACTGTATCATAATCAACCATATGTTCTAACAATCCAAATTCACTAGTAACTCTTGCTAATTTTTTAGTAACTTTATTAAATCTTTTATTTATATTTGTCTCCATCCCATAAAATTCCATATTATCTAAATTGATAGCAAAAAATGGAAAGTCTCCTGCTGAATAAACTAAAAATTTTCTTGGCTCTTCTCCTGTAAATTTACTATCTCTTTTTGTTTCTTGATAAATATTTTCATTTATTACAATATCTTTTTTAAGAGCTGTTTTTTCTACAATATCTCTAATTATATTTCTAACAGCTTCAAATTCTGTTTCTTGATAAAATTGCTTACCATCAATTCCAAGTTTTTCTTCTACTTCTTTGATAGATTTATCGATTTGTAGTTGTTCTGTTTCATCAATATACAAGTCTTTTATAAATTCTTCAATAGCAAATTTAAATTCTTTAAGTAAATCACTTCTAACAATTATAAAAAATTCATCACTACATTGAGTAAAATATCTTTTTTTATTTATATCATAATATAAAACATTTTGCATAGCAATATTATAAATATTTGCCACTTTTGAAGAAAATACATATTGAAATATTTTCTCTTCAAGAGGATTTAATTGAGGAATTTTAATACTTTCTTTTCCTTTTTTTAGGTTAAGTCCATCAGGAAACAATACATCTACACTTACATCTTTTGCACTTGAAAAACCAATATTTTTAATTTTTATCTCAAATATAAAATCTTCTCCTATTTTTACATGGTCTATTTCATTTGAATTAGTATCTAAAAATCTTTTTTGGACATTTACAACAGGAATTATTTTATCTTTACTTGCTGGGTCAATAACTTCAATACTTGCTCCACTAAACTCCATCTCTTCAGAAGTTGTTTTTTCTATATCAGCATCTGCTAGAGTTTTATAATATTCATAAATAGCAATTCCTCTTTCTATCGTAAAAAACCCTTGGGTATCGATAGTAAATTTAATATCTTCTATCTCTATTGTTTGATTAGTAATTTTATCAAACTCTAAAACTAACTGAGCATTATCAACTTTTATCTCTTTTAGATTTTCGATATTTGTAGGTATTTGGGTGATTTGCATTACTGATGGAATATCAATCCTAACTACTAAACTCTCTAAATTTGTAGATTTTTTATTGTCTAATTTTAAATTAAAACTACTTTCTTGATTTTTATATATTGAATCATCTTCAAATTTTAATTCTATATCTAAATTCACATTAAAACTCTCAGGGTCAGAGTAAATCTCATCAATATGTTTTCTCTCTTGTGAAAAATCTATTTGATAAAATTCATTTGTTTTTCTAAAATTAACTTCTCCACTTCCATCTAAATTTAGATATTTTGCTATTTTTTTATCTTTATCTACAAATTTAGATAAAACCCCTAAAAAACTTTTACTTTCATCAATCACTCCTAAATACACAATATTTGGAATAAGTGAAATATATCTATTTTTATTTACTAAAATTAAATCATTAAGTCTTGGAGTAAATTCAAGCTCTCTTCTTGAAGTTAAAATATTATTTCCTATAAATTCTCTTGTAAGATATAATTGTTTACTCCCTTCAAGTTCGATTTTTTCAGGCATTAAAAGTTGATAATTTTGTAAAAATGATAGATTTTTGACTAATTTATCTATCATCTCTTGTCTTTTGTTTAGTTCAGCTTCAAGTTTATCTTCTGGGATTGGCTCTCCGTGAGCATCATTATTTCTAATAGTTACAAGTTTATTTATAATTGCTTCATTTTCTTTGTTATAAAACTCTAAAATCTCAGGAAAAACTACATTTACATTGTATTCTTTTAAAACTTTGATAGTCTCTCTTAACATCATAACCCATTTACCCAAACTCATATGTTCAAGCCCTACATTTGTAAGAGATGGATTATTTTGTAATTTTTTAATTATCTCTAAATTTTCATCTGTTTTGTTTTCTTTTTCTTTTAGTTCTTTATACCAAGTAACAAGTTCAGCACCTACTACCGAAGCTAAAAAACTAATCGTATTTTCAAACCAAAATCTTTGCATATCTTTTTTTTGTAAATCATCTTTGATTAAAAGATAAGGTCTTGCTACAAGTGATGGGTATTTATTTATTAACTCTTTCATCTATTCTCCTTTGTATGTCTGTAATATTATTTTTTTTATCTCTTCATAGCTTAATTTACTACCATAAATATCTCCTATTTTTTTGGGGGCTGCTATAAGGGTATATTTTCCCATATCATCCCACCAAGGCTCATTCCATTTATCAGTAGAAACTATTTTTCGTGGGTTGTCATTTGGTCTGTTACCATTCCATTTAGTTGTTTCTTCTTTTTCTAAATTTTCCCATAATTCTTTTAGATTAAGCCCACTTTCAGGTGTAACAGAAATTACTACATCATTTCCTGTGCCTTTATATTTTTGATTAAAAGAAGCAATAAAAGTAAATTCTTTTCTTAGTAAAAGTTTAATAAGTGGGATTATATTTACATCATCTAAAAATATAGCTTTTGTTTTTGTATTATTTATATTTAAAGTATATATTTTTGAAGAATTTAGTATTTCATCAAACTTTTTATATTCTTTTTGTAGTTTATTTATAGCTAATTGATAAAGTGGATTATCATTATTTGGAATATTATCTAACTTATAATTATTTTTTATCAAAAATTCTAAAAATTCAAGTGATTTTTCTATTTTAAAAGTTTCATTACCCTCTATTGAATTGATTAAAGCATTTTGCAAAACTCCATAACTCTTAAATATATCTTTATCACTTTTTCCATTTTCCCACTTCGAGGCATACTCTATATATTTTTTAGGTATAGTTTGATTTAGAAGTAGATATATTGTGATAATCGTATCAGGAGAAAAATCTTCAATTACGATAATTTCTCCTTGATATTTAATAGGGTTATTAACTAAAAATTCAGCACAAGAAGAAAAATTTTTGTTTTTATTTATACATTTTTCACAACTTCCAAGCCCTATTAAAATTTCATTATTATTTGCTTCTTTTTTATAAGGATTAAATTCTATTTTCATTTTAATCCTAATTTCTCTTTATCTTCATCACTTAAAAAGTTATAAGTAAATACAGGTGGCTCACCATATTCAGCTATATATTCTTTTGCTTTTTCATATTCTTCACTTCCACAAGCTATTTTTCCAAAAATAGAAGCAAAAACATCAATTTTATTATGTTTAAGTTCAAGTGATTTATCATAATATTCAATCGCTTTTTTACAATCTCCTGCTAGTCTATAAGCCATACCAATAAGTGAATACATATTTGAAATACCAAAATTGTCATTCAAATCAAAACTAACTTCAAGGTCTTTATTAAAATATTCAATCGCTTTTTCACAATCACATGGATTACTAAATAGATACAATCTTCCAAGTCCTCCATAAGCCCTAGCAAGTCCTGGTAAATCTTTTACAGGTAAGTTTTCTTTTATTTTTATACTTTCTTTAAATAAATCTTTTGCTAATAATTTTTCTTCATTACTTCCAAATGTTAAATATCCAGCATAAGAGTTTGCTATTTTAGAATAAAGAGATTTATTATCCTTTGAAAGTTTTAAAGCTTCTGTAAAATATTCATGTTTTTTGTCTTTATTTTCGGGAGTATTATCCATACCAATAGCAGCGAAATGATATCCCTCTGCTTTTGTATATTTATCTTCACTTGGAATTAAATAATTTTCAGCTAATTCTACACATTTAGTAAAATAACTCCTATCAAACCTACCACTATCATAACAAGCACGAGCAGTAATTATTTTAAATTCATCAGTAGAATCAGATGAAATTTTAGCTATTAGTTTATTTGTAAATTCAACTTGAATATCTCCTGTTACAAATTCTCTATCAGCTTCAATAATCATCTCTACATATTCAACTTCATCAGATTTATTTACAACAGCAAGTAAAGTTTTTGCATTATTTATATATTTATTTGCTTCTTCAAATTCAAAAATATCTTTACAACTTTTAGCAGCTTTTAGTTGATAATCAAAATTTTGATTTATTGCAGACTTTCCAGCCCCATAATAAAAATTAGCAATTTGCATATCAGAATAACCACTTTCTATCATAGCTTCGGCGATTATTTGATTATAATATCTTATAATTTGTGGAGCTTTTTTTTCTAGAAATGTATCTTTACTATATCCTATTATCTCTCTTAAAGCATCTACTGCCATTTGAGATTTAAATGAGAAAATATTATCTTTTGTTAAAACATCATAAATTAAATTTGTTTTTTTAGCTATTTCATTTAATAAATTTGTAGCTTTAATAATAGAAATATCCAAGGCAATAGCTACTATCTCTACATCAAACTCTTTTCCTATCATAGCTGAGAGTGATAATATTTCATTATATTCTGGATAAGTTTCTAAAATCTCAATAATTTCATTTTTTATATCATCAGGAATTGAAGGATTATTTATATCAAACTCTTCACTAAAAATATATCCATATTCACTTTTTACTAAATACCCTTTTCTATAAAGAGAGGAAACTACATTTACAAGCTCAGCCGGATAAATAGTATTTGAATCACTAATCCATTCTACTATCCAATTTGAAACTTCTTCCGATAAATAAAAATTTTTTTCTAAAAATTCAATTTGTTCTGATTTTGTAAGATTTCCTATCTCAAAAATATTATCTAAATTTAATTCTTTTAAAATCTCTTTTTCTCTTGAGGTAATAATAAAAATAATATCTTTATCTTGAAGTTCTTTAAATAGATATTTTAATAACTCTTTACTTGCTTTGTCTATCCATTGAATATCATCAATAAATACTATTATTTTATCTTTTTTTAATATTTCTAAAAATTTAGTCTTAATAGCTACATAAATATCCTCTTTTGACATTGATGAATCATTACTTCCACTCATAAATCCAGCAATAGGTCCAAGTAAAAATCCACTTGCTACTTCTAATGCTTGATTTACAAATTCATTTGCTTCTCTTTTGTTAAATAAATCTATCTCAAAAAATGAGTCTAGCATATCATAAAAAAGTTCATAAGGAGTTGATTCTTTTGGACATACCCCTCTTATAATAGTTGTATTACTATCCTTTGTATCGTTTATAATTTTTAAAGCTGTTGTAGTTTTACCAGCTCCTGCATCACCTACTAATACTATATGTTTCATTTTTTAGCCCCTATGTTTTTTGTAAGTTCATCATAATATTTAAATTTAAAATAATTTTCACCACTTATACTTTTTTCTATATCATTTTTAATTTCTACTTTTTTATTTTCTTTTTTAATTTCTGTTTTTCTAAGTTTTAATACAATGATTGAAGCAATAATAGTAATGATACTTGCTATACTAAGCCATATTAAATCTACATGAACAAGTCCTATAAACATGAATACACTCGTAATTACAAATACAAAAATTAAATACTCATCAGTTTTATCATTTTTATCTAAAATTTTTCCACTTACATATCCTGAAAATAATAAAGCCACACTATATAAAACGAAATAAAAAATTATTTGAGTTAAACTTAAAATATCCCCATAAGTAAAAATAAAAGGAACAAATAAATATCCAGCCACTCCCGCACTAATACTAAATCCTATCACTCCCCCTTTTCCTGATATTGATGGAAGTGAAATATAATTTTGAATTTTTGCATAAATATAATTCATCCCATAAATTGGTGCTAAAATAATAGCTATCCCTATTAAAAATACCCACCAAAAAGTATATAAAACATTTAAATCCCCACTTGGCATAAAACTCTCTAAACTTGGCACCAATACCCAAGGAAGTATTCTTCCAACCATAAATCCTACAAAAACTACTACAAAAAGCGAGAAACTTTGATTTTGTTTTTTAATTAAAATAAGAGTTGCTATCAAAACAATTAAAAGTAATAAAAGATGACTTGTAATTAAAATAGGCCATTTATTTCTTTCATCTATCGAATATCCGAAAGTTATACTACTTTTATCCCCATCTATTTTTCCATCTTTTGTATAGGTATCTCCATAAGCCGTTACATACATATCATTTTTTTCAAGTGGAGTTTTTTCTATTCTAATTATAAAAACTTTACTTTTATTTACATAATCTAAAAGTTTATTTACAATTGTTGGAGTAATATTATTTGTATAAAATTGAGCTAATTCTTTATCATTTAAAACTTCCACTATCTCTTCTGTAAGATGAGCATAATATTTCCCATGAGAATTAAACTTTTCAAAAGCTATCTCATTCCAAATAGGATTTGTAGTATTAAAAAAGACATGATTTTGAACTAAAGTTTTCATATTTTCAGTCAAAGTTTCACTTGCATTTTCCACTGCTATAAAATCTGCTGGTTTTTGAAGAGTATGTTGTCTTGATTTCTTTGGAAAAAAGAAAAATGAAGTTGATACAAATCTAAGCATAGGAAAATATCCATCCATTGTAAGAGATTTCATATTATAAAAATTATTTAGCTCTTTATTTAAAGAATCTAATTTTTTTTGATTTTCTTTATTTGGTTCTTTTTTAAGTTCTTCATAAGCCAAATTTATATATTTTTTTGCTTTAAAATATACACTACTTTTAATCCCTTCATCTAATGTAAGCCAATAATAATTTTGAGCATAACTAAAATATTTATCAAAATTATTACCAAATAATAATAAAATCATCGCCATAACTAACACAATTTTTTTCATATCTATCCTTTATTTGAAATTACTAAAATTTCTTGATTTTTGATTGAATAATCAGCCTTTGGATTTAAGATAATTTCGTTATCTATCACTCCTATTGGGATTATGTTTTGATTTAAAAGTGAAAAATACAAATCACTATAAGATATAGAGTTATCTACTTTTATGATATACATAATATTTCCTCCTTTATCAAGTAAGTCATTTATGATTAAGTTTAGTTCATTTGAAAAAGATACACTAACTAAAAGTTTTGCTACTAATTGATGAGAAATAATATAATCATTTATATCCTCTTTTGATAAAACTTTTACTAAATCATCTGTATAAACTTCTGTAAGAATATTTGTATATTTTTTTCTAAGTAATAATAAGTTAGAGATAACTTCATTATCATTTTTACCTATTAAAATAAGGTTTTTACTTCTAGGAGTTATTTTTATTTTTCTGATATTGAGTTCATCTAAAATAAACTCTTTTTTTTCATTATCTCCTATAATATTTACATTATTATTTTTTATTTCTTGAAAGTTAATATCTTGAAGATTATAAGTTTGAGTAGTTAAATTATAATCACTATTATTTGAAATAATAAGAAGTTTATCATCTTTTTGATATTTATAGTTTTTATCTATTTTAAGGAAATTTTCTTGATTTGAATATATCCCACAAACCCTTTCATCTATCATAGTAGCTATTTCAAAAAGAGATTTATCTAAAAAAGAAATATTTTCTATTAGATAAAAACTATCCCCTTTATAATCAAATAATTTATCATAAGTTTGCCCTATCCCTATATAAATAGCACTTAATGCAAGAAGTCTTGCTAATGATTGTTTGGTATAGATAAAATTTAAATTTGGATACTCTTTTTCTAAAAAATTTAAACTTTCTTTAAATTCTTCATCTTTGATTTCTATATTTATAGGGATATTTAATTTAAGTTTTTTTGTAAGCAAAAGTATAAGTTTTAAGTTTAATTCATCATTATTAGAAACTATAATAATTGATTTAGATTTTTGAATATTTATTTTGTTTAGATAATAGATATTATCAATATCCCCATTTCTACAAATTACATTATCTATATCATTTGAAGATAAAAACTCTTCCATCTCTAATTTAGGAAGTTGTGATAAAATTACTATATTGTTTGAATTAGCTAATTGGAGTTGTTTAATAATAGGAATTATTTGAGATGAAAAACCTAAAATAACAATATGATTTTCTTCAAAAACTTTACTTTTACCTAACTTTAATGAATCGATTTTTTCTTCTATCACTTCACTAACTAAACCAATTAAAACAGCAAAAAACAACAATCCTAAAATAGTAATAAATACCGAAATAAATCGTAAATATCCTCCCTCTACTGCAACATGTGTCCCTGGGTCAGCAAAATATGTCCAACTATCCCATAAAGCTCTAAAAAAATCTTCTTTAAAAGATAATAATATTGCCCCAAACACTACAAAAACAACAGATAAAAATAAAAATAACCAAATTTTACTATTTGGATATTTTGCTAATATTTTATCTATTTTATAAAGTAATTTTTCTATTTTTGACACCTTATAGTCTATGCCAAGAATGTGATGAATGTCCTGATGGACATCCTTGTTGTCCTGATGGTAACGTCTTTGTGTATATGATTATTCCACAATGTTTACACTGATAAGGTTTAAATCCACTCTTAGCTGATAAATAAGCCTCATTTGCAGGATGAAACCATGTATGATTTCCACCTTTTGGACATCCAGAACTTGCTGGTGATGAAGTTTTTTCGACTGTTGTAGCACATTTCTTACAGATATATACTTTTGTTGCCATTTTCTTCCTTTGTAGTAAAATTTTTAAAATTCTAACAATCAACTATTTCATAACTCTTTCACTTTTGATAAAATTGCAAAAAAAAGGATGATTTTTGAAAAAAAAAGTTTTATTATTTAGTTTTTTTTCTATTTTTGTATTTTTAAATGTTATTATCTTTTTTGGATACAAAGTTTATACTCTACAAAAAGAGAACTTTTTATTACAAAAACAAGT
>Ga0256837_1002628_pt1 | contig 10955 bp, 9 predicted proteins | sample 4562384metaG_FD_185976 | JGI IMG/M metagenome (GOLD analysis project Ga0256837, IMG submission 185976) | Hydrothermal vent microbial communities from Guaymas Basin, Mexico - 4561-384 | ecosystem: Environmental > Aquatic > Marine > Hydrothermal vents | place: Mexico: Guaymas Basin | collected... | reverse complement strand
TGGTGGATTACGAGAGTACCCAATAGCTTAAAAGTGATAAAAGAGATGATTAATTCAATAGATTTTAAACAGTTTAAACAGATAGATGAAAACTACTCTTTTATAGAGATGGGAAGTTTCAACAATGGAGTTAATCAACGATGGATGGTTATTTATTCTAAAGATAAAGCATATAGAAATCACAAGAGTATTCTGAAAAAGTTCACTACAAAAAGTAATGAAGATATGAAAAAGATAAAACAGTATGAAAAACAACTTTTTACTTGTAAAGAAGATGCTTTAAAAAGCTTAGAAGTTCTCAAAAAAAGCTTAAAAAGCACCATTGTTGAGGGATTTGAAACAGTTGAGCATAAGAGATATTCTAAACCTGGAAAACCAAAGAAAGATGCTTTGAAAGATGTAACTGAATATAGTTTATCTCTTCTTATTTCAAGTAGTTTAACTCCATTTTATAAAGAAAAAAAACAAGCTGGTATATTTGTATTAGCTACAAATCAACTTGATAATAATGAACTAAGAATAGAAGAACTTTTACCTGAATACAAACATCAGCAAAAGGTAGAAAGAGGCTTTAGATTTCTTAAAGATCCAAAATTTCATGCTGACTCTATTTTTTTAAAAAAACCTGAACGAATCGCAGCATTAATGATGATTATGACTTTATCTCTTTTAGTATATTCTGCATTAGAATATAAGATACGAAAGAACCTCAAAGAGAAGAGTTTAACCTTTCCTAATCAGAAAGGAAAAGCTATCTCTAATCCAACTACTAGATGGGTATTTCAATATTTTTATTCAGTAGTACTAATTATAGTGGAAGAGGAAAATATATATGATTATTTTAATGAGAATCATAGCATTATTTTAGAATGTCTAGGTGATAGTTATTTAGATTTTTATGGTTAGTTGATTTATATTAGTTTAAGGTTTAGGGTTGATGAATGTAGGCTAATAAGAATTTTTATTATTATAATTGTATAATAATAAACAAAAAAACTTTTGATAAAATAGTTACTTTTTTGATAAAAATCAAAATTATGCTTTAAGGAAAATATATCTTGAAAGAACAAATTGTAAAAGCTTTACAAAATACTTTAAAAAATGATCCTACGAATTACTCAGAAATTTTACATTTATCTAATCAATTATCAAAATTTGATGAAAATAGTGTACGATTCTCTGTAGATGCAGGGATTATTGACCGTTTAGGTAAAGAGCTTGTTGCAAGACACGAAACAGCTGTATCAGAGCTTGTCAAAAATGCTTATGATGCAGATGCTACAAAAGTTGTTATTACTTTTAAAGAATCCTATAAAGTTGGTGGGACTTTAGAGATAAAAGATAATGGTCTTGGTATGACTAAAGAACAGCTTATCAATGGCTTTATGCGTCTTTCTTCTAGTGACAAGTTACATTTTCCTCATTCTCCTCGTTATGATAGAAAAAGAGCAGGTAAAAAAGGTATAGGACGATTTTCTGCACAACGACTTGGTAAAAAATTAACGATTATTACTCAAACTTTAGAGGCGACAAAAGCTTTAAAGATAGTAATTTATTGGGATGATTTTATGGGAGATAAAGAGCTTTCTTTTATTACTAATGAAATTGAGTATATTGAAAAGCAGAAAGAAGAAGGAACGACTTTATTTATTGAGCAATTACGAGATAGTTGGAGTGAAGCACAGATAAAAAGGGTTTATCGTTATGCATCTGAAACTATACAACCTTTTCCAATTTCAAAAACCAAAAAAGATTCTAAAGCTCCAAATGATTTAGGTTTTAAATTAAAGTGTCTTGAAATTAATAATGGTAAAAAACTTACGATTGCTAATGAAGAGACAATGTTTTTTGAACATGCTGTGGCTGAAATAAATGGATATGTGGATAATGAAGGGTATATGTATTTATCCCTAAAAAGCAATAAGTTAGATTATAAGGAACATAAAGTTTTATTAAATCCTGACACAGCTTATGAAACTTTAAGAAATGTACATATTAAAGTACATTATTTTCTTTATAATTCGAATAATACAAATTTTATTCCTAAACATTTTGAAACTATTATTAGAGAAACGGCCAAGAAACAAGGTGGGATAAGACTTTATCGAAATGGGTTTCGAGTTTTACCATACGGAGAACCTGATGATGATTGGCTCGGATTAGATGCATCTGTTAGAAAAAGAAGTCTTCTCCCCGGTCATGGTAATATAAATTTTATTGGTTTTATTGAAGTTAATAATGAAGTTGAAGAACAATTTGAGGAATTATCTAGTAGAGAAGGTCTTATTGAGAATAAAGCATTAGAAGAATTAGAAGATTTTGGGTATAAAATATTGACTGATTCAGCAAGACGGATTGCTGAAGTTAGAGGTAGAAAAGTTAGTGCAGGACAAAAAAATTGGCAAAAAGAACCAGAAGAGATTATAACAGAAGTAGTTAAAGAATTAAAAGAGATAAAAACAGAAGATGATTTAGAGAGTGCAAAAGAGAAAATTATAGAGATTACACAAAATATAGAAATAGCAAAAGAGCGACAAAGAGTAAAAAAAATAGAGCTTATTAAGGAGATGAATTTATTAAGAGTTTTAGCAGGGATGGGCTTAACTATTGGAGAATTTATTCATGAAATAAAGCAGTATCAAGGTGCATTGCAACATGATATAAGAAATATTGCAAATAGTAACTCTTTAGATGATGTTTTAACAGTTAATAAACGAGTTAAAAGTAATTTAAATGGACTTTCTACTTATATTTCTTATTTTGATGAATCTTTTTCTGAAAATGTACAACGAGAATTAAAACCTATTGAACTTAGAACCGTAGTTTATGCTTTACAAAAGACAGTTGAATCAGATATATCAAAAAGAAAAATAGAATTTATTGAACCTGTTTTTCATGGATATAATTTATATACAATTCCAATGCATAAATCGGAGTGGGCATCTATTTTATTTAATTTTTATACTAACGCTAGAAAAGCTATTAATCGAAAAAATTCTCAAGGGAAAATCTTTATTGAATGTAGAACTAAACGTAATAAAGTCTATTTAGAATTTTCAGATAATGGAGATGGTATACCTATAGATAAAAGAGATAAAATTTTTAATGCTTTTTATACAACAAGTTTACCTGTTGGAAAAATTGCTAAACATCATGAAGAGATGACAGGAACAGGGCTTGGGCTTAAAATAGTAAGAGACATAATAACAAGTTACGGTGGTGTAATCTTTGTAAAAGAACCTACAAAAGGTTATAATACGACTATTAGAATTGAATTACCTTGGGATAAAGAAGGATATAAAAGTGCCATATAAATATTTATATATAGATGATGAAGCTGAAGATAAAGTAATACCTTATGCAGAAGGTTTATCCACAACTGAGTTTCAAGTTATACCAATACAAGTTGAAAAGCTTAATAAAGCTTTTATTTTAAGTAATTTAAGTGAATATGATGGAATTTTAATGGATTTACGAACAGATATGGTACCATCTAAAAATGGGACAACTTCTGATTTCACAGGAGCAGTTTGGGGACAACATATTCGAGATTTGGTAACTATTGGTAACTTAAAAAAAGATATTCCAATTATATTATTTTCCCATGAAGCTAAATTAAGAGATGTCTATTTTAGAGATATGACAAGTAACAATATTTTTGATAGGTTTTTAACAAAAAATATAATTGATAATGGGGACAATGAACAAGTAATTGGTAAGGTTATTCAAAAACTTATCTCTTTATCAAAAGGCTATCAAGAAATATCTACTGAAAAAGATTTCAATAAATTATTACAAATAGATACTGTGAATTTAGATAGTAGAATATTTTCTAGATTTATACAAACTGATGGATCTTCAAATTTAAATATACCAACCCATGAGTACGCTCAAATGATTTTAAAAGATTTAATTTATGCTAAAGGTGTATTGATAAATGAGAAATATTTAGCATCAAGATTGGGGATAGATAAAGAGAATTCAAAAGATTGGAAAAAGATTAAAGAGAAATTTAAAGAGGCTAAATATAATGGTGTATTTTCAGATGGTTGGGATAGATGGTGGATGTTTAAGGTAGATGATATTTTTGAAGAAATATCTGATACCTATTTATCTTATCTTGATGCAAAAGAGAAAGTTACTATATTAAAAGAAAAATTAGAATTGGAAAGTCTTGTTTTTCCATTACCTATAGAAAGTAAAGATGGTAGTGTCAAAAATCATAGTTATAGATATTGGACTGTATGTAAAGCATTAAAAAGACCAATGGATGCTAGTGAAGGATTTAGAGTTTATACAAGACAAGAACCTAAGCCATGGCAGGAGTATGAATATGTTTCCTTACAAGCCCTTTTAGATGAAGAGTCACTATTAGAGAAAGATATTAAAATCCATTTATTCGATAAAGAAAAATATTTCTTAGCTCGTTCTAAAGTATAAGAGTAATTTTAATGCAAAAAAAAGAATATATAATAGAGTTATTATCAGATATGCAAAAGATTGCTTTATTACTTGAATCTAAAGATATTGATACAAGTAGTATATATAAAATGCAATCTAACTTACGTTCAAATCATCCTAATGTTAACTATAAATTAAAACCTATGAAGTTTTATTTTGAAAGTAATTTACGGTATCCTAAAGTGAAGTCTCACAAAAAAGTACAAAATTTAGAGCTTATATTTGATATAAATTTATGTATGGATTTTCAATCTTTTAATGACTCGAAAGACCCTTTTTCTAATTTTGCTTTTAATATAAAAATATTTGGAAATGAAGAGCATGATTTAGAAACTAAGTTAGTATATACCTTACATTTTGATAAACATGATGGAAGTAGTTCCCCGATGCCTCATCCAAGTTACCATTTTCAATTAGGTGGAAGAGAATTAAAGGATAATATTACAGATTATGGACAAGCTCTATTTTTAGATTCTCCTAGAATTATGTATCATCCTATGGAATTTATTTTGGGTATAGATTTTGTGTTGTCTAATTTTTTTCCTAAAATTTGGAATGATATTAAAAAACAGCCTGATTATTTTGATACCATCAAAAAATACCAAAAATATTTTGTTAAACCATATTTTCAAGCAATAGCTAACTGTTTTGATAGAAGTTTAACTCAAAATTGGAATGCTCAAGATATATATCCACAATTGATTAGGTAAGTAGTTTTTGAATAAAAAAATATTAGACTTTTTAAGAAGATATGGAAGTAATGAATTTGAAATTAATAAATTAATTGTTTCTGCTTTTTTGGCTGAAAAAAACATTTTTAAGATAAAAAATAAAAAAATAAAAAGTTTAATTATTCAAAAAAATGAACTCAAATATCCAAGTCTTTTAGAATTTATAAAAATAATAAGAGAAGATAAAAAATTATTTTGTTTTGAAGAACTTCTTGAACTCTTTGAGTTTGTTATCTCTCCGTCTGATAAATTAGTTAATGGAGCAATTTATACGCCTAAAAATATAAGAAAGTATATAACACAACAATCTTTTGATACATTAAAAACAAGATCATTAAATAATATAAAAATAGCAGATATTGCTTGTGGTTGTGGTGGCTTTTTGATAGATGCGAGTAAAGAATTAAAGATTAAAACTAATAAATCTTATAAAAAGATATTTCAAGATAATATCTATGGTATAGATATACAAAAGTATAGTGTAGAAAGAACAGAAATACTATTAAGCCTTTTAGCAATTGCTGAAGGTGAAGATGAAAATGAATTTTCATTTAATATTTATCAAGGAAATAGTTTAGTTTATGATTGGAAAGAAATAAAATTTGATTTAATACTTGGAAATCCTCCTTATGTATGTTCTCGTAATATGGATAATATTACAAAACAGTTAATGAAAAACTGGGAAGTATGTAAAAGTGGTCATCCAGATTTGTATATTCCATTTTTTCAAATTGGGTATGAAATATTAAAAAATGATGGGATATTAGCTTATATAACTGTAAATACCTTTATAAATAGTGTTAATGGACGAGCAATAAGAGAGTATTTTAAAAAGTCAAAAGTTATGTTGAGAATTATAGATTTTGGTGATGAGCAAATTTTTAATTCAAGAATGACGTATACATGTTTGTGTTTTATTCAAAAAAAGAATACCAATAATAAAGTTTTTTACAAAAAAAAAAGATCTAATAAACTACAACCTTTAAATAAAATGAATTTCATAGAGGTAAACTATGATAATTTAGACACTATTCAAGGTTGGAATTTAAAAAATAATAGTTTTATTAAGAATGTAGAATCTAAAGGCGTAGCATTTGAAAAAATTTATGACACTAAAAGTGGTATTGCTACATTAAAAAACAATGTTTATATATTTAAATCATACAAAGAAGATGAAAAATACTTTTACATAGATGAAAATACACCTATAGAAAAAAAAATATGTAAGAATATTATAAATAGTAATAAACTAGCAAAGTATGATGATATTAATGAATTAATGGAAAAAATTATTTTTCCATATACTCATAATCAAGATAAGCAAGCAGTATTAATAAATGAAAATAAATTTCAAATACTTTATCCTAAAGCATATAATTACATGTTTAAAAATAAAAAATTACTAGCTACAAGAGATAAAGGAAATGGAAAGTACCTAGCCTGGTATGCTTTTGGACGAAATCAATCACTAGAAAAAAGAAAAGAAAAATTATTTTTTCCTCAGTTAGTCAAAAAAGGATTTAAAACAATTTATAGCGAAGATGAAAATCTATACTTTTATAATGGTATGTGTGCATATGCTTCCAAAAATGATTTATTAAAATTACAAATAATAATGAAAACAGATAACTTTTGGAAATATATCATCAACAAAGCTAAACCTTATGCTTCTGGTTATTTTGGTTTAGGAAAAAATTATTTAAAATTTTTTGGAATAAATTGAAATATATCTTTAATAAATACATTTACAAAAGTCAAATATATTTAATTTGACTTTTGCTATTTTATTTTTTTTTAAAACCAGCTTTTTCAAGCTTGCTATAAAGCACAATATACTTGGTATGGTTTAATTCGTTACTTTTACAAGCATTCTTAATCCACTGAGTAATTGCCGATCTATCTTGTAGCTTATATAAACCTAATACATAATTTAATTCGTGTTCTTGATTACAATTAAATTCATTCCAGTCTTTACTATCACCTAAACTCATTTTCTATCCTTTCTATAAAATTTTCAATTATATTGGATTGTAAATATTATAACAAAAAGAACATAATGATTTATTCTTGGCGATATATCAAATCTTAAATACTCCAGTTAAAAAATTTATCTATTATATAAAATAAAACTTAAAAAGAAAAGTTTTTTATTTGAAAAACATTTCATAAAATGCTATAACAAGCATACAAAAGGGTATTATGATGTCTATAATGTCCCTTTTTATATAATCAGCATTAACAAAAACAAAAGATAAATTATATTATACTTTCACCTAAAGGGTGAATAAAGTAGGTTGACTTGGAAATACGATTTAAAACAAAAAGATTAGAAAAACAATATATGTCTATAAATGAAGCAATTAAGGTTTATGGACAACAAGTAGCTAAAAAATATATCATGAGAATAAATATACTACAGAGTGCTAACTCTTTTGAAGATTTATATTCTATACCTATGCTTAAATTTCACCCATTAACAGGTAATAGAAAAGGGGAGTATGCAATCTCTATTACAGGGTACTATAGACTTATCATTACTAAAAATGGTGATACGTTTGATATAGCAAAGATAGAGGAAGTGAGTAAGCATTATGATGACTAATATATATAATTCAGATTTAGCAATACATGTAGGGGAGTTTTTAGAAGAAACTTTAGAAGAGATAGGTATGACACAGTCTGAACTTGCTAATCGGTTAGGACGACCAACACAGACGGTAAATGAGATCATAAAAGGTAAAAAAAGTATAACATCAACAACAGCATTAGAACTAGAAGATGTTTTAGGTATTCCATCTCATATATGGTTAGGTTTAGAAAATCAATACCAAATAGTTTTAGCTAAACAAAAAGAGTTGGAACTTATGCAGAAAGAAACAAAACTCATATCCAACTTTCCATATGCTGATTTAGTAAAAAGTGGATTTGTAAAAGCCACAAAAAAAGCTATAGAAAGAGTAGATGAGTTAAAAAGATTTTTTGAAGTAGCAAAATTGGTTCAAATACCACAAGTGAAAGCTTATCAACCAGCATTTAGAGTATCTTCTGTAGGTAATATATCACATGAATCTATAGCTTCTTGGTTACAAGCAGGAAGAATAAAAGCAAAAGAGATACAAACAGATAAATTTGATAAAAAGAAGTTAAAAGAGGAAGTTGAAACTCTGAAAGATTTAATGAATTTAATAGACATTAATGAAGCACTTAATGAGTTACAAACTATTTTAAATAGTTGTGGTATAGCTCTTGTTTTACTCCCTCATTTTAAAAATACTAAAGTAAATGGTGCGACTTTTTGGTTAGATAAAAATAAAGCTGTAATTCTTATGAGTTTAAGAAGTGGATTTAGTGATGTTTTTTGGTTTAGTTTCTTTCATGAAGTTGGACACATACTGCTTCATCCTAAGAGAGAAGTTTTTTTAGAAGATGGCTATAGTGATGATAAATTAAAAGAACAAGAAAGTGAAGCAGATAATTTTTCAAGAGAATTATTGATAAAAGATGAAAATTTTAACACTTTTACATCAAAGAGAGATTTTAGCAAAAAAAGTGTTTTAACATTTGCCAAAGAGCAAAAGATAAAATCTTCTATTGTTGTAGGTCGTTTGATGTATGAAAAGATTATTGAGTTTAATAATTATGAGCTAAATAGTTTACGAGATAGATATAAATGGGAAATTAGTTGATTTTTTGATAATAAATAATTGGTAAACTTTTCGCTCTAGTGAAACAAAACATAAAAACTGATACAAAGAGGCTAAACAAATGAAAATAGACAATTTACAAAATATAAACTATAAAATACTAAAAGATTTTAGTTTAGATTTAAAATATAATGATGATATTTTAGATGTTGTGGTTTTAGCAGGAATAAATGGAAGTGGAAAAACTACTATTTTAGATTTTATCTATAAAAAACTTAGAGATAATATGTTTAGACTACAAGGTGATATTTATTTTAAATATAATGATAAAATCATCAAAAGTGAAAATATGCTTTTATATAAACTTAAATATCAAATTGAAAAAGACAATATTAAAGCAAAAATTATCTATATAAAAGCAAAAGATAATAATATGAATAGTTTAAAGAGTAGTATAAAACAATATATAAAATATATGATTTTTGATAAAGAGGTTTCACCAAAAGAGACTTATGCAAAAGTGAATCAATTTTTAAAAGAAATATTTTGTGATATGGATTTAAGTATCTCTTTTAGTGGATTAGATAAAGATGAAAATATTTACTTTAAAAATAGTTTCAATCAAAAAGTTCTTATAGATGATTTATCAACAGGGGAAAAAGAGATTCTTAACAAGCTCTTTTATTTCTTTATACAAAATGTTCAAGATAGCCTTATTTTGATAGATGAACCAGAGATTTCGCTACATCCAACTTGGCAAAGTTACATCTTTAAAGTTTATAAAAACCTAGCTACAAAATTTAATAACCAAATCATCATAGCTACACATTCCCCTCAGCTTGTAGCATCTACACCAAACGAGAATCTAGTTATCCTCACAAAAGAAGATGAACATATCGTAGCAAAAAATTATAATGCTTATGGAAAAGATATAAATAGTATTTTAGTGGATATTATGGGTGTTGGTTACTTGAGAGATATAGATGTAGAAAAGAAGATAGAGAAAATAAAAGATATGATGTTTAAAAATAATTTTGAGAATGATATTTTTAAAAAAGAGTTTACTGAACTTGAAAAGATGCTTGAAAATGACAATATAGAACTATCACTTATAAAACTTGAACTACAAAGAAGAAAAGATGCTTCAAGTAGATAAACAAGAACCTATATTTTTCCATGATTTTATAAAAGGTAAAAAAGTTTGGAGTGATATTAAAGATAGAAAAGAATTAAATAAAGAGTTGTTAAAAGAGCAAACTAATATGTGTGCTTATTGTGAAAGTAAGATTCCAAAAGACTATCATATAGACCATTTTTATAAAAGAGATTTATTCCCAAAATTAACATTTAATTATGATAATCTTTTTATATCATGTAATTGTGAAAAAAGTTGTGCAAAATATAAAGATAAATATGGCTTAAAAAAAGATGATTTTAATACATTTTTTTCACCACAAAATATAAATTTAGATGAGTTTGAATACTCATTAACTGGTGAGATTATAGGTAAAACTGAAAAAGCAAATAAAACCATAATAGTTTTTAATCTTAACAATAGAAGTTTAGTTGAAAAAAGAAAAACTATATCTTTAAACTCTAAAAATATGATGGATTATGATTTATTTGAGATATTTCAAGAGTTTCAAACATTTTTAGAGTTTTTGAAAAAGAATTACTAGCAACTATAATGTAAACTACATACCCTCTAAAGGGTGTTGGTAAAAAAATAATTTGTTAAAATTTCAACAATCTAGCCATCATCAAAATGGGACATGTCCCATTTTACACAATCAATTCTCTACACCTCAAAATCCTCCTCATCATTATCCCCATTTTGAGCATCAAGTAATTCACTATGCTGTATGCTTCTATTAACATCACTAGCATTATTATGTACTCTTTGTCTCATATCTGACTGTCTTGCTCCTAAATTCATCTCTTGGAGTAAATCATTGGTTGTGTTATAAACATCCTTATTATTTAGATCTGAGTTACTTATAGCATTAGAGAAAGTAGATGCTAACATTGGGTCTTGCATCATTCCACTAAATTGTTGATAAGACATACCAGTATTATGTCCGTCCATTAACATAGGGTATCCAGGTTCTTTACTTGTAAT
>Ga0256837_1002626_pt1 | contig 10965 bp, 9 predicted proteins | sample 4562384metaG_FD_185976 | JGI IMG/M metagenome (GOLD analysis project Ga0256837, IMG submission 185976) | Hydrothermal vent microbial communities from Guaymas Basin, Mexico - 4561-384 | ecosystem: Environmental > Aquatic > Marine > Hydrothermal vents | place: Mexico: Guaymas Basin | collected... | reverse complement strand
CACTTGATATTGCGTTTGATTTGGAATTAAACTCAAAAGATGATGTCACTTCGCTCATAGCAAAACTTCAAGATATTATGGATCGAAAAAACAGCTCTGATGAGATGATGCTTATCTCTGCAAGACAGATAAACGCAGTGGAGGTGACACTTCAAAATATCCAAGAGGCATTAACTCCACTCCAAGACCAAGAGCTTGAGATTTTTTCATTTCATCTCAATGAAGCGATCAAAGAGATATCAAAAATCACCAGACCATTTGAAAATGATGAGATGCTAGATAAAATGTTTGGCTCTTTTTGTTTGGGAAAATGATGAAGTATATCGCCATAGATTTGGGGCTTAAGCGCATTGGTCTTGCATACTCTGCACATAAAGATATCGTAACACCACTTCAAGCAGTGCTACGTAAAAATCGTAATCAAGCAGCAACAGATGTAAAAAAAGTGCTTGATGAGTGGGAAGTGGATGTTGTTGTTGTGGGAGTTCCTCTTGGTGGAAGCAGTGAAGACGAGATGAAACGCAGGATCGCACATTTTATGAAACTTGTTGCGTTTGAGGGTGAAGTGTATCTGCAAGATGAAGCAGGGAGCTCGCTTGAAGCTGAAAATATGATGAAAGGTGAGATTAAATATATCCGTGATGGACGTGTTGATTCACTCTCTGCAAAGATCATTTTAGAGCGATTTTTACGAAATACCCCCCCCGTTTAAAAAGTGAGTAGATTTTTTACTTTTTATTTTGATTTATTCTTCTTTTAAGTTTTGTTGTAGTTTCTTTTAAGTACTATAAATTCATGAAGAATATAACCCTAACTTTTAACACTATCGAAGAACTTGATGTAAAACTCAAAGAAACGGTAGTAGATGATACACCATCCACAATGATACAAGTATTTTGTGTAGATGAGACGCTTGATAGTGTTCAAAATATACACAAGTATTTTCAACAAAATTTTCCAAAATCAAAAGTTATGGGTACTACAACAGATGGTATAGTTCACAATTCAAATGTTTATACGGCAGCACAAAATGTAGTAACATTTACTATATTTGAAAAAACACAGTTGCAATTAGCAATGGTTGAACATAGCAATAGTTATAATAGTTCTTATGAAACAGGGGTGGCTATTGCAAAGCAGCTCTCTACTCCAACAACAAAACTACTTATCAGTTTTGCAGATGGGATTCACACAAATGCAGAAGAGTATCTTCATGGAATTGACTCTGTTAATGACTCTTTGATCGTATCTGGTGGTATGGCTGCTGATAATGGCAATCTTGTCAAAACATATATCTTTACAAATGAAAAGATTATATCTTCAGGAGCGATTGCGATCGCTTTAAACTCTGAAGAATTAAAAGTAGTAACAAACTATACGTTCGATTGGATGCCAATAGGTAAAAAGCTCACTGTTACAAAAGCGATTAAAAATCGTGTGTATGAGATCGATGGTATCTCCGCAGTTGATATCTACTCAAAATATATGGGACCCGAAGTAGCTGAAAAACTTCCACAAATTGGTATAGAATTTCCGCTTGTAGTAGAGAAAGATGGTATGCATATAGGTCGTGCACCTATTGCAAAGCATGATGATAACTCTCTCACTTTTGCTGGTAACCTTGAAGAGGGTGAAGAGGTGCGTTTTGGTGTTGGTAATGTTGATACCATTTTAAGAAGTGGACGGTATCAGATAGACAAGATGCTTAGTCAGTTAAAGTATAAAACTGAGGCAGTTTTTATCTACTCATGTATGGCAAGAAGACGTTTTTTAGATAAACAGGTGAGAAAAGAGTTGCAAAAATTTGAAGCGATTTCAGATTGTAGTGGTTTTTTTACCTATGGAGAGTTTTTTCATTCTAAAAATTCAAATGAACTTTTTAATGAGACGATGACAGTAGTTCTTCTTTCTGAGAGCTCAAAACAAGCTTCCTCTTATAGTTTTGAAGAGTATGAAAATGAGGAGTTTTTTGTCAAATCTGAGCATATCATAGCTCATCTTGCAAATGCAGTCTCAACAGAACTTGCCGAACTTAATGAAAACCTTGAGAAGAAAGTCAGACAAAGTTCTGAGTATATTTATAAACAAGCTTATTTTGATAAGCTAACAGGTTTACCAAATAGATTGAGCCTTATGGAAGATTTGCAAAATTCGATAGGTGACATACTATTTTTGATAAATATAGATGATTTTACCATCATTAATGATTTTTACGGTCATGCGATAGGCGATAAGGTTTTAGCAAAACTTGCAGAACTTTTAGCAGATTTGGTGCAAAAGAAAAACGCACAGGTTTATAAACTCCCTTCAGATGAGTATGCGATTATCATAGATATGGTGCATTCACGTGAGGCTATCGAAAATGAGATCAAATCAATATTGCAAAGTATCAGTACAACAGAGTTTGCTTTTAGTGGGCATTTTACTCATGTATCAGTTACAATCTCTGCAGCATTTATCAATAAAGAAAAAACAGGTCTTATCAATGCCGATATGTCACTAAAACTTGCGAAAAAAGCGGGTAAAAACTATATGATATTTGAAGAAGATCTTCAACTTGCACAACAGTATGAGAAAAATGTTAAGATTGCAAATATCATAAAAGATGCGATAGTAAAAGATAAAATCTACCCTTATTTTCAGCCTATGTTTGAAACAAAATCTCGTAAACTTCATAAGTATGAAGCTTTAGTCAGGTTAGAAACACCTCAAGGGGAGATCTTAACCCCATACCATTTTTTAGATATCTCTCAAAAAATCAAGCTTTATCCTCAGATAACTAGAATCATGGTAGATAAAACTTTTGCTACATTTAAAGAAAATGGGAAAAGATTTAGTATAAATCTTGCATTTAGTGATATTGTAAATCATCAAACAAGAGAGATACTTTTTGAAAAAATTGTTGAATATGGAGTTGCACAACAGTTGACTATCGAGATTCTTGAAAATCAAGAGATTGAAGATGAGATAATGATGCTTGAGTTTATCAATAAAGTTTATGAACTTGGTGCAAAGATAGCTATTGATGATTTTGGAAGTGGCTTTGCAAATTTTGAACATATGACAAAGATACGTTCTGATTATATGAAGATAGATGGTTCTTTGATTAAAAATATCGATAAAGATGCAAACTCACGGCTTGTTGCAGAAACTATTGTTATGTTTGCTAAAAAACTTGGTAAAAAAACAGTAGCAGAGTTTGTACACTCAAAAGAGGTATATGAAGTTGTCAAAGAGTTAGATATTGATTATGTTCAAGGGTATTATTTCGCAGAACCATCTGCGAAACTATTGCAAGATTGAGTTTTTTAGACTATAAAAGTCCAAAAAACTTTGCTGCTTCAGCTTCATCATCTTCGAGATTTTCAGGAGCAAATAACGGATCATCCTCCATCAGTTTTGTAGCTTCTGTTTTGCAGTACTCAAAAAGTACTTTCTTTGCACAATCGTTATCTGTGATAAAACCATAACCACTAAACTGGTAAGGATCTTCTTGTTCAATACATAAGATAATCCCCTCACACTTCTCCTCTACAAGCTCAACAAGAGTTCTGTACTTGATGTTAAACTCAGTTGCATGCCATCCTATCTCTTCGAGCTCTTTGTTTGAAAACTCAGCAACACCATCAGCTGTTGTGTCATCGTAAGAAGCACGATCAGCATTGAGTGCTATGAGCTCTTGCCAGTTTGAAAAAGCTTTAATAAGCACTCGCTCATCATCTTCTACAATCTGGTAGTTTTTGCCAAATATATCTGCAATGCTCAGTGGCTTTGGCGGTGTAAGAGCACTTACAGATTGAGGTTTGTTTTGCCCTGAAAAGATCAGCGGATCACTGTTTTGTACAAGATCGTAGATGATCTCACCTTTGTATGTGATTGCAAAAGGTTTAGTAGAGTTGATAGCTTTGAGTAGCTCAGCTCTGTTGGTGATGATAATTTCGTTAAATAGATTAAATTTTTTCATGATATATCCTAGAGTGGTTTGTAAAGTTTCTGTGTTATTATACTCAAGTATGAGATTAAACTACAATATTTTTGTTAAGAACTAAGTTTAGTCTAATAAAAGTTTTACCAAATTTTTAGTATAATGCGACAAATTTTTCAAGGATAAAGCCTTGAAGCCCAAGGAATAATAATGGCATTAAATGTTTACTATGATAAAGATACAAGTTTAGACTTAATCAGAAGCAAAAAAGTTGCAATGATCGGTTTTGGTTCTCAAGGACACGCACACGCTGAAAACTTAAGAGACAGTGGTGTTGAAGTTTGTATCGGTCTTAGAAAAGGTGGATCTAGCTGGGCAAAAGCTGAAGCGAAAAACTTTGAAGTTCTTACAGTTGCAGAAGCATCTGCTAAAGCTGATGTTGTAATGATCCTTCTTCCAGATGAAAACCAAGCTGAGATCTACAAAAACGAAATTGAGCCAAACCTCAAAGAGGGAGCAACTATCGCATTTGGTCACGGTTTTAACATCCATTATGGACGTATTCAACCACGTAAAGATATCAATGTTACTATGATTGCTCCAAAAGCTCCAGGTCACACTGTACGTAGCGAGTTTGTTCGTGGTGGTGGTATCCCTGATCTTATCGCTGTTGGTCAAAACCCAAGTGGAAACACAAAAGAGTTAGCTCTTTCTTACGCTTCTGCTATTGGTGGTGGACGTACTGCAATCATCGAGACAACTTTCAAAGATGAGACTGAGACTGACCTTTTTGGTGAGCAAGCAGTTCTTTGTGGTGGTACAGCTGCACTCGTTCAAGCTGGTTTTGAAACATTAACTGAAGCTGGTTATGCTCCAGAGTTAGCTTACTTTGAGTGTCTTCATGAACTTAAACTTATTGTTGACTTGATGTTTGAGGGTGGTATTGCTGATATGAGATACTCTATCTCTAACACTGCTGAGTATGGTGATTATGTTTCTGGTAAACGTGTTATCAATGCTGAGTCTAAAGCTGCTATGAAAGAGATCTTAAAAGAGATCCAAGATGGTAGATTTGCAAAAGACTTCATCTTAGAAGGCCAAGCAGGGTATCCACGTATGAATGCTGAGCGTGCAAACGATCAAGAGCTTCTTATCACGAAAACTGGTAACAAACTTCGTGCTATGATGCCATGGATTTCAGCAAACAAAATCGTAGACCAAGACAAAAACTAAAATAGCGACGCAACTTCTGCGTCGTTACACTCGTCATGTACTTTTAGTACACTTCCTCGCTATACTCCTTGAATTTGCACCACTCTTTTAGTTTTAAACATTTTATTTTATAAGCTCCTTCACAAAAGCATCCAAATTTAATACACACTAAGCAAAAATCCACAGTTTTTACATGAACTAAATTTACAATAACTTTTGTAATCTAATTAATGTTGAGAGTAGTATTGCATTTTTGTCTACATTGGAGCTTTTCATCTTCAGTTCGCTCTCTAGAAGAAGTTGATGGAGTTTGGAGTATGTGGTAGGTTTAAACTTTAGGCTGAGTGCTGCTTTTTGATCTACGACAAATTTTGGAGCAGGGTAGCCTAGAATATCGAGTGCATTTGGTGCTCCATTGACACGAATGTAGATGTTAAACATATAGAGTTGAGTGATATATGATGTGATAGCTGTCAGTACACGAATCTCATCTTCTCCATGATCTAAAATATTTTTGAGATCATTTTGAAATGGCTTTTTTGTTAAAAGCTCTACAATAAAACTATCAAGATTTACCTCACTAAGACCATAAACTAGATTTTCAACATCTTTTGTTGTTATCTCTCTATCGTAGACACGAAATTTATCTATCTCGTTGACACATAAAGCTATATCGCCGTTGTGGATCCCAAGAAGATGGGAGATTGTATATTTATCGATTTTGACATTTTTTTCTTGTGCTATTTGTGCGATAATATTTTGTGCTTCATACTCTTTAGGGTGAAAAAAACGCACACTCATAACATTGAATTTTGCAAATGTTTTTTTATTGTTATAAGTCTTGTGGTCACTCCCATAGTAGGCATAAATAAATATATTGTCAGGGTTTTTCATGCAGTATTCAAAAAGGATTTCAAGCTCTTTTTTTGGTACTTTTTTCTCTGACTTGATAATGAGGATATTTCTATCCCCAAAAAGTGAACCTTGTGAGAGATGAGCTTTTGCTGAAGTGAAATCGTACTCATCATGGTAGTATGATAGTATATTTGCATCATCAACACTTCCCATCATCTTTGTGTACATATCAATAAGAAAGAGACTCTCACCAAAAAAGATAAAAGCATTGGAGAGTTTTTTTGCTCGAAGAAGCTGGTCAAATTCTGACTTGTACATCTTCATCCTCTAAAACAGCTGCATAGATTTTTGCTCTTGCGATATCAACTCTCTCTATGCGAACTTTTACATCTTCAAAGAGTACAACATTGACAGGGTTTGTAATGTAGAGTTTTGCACCTGTAATGCTATCGTGTATCTCTGCACGAATCTCAGGATCGGTTGAGCTGATACGCGCATGAAATATATTGTTACATTGTGTTTGTGCCCATCGTGCAAATTTACGTGCCATAAACTCTACCTCTATCGTACTTGCTTCACGCTCTTTTTCACTGATGCTCATAGCTAGTGTTTCGATGTTACGAAGCACATAAGAGCCCTCTTGAGTGTCATTTGCATTTATCGCTTTTAAAAGACGATGCACAATAAGGTCGGAGTATCGTCGAATCGGGGAAGTAAAGTGGGTGTATGCTTCAAATCCAAGCCCAAAGTGTCCAGAGTTGAAAGGTGCATAACGAGCTTGCATTTGTGAGCGAATGATAAGAGTATCAACCTCACTCTCAAGATCCATCTCCTTTGCTTGACGCTGAATATCACTTATGGTCTCTTTGATACTCCCTTTAATATCGATGTTCATCCCGATACTTGAGAGTTCTTGATAGAGCTTTTGGAGTTTTGCCTGAGAGGGTGGCTCATGGATTCTAAATATCCCCCTCTCATACTGTGCTGCTGCTTCTTTGTTAGCTAAGAGCATACAGTCTTCTATTAGAGCATGAGACGGTGTCTCCTCTGCCTGTGTGGTTGCAACAATATTGCCATCTTTATCTAGCTTCATCTCAAGTTCAGTTGAACGGAAGTTATATCCTAATTTTAAGCGCTCTTTTTTCAAAGCATCTGTGATTTTCTGGAGTTTTTTCAGATCTTGAAAGATCTTCTCTTCATCACTGTTTTTTGCTTTGAGTTTGCCATCAAACATCGTATCTATCTCTTCGTAGTTAAACCTGCGTTTGGAGTGTATAAGTGCTTCATACACACTAGAGCTTGTTACTTCAAGCGTAGTGGTGTCAAGGTGTATCTCAAATACATAAGCGAGTCTGTCCACATGGGGTTGGAGTGAACAGAGTGTCTCACTTAACTGACGAGGTAACATAGGGATGGAGCGGTGTGGTAGGTAGATAGAGAAACTTCTGTAGATTGCTTCATTATCAAGTGCTCCAAAAGGTTGCACATACTCACTCACATCAGCAATAGCAACATAGAGGATGGAGTTTTCATCATCCCAGCAGATAGCATCATCAAAATCTTTGGCAGTAACAGGATCGATAGTACAAAAGTAAAGATCTCTTAGGTCTTTGCGTTTTGGATATTTTGCTGCATTTACAGGTGGAAATGATTTTGCAATCTCAAGCACATCATCTTCAAACTCATCATGCTTGTTAAACTGAGCAAGTACGATCTTCTCATCAACCAAAGGGTCATCGATATTGCCAAGCTTTTGCATAATGGTGTTTTGAAGGTTGTCTATCTGAAAAACATCTCCAAGCTCATAACCATCAAGCTCATCTTGCGTTAGTTCTGCTCCTATTGGGTACTCTGTTTTTAGATCAACCAAAGATTTTCTACCCTCTTTAAGTATGATGTAAGCAACAGAGTAACTTTGCTCTTTACCTACAATCTCAGATATAGTTGCTTTTGGGGTTCCACGTTTTCCAAGAACACGTTTAGCTATAACCAAGTCACCTTCACTTGCATCTGCCAAGCCACCTTCATCGATGAAAAGATCGTGTGTGAGTTCACCTATGACATTAAGGTAAGCTGTGCCTTTTTGAACTAAAGAGATAGTTCCTGCACGATATTTGGAGTGAAATTTATAGATGTTTTCTTTGTAGGTCAAGTACCCTTTTGTGAGCCACTCATGAATGAGCTGTTGTTCATCAGAAGCGATATCTTGCTCACTCAAACCATGAGTGAGCTTTATAAGTAGAGATTTCAAGGAGGATTATTTTACAGATTCTAAAGCAGTATCAAAGCTCTCTTCATCTAAGCCATACTTAGCGATAAGCTCTTTAGCTGCTGCAATACTAGCATCTGTTACTACACCATTGATAGGCACAGCAATACGAACAACATGCAAGATCTGTGCTGCACGTTTGTCATCATCTTCAGCTTTATCTGGTTCTTGACAGTTTCTGATAACATCAACAAGACCCTCCTCAAATTTCCATTGAGCAAAGATAGTAGCACTTACTTCAGGAGTATCTACACCAACTACTTCACGCTCAGCTGCTTCAACATCACCAAGCTCTTTGAGTGCATCTCTGAACTCCTCTTGTTTACCATCAGCGATAACTTGCTGAGCGATAAGAACTTTTCCAATCTCAACTAAAAACGCAGCAGGGGAGAGTACACCCATAAGCTTATTTTCTTTTCTAAGACACCACGATGTAATGAGTGCATGTTGCTTTTTAGAAAGAGCAGAAAACATATCGTTGCTGATCCCATAAGGAGAGAGATCAAGTGAGAAGCTCTTTTTTACAATCGAAGCTAGTGCAAAACCACGTACTGTTCCCATACCAAAAAGACCAACTGCTTGGCTTATAGCATTGATCTCACGGCTAAAACCGTAGAGTGGAGAGTTTGCCGCTTTTAGGATATCAGCAGTAAGAAGGGGATCTTTTTCCAAAATTTTAACCATATCGTTAAAACTACTGTCTGGATCTTGATACACCGCTTCAATCTGCATCGCAGACTCTGGAAGTGGTGGAAGTTGTTTGATTTTCTTGAGGATATCTTCAGTCATTTTATCTCACTTTAGTTTTTATATCTGTCAAATTATAGTCATAAGAGTGTAAATAAATACTGAATATTTACAAAAAACTGATATATTTTTACAAATATTAAAATCAAAGGATAGAACAATGCAAAGAGATGCGATGCTTACGCAACTTGGTTATGCACCAAATGCAGCACTTTTAACACAGCTTGAAAAGATTGAGAACAATACAGCTGGATATGAAAAAATTCAAAAACATATTATGGATCTACACGATCATTTAAAAGTAAATAATGGCTATGTAGCTCTTTCAAATTCTAATGATTATTTTAAGATAAAAATTGATGCACCAACACCAGAATTAGCAGCTGAAGCACACGAGAAAGTGCAACATTTTTCTGAAAAATTTAAAGTAAATCTGAAAAAACTTGAACAAAAAGAGACTTACTATATTTTAGGGTTTCACCACTAACCGTGAAGGAGCCGATGAGCCTAGAGGGGTATGATAAGCTTGTAGAGGAGTTTAAATACCTTGTTGAAGTTGAAAAGCCAAAAGTCGCACATGAGAAACTTGTTGCTGCGGCATTGGGTGATAGAAGTGAAAATGCAGATTATCAAGCAGCAAAAGAGAAGCTGCGTTTTATCGACAAGAGACTTTTTTACCTTAATAAGATGATACAAAATGCAGTAGTTATAGACCCCTCGCTACACAATCATGAAAAAGTCTCTTTTGGAAGTAGTGTTACACTTTGTAACCTTGAAAATGATAATGAAGAGAGATATACACTCTGCGGTGTTCTTGAGTCTGAACCAGAAAACAATCTTATCTCGATCCACTCCCCTTTGGCAAAAGCTATGCTAGGCAAAGAGGTTGGAGATGATTTTAAGATAAAGCTTCCAAAAGAGGTAAAAGAGTATGAGATAGAAAAGATAGAGTATATCAATATCTTCTCTTTGAAAAAAAATATCCGCACAAAAAAAGATTTTGCTTTCCATTAAAACAAATCTAACAACATTTTAGATATAATCTGCTTTTAAAAACCAATTTTTTAGGATTACTACCGTGAGCCAACAACTACCAGATATAGAAAAACAACTTGCAAATCACAAGTTAACACAAGAGGATTATACACATATTAAAGAGATTTTGGGGCGTGAGCCAAATCTTGTAGAGCTTGGAATCTTCTCAGCTATGTGGTCTGAGCACTGTTCATACAAAAGTTCAAAAGTGCACCTTAGTGGTTTCCCTACAAAAGCACCATGGGTTATCCAAGGACCAGGTGAAAATGCAGGTGTTATCGACATCGGTGATGGGTATGCTGCTGTATTTAAGATGGAATCACACAACCACCCAAGTTTCATAGAACCGTATCAAGGTGCTGCAACAGGTGTTGGTGGAATCATGCGTGATGTCTTTACAATGGGTGCTCGTCCAGTTGCCAACCTAAATGCATTACGTTTTGGAAATGTACTTAATGATGATGATATCTCAAAACACCAACGCTATTTGGTTCGTGGTGTAACTGAGGGTATCGGTGGATATGGTAACTGTATGGGTGTACCAACTATCGGTGGTGAAACAAGTTTTGATGAGTGTTACAACGGAAATATCCTTGTAAATGCATTTACACTTGGTATCGCAAAATCTGATGAGATTTTCTATGGTAAAGCAGAAGGTATTGGAAATCCTGTTTTATATGTTGGTGCAAAAACTGGTCGTGATGGTCTTGGTGGGGCTGTGATGAGTTCAGATAGTTTTACAGAGGAGTCAAAATCACTTCGTCCAACTGTGCAAGTGGGTGATCCTTTTACTGAGAAACTTCTTTTAGAGGCTTGTTTAGAGCTTTTTAAAACTGATCATGTTATTGGGATCCAAGATATGGGTGCAGCAGGTCTTACATCATCTTCGTTTGAGATGGCAGGTCGTAGTGGTAGTGGTATG
>Ga0256837_1002625_pt1 | contig 10965 bp, 9 predicted proteins | sample 4562384metaG_FD_185976 | JGI IMG/M metagenome (GOLD analysis project Ga0256837, IMG submission 185976) | Hydrothermal vent microbial communities from Guaymas Basin, Mexico - 4561-384 | ecosystem: Environmental > Aquatic > Marine > Hydrothermal vents | place: Mexico: Guaymas Basin | collected... | reverse complement strand
TTTATTTTAATAGACATATTATCTTGTATAGAATTTACTGTTTTAAATGTATGCTTTGGTACATATACCTTACTGTAAACACCAAAACCTATAACACCAGCTACAACTGCACCTACAATATATTTTTTCATTTTAATACCTACTTTTAATTTTATAGTTGTATTGTATTAAAAAAGTGTTAACAAAGCATTAATAGTCTAACATATATTTAAAATTTTAATATTATTTTTGTACCAATACCTAATTTACTATCTATTATAATTTTAAAATTATTTTCAATACACAATTTTTTTACTATATTCATCCCTATACCAATACCTCTATTTGTCTCTTTATAATATCTTTCAAATATTTTTTGTGGATTATGCATACCTATACCTGTATCTTCTATAATTAATTCATTACTATTTAGTTTTATAAATATATTACCTTTTGGTTTATTATATTTACAACTATTTGATATAATATTATCTATTATTCTCATAAAACTATTTTTATCTAAATTTTTTTCTATTTTAATTACTTCTAAAACAAAGTTTATATTTGGGTATATTTGTTTAAAATAATTAACTCTTTGATTAATCAAACTAGTTAAATCAATGTTATCTTTATGTTTATCTACAAACCCATGTGCTATAAATTCAAAATTTTTATACAAATCAGATATTCTTCTTGCACTTAATTCAATTTTCTCTATCTCTTGACTTGGATTAGTTTTTGATATAAATTTACTATTAAGTAATATTGATGTTATTGGAGTATTTAAATCATGTACAATATCTTTAAAAAATTCATCTAATATCTCTAAAGCTTTTTTCATTGGATACAAGGTATACAATGACGATACAAATGAAAAAACTAATAAAAATATTATTGACAAAATAAATAATAAAAATATTTTATCCTTTATTAATTCAATTTTTTCATTATATTTTTTTATTGGATATATTATTTTAAGTGATTTATTTTTTATACTTGATATTGGGAATAAACTATATACACTATTTTTATCATTAAAATATAATATAAAATATTTTTTATCTTTTTTTATATCTACAATATCTACAATAAATTTCTTACTTTTAAAATTATAATTATATTCTCTCATCTCTAGTAAAATATTTGTATTTAATATATGCTTTTGCTCTTTATAGTAAAGATATGCAATTATTGTAGTAAAGACTGATAAAACAATAAAAAAAAGACTAAATGTTTTAACTAATGCTTCTTTTTCATATCTTTTCAAGTCGATATCCTATCCCTCTTATATTTACTATCTCAATATCTAACTCTTTCTTAATTCTACTTATATGTACCCTTAATGCCGATAATGTTGGATGTTCCATTAGATCTAAAATTTCATCTTTATTTATTGTTTTACCAATATTTTTTATAAATAATTCAAAAATTGAATTTTCAACATACCCCATATCTATAATTTTATTATCTTTTGTTAATTCTTTTGTTTTAATATCATATTTTATATTTTTATATACTAAATTTCCATATAACCTTTTTAATACTGATTTTATACGTATTAATAGTTCATCAAAATCAAATGGTTTTTTTATATAGTCATCACAACCAACATCAAAACCTGTTGATATTGACTTTATATCAATCAATGCAGATATAAAAAATGCAGGAGTATTATCACCACTATCTCTTAATTCTTTTAATAAATCTGTACCATTTATATATGGAACATTAATATCAAATAGATATAAATCATATTTGTTTTCATATGTTAGTTCTAACACTTCATTACCATTTTCTGCTAAAGTCACATCATAATATTCTAAACTTAATAACTTTATTAAGGTAGAAGACAAAATACTATCATCTTCAAGTAGCAATATTTTCATATATAAAATTCCTTTATTTTTCTATTTTAAAAAGTATATTTAAAGCATCCTTTAGATATCATCGCGGTATATATTAAAAGCAAATTATAAGGTAATTTATTTAATGGAAGATAAAATAAAGAAAAATTATAGACCAAATGTCGCTGCTATTGTTTTATCGTCATCATACCCTGCTAAATGTGAGATATTTATAGCATCTAGAATTGATGTTGAAGATGCCTGGCAATTTCCACAAGGTGGTATTGATAAAGGCGAAACACCTAAAGAGGCTTTGTTTAGAGAGTTAAAAGAAGAGATTGGGACAAATGATATAGATATCATTGCCCAATATCCTGATTGGGTTAGTTATGATTTTCCACAATCTGTTGCTAATAGAATGGCACCATTTGATGGACAAACACAAAAGTATTTTTTAGTAAAACTCAAAAAAGGTGCTAAAGTTGATATAAATACTGAAATACCTGAATTTAGTAATTATAAATTTGTAAAGACAGAAAAGTTGAATGATTATATTACTTTTTTTAAAAGAACTGTTTATAAAAAAGTATTAAAATATTTTAAAAATGAAGGTTATATATAAAGATGAAGTGGAGCTAAATTATGTTAAAAGTTTTAAAATTTGGTGGTACTAGTGTTGGTACTTTAGAAAGAATACAAAATGTTGCAAATATAATTAAAAATCTAAAAGATAATGGTGATGATATAGTTGCAGTTGTTAGTGCTATGAGCGGAGAAACAAATAAGCTTATAGAGTATGCACAAACTTTTAGTAAAAACCCTACTGCTTCTGAAGTTGATATGCTATTAAGTTCAGGAGAAAGAGTAACCTCTGCCCTACTATCAATAGCTCTAAACGATCAAGGTTATGAAGCAACTTCTATGAGTGGAAGAGAAGCTGGAATAGTAACAAACTCTTCTCATACAAAAGCTAGAATTGAATCTATTGACCCTTCAAATATGCAAAAAGCCTTAAAATCAGGAAAAATAATTATTGTTGCAGGTTTTCAAGGTATAAGTATAGAAGATCAAAGAGTTACTACACTTGGTAGAGGTGGTAGTGATCTAACTGCTGTTGCTCTTGCAGGTGCATTAGAAGCTGATCTTTGCGAAATATATACTGATGTAGATGGGATATATACAACTGATCCTCGAATCGAACCTAAAGCCAAAAAACTAGAAAAGATATCTTATGATGAGATGCTTGAATTAGCAAGTTTGGGTGCTAAAGTTCTACAAAACAGATCAGTAGAGATGGCAAAAAAACTAAATGTTAATTTAGTATCAAGAAGTAGTTTTACACCCAAAGTAGAAGGTACATTAATCACAAAAGAGGAGAATATTATGGAAGCACCAGTAGTAAGCGGAATTGCACTAGATAGAAATCAAATAAGAGTTGGAATGTATGGAGTAGCAGATAAACCAGGAATTGCTTCATCTATTTTCACTTCTCTTGCTGATGCAGATATAAATGTTGATATGATAGTACAAACAAGAGGTCAAGATAACACTACAAATCTTGACTTTACTGTTCCAAATGAAGATTTAAAGAAAACAGAAGCTGTGATGCTAAATTTTAAAGATGATAGTGAATTAATAGATTATAATGACTCTATTTGTAAAGTTTCTATTGTTGGTGTAGGTATGAAATCCCATACGGGTGTTGCATCAAAAGCATTTACTGCTTTAGCAAAAGATAATATCAATATCAACATTATAAGTACAAGTGAGATTAAAATATCTATGGTAATTGATGAAAAATATGCAGAATTAGCAGTTAGATCCCTTCATGATGCATATGAGTTAGATAAATAAGGTTTTTTATTGCAAGAGTTTACAAATTGGACAATTGATACAATAAGAGAAGATAAACTTCTTGGACCTTGGCTAGAAGAGAGAAAATATGATTGGCTTCCTTTAATAGCAAAATCAGTTACTAATGTTATTGACAATGGTAAATCAGTACTTATTATAACTGATGATGAACATGAATGGTTTATGAAATATATTTTAACAAATATCAATAAAAAAAGTCTAAAAAGACCACTATTACCTTTTTATTCATTTGACTCATTTACATCAAATTTAGAAAATATAAAAAGTGAAATTGATATTGAGCTTATTCATGATATGTTAAGTATCTCTTTTCCAAATGGCTATTTCTTTTGGTATATAGGGAAAAGCCAAAGTAAAAGAGCAACATTAGCAAAAATATCAAAACAACCTCTTTTATGGTTAATGGATGAAGAGTTATCAAATAGCTTTTATTTGGATAGTACTGATGAAGCTTTAGATATACGGTTATTAAATATGTTCAGACTATTTGATAAAACTTTAAGTGCTACACTTTTTGCTGAAGTAGATGTATTAAAATAAGATGTACTTACAATCTACCCTTTTCATTGTAAATAGTGTTGAAAATGCTTTTGATGAGATATCTTTAACTTTACCAAAACATAGTGTAAGAGTTATTAAAAATGAAGAGGAAGGTAAAAATGAATTTTTACAAATTCATGCACAAAAAGCTATAAAAGAAGCATATATTGCAACATCTCAAATAAAATATATCTTCTTATGTGGTAACTCTTTTAGAATTGAAGCTCAAAATTCACTTTTAAAAGTATTAGAAGAACCACCTAAAAATATTATATTTCTTATAATAACATCATCTAAAAATTCTATTCTACCAACAATATTATCTAGAGTTCAAGTAAGGTATTTAAAAACAAAAAAAGAGATAGAACCTATAAACTTAAATGTTAAGAAACTAGAACTAAAAGATATATATACTTTTCTAAAACAAAATCAACGAGTTTCTAAACATGATGCTAAAAATATAATAGAATCTATACTATATTCAATAAATAAAGAACAAGTATCACTTACACAAAAAGAGCTACATAGTTTTAGTACAGCTATGAAATTACTAGAATTAAATTCACGACCAATAAATGTATTAACAACATTGTTATTAAATATTATTACTAAGTAATAGATAAAGTTTAGGATATATTATGGAATATTATAAAATAGATAATTCAAATTCATTAGAATTATTTAAAAAAATAGGATCAGATGAAATAGGTTCTAAAATAATGTCAAAAAAAACAAACTCACATCTTCTATACATAAAAGATCTCCATGTAGGTGCTGGCAATATACTAAAACAAGATGCTTTATCTGTTGGTGCTGATTTAGCTGTACCTATTGGTACAATATTAGCAAAAGATAAATATATTGATGCTATTTTAATGGGTACAACAAAACAGTTTGAACAATTATCAAAAAAAGAATTAGTACAACCATTTGGATTAAAAGGTTTAGCAAAAGAGTTAAAGTCATTTATAAATACAAAACAATTTCCAACAAAAATAATGGGTATAATAAATGCAAATGATGATAGCTTTTTTTCAAAAAGTCGATTTTGTGGAGAGAGTGCAATTAAAACAACTCTTCAGATGATTAAAGATGGTGCAACTATTATAGATATAGGAGCAGTTTCAAGTCGTCCTGGAAGCATAGCGGTAGATGAACAAGAGGAACTATCAAGAATACAACCAATATGTGATCTTATTAAACAAACTAAGCTATATAATAAAGCTACATTTAGTATAGATAGCTATACACCTACTGTAATAGAATATGCTCTTAAAAGTGGATTTAAAATTGTAAATGATATTACAGGTTTACAAAATGATGAAGTTGCAAAACTAGTAGCTAAATATGATGCTTCAGTTGTCATAATGCATATGCAAAAAGATCCATCAACAATGCAAAATAATCCTAACTATAAAAATATAATAATAGATATAGATAACTTTTTCAAACAAAGAATAGAAAAAGCAAAATCTTTTGGTATAAAAGACATTATACTTGATGTGGGCATTGGTTTTGGAAAAACTCTAGAGCATAACATTACACTACTTAAAAATATGGAACACTTTAAGCACTTTGGATATGAGATTCTTATAGGTGCTAGTAGAAAATCTATGATAGATAAAATAGTACCTAGCGATATAGAAGATAGACTTCCAGCTACTCTTGCAATACATCTTGATAGTATAAAAAAAGGTGCATCAATTGTAAGATGTCATGATGTAAAAGAACATTTTCAAGCTATACAAGTACAAGAGGCAATACAGAATAGTTTAATTTAAAATTATATTTATATAATAAAAAGTGCTAAAAGTAAACCAGCAAAAGCTATAGTTATAAGACTTAGCTGGTTTATACTTTTATTATAAAATAGTTTATTCATAAAAATTATGAGTTAACTATATTTTCTATAATCCATACAATAGATGGATCTTCTAAAGTTGACGTATCTTGAGTTATAGCTTCACCTTTTACAATACTTCTTAAAATTCTTCTCATTATTTTACCACTTCTTGTTTTTGGAAGATCAGGAACAAATGCCATATCATCACAAAGTGCAATTGCACCTATTTCAGATTTAATCATACCATTAATCTCTTTCATAGTTTCAAGTTCATCTGCAATACCATCATCAGACTTTAAAACAATATATGCAAAGATACCCTCACCTTTTATCTCATGTGGTTTTCCTACAACTGCAACTGCTGCTACATTAGTATGTTTTTTAACAGCAGCTTCTACTTCTGCTGTTCCCATTCTATGTCCAGATACATTTATAACATCATCAGTACGACCTGTAATAGTGATATACCCATCATCATCCATCATTGCACCATCTCCTGAGAAATATACAGGTTTTCCATCTTTTTTACAATCACCAAAATATGACTTTTCAAATCTTTTTGGATCATTCCAAATTGTTCTAATCATAGATGGCCAAGGTTTTGTAATACATAAAAACCCTTTTTCTCCTATCTCAGTTTGTATACCATCTTCATCTATAATCTCTGCTACTATTCCAGGTAGTGGAAATGTTGCACAAGCAGGTTTTATAGGAGTAGCAGCTGGAAGTGGAGATACTATATGCCCCCCTGTTTCTGTTTGCCAATATGTATCTACTATAGAACAGTTTGAATTACCAACTTGCTCATAGTACCATTTCCATGCAGGTGGATCAATTGGTTCACCAACAGTTCCTAATATTCTTAAACTACTTAAGTCATATTTACTTGGATCATCTTCACCTGTTTTATGTAATAGTCTTATCGCTGTTGGTGCAGTATAAAATTGGTTTATTTTATACTCTTCAACCATTCTCCAACATCTTCCAGCATCAGGAAATGTTGGTACTCCTTCAAACATTACAGTTGTAGCTCCAGCAGCTAAAGGTCCATATACTATATATGTATGTCCTGTAATCCAACCAACATCTGCTGTACACCAAAAAGTATCATTATCTTTAATATCAAATACCCATTCCATAGTCATTTGAGCCCATAAAATATATCCAGCACTACTATGTTGTACACCTTTAGGTTTACCTGTAGATCCACTTGTGTATAATAAAAATAGAGGATCTTCACTATCCATAGGTTCTGCTTCACAAATAGGTGACTCTTGCTTTATCAATTCATTATAACTATAGTCTCTTCCTGACTTCCAAGTGATATCTTGTCCATTTCTTTCAACGATACAAACATTTTGTACACACTCACACCCCTTTTCTAGTGCTACATCTACAACTGGTTTTAACATATATGGTTTACCTTTTCTAAAAGCACCATCAGCAGTTACAACTAGCTTTGCAGAAGCATCAATAATTCTATCTCTTAGAGCCTCAGCAGAAAATCCACCAAATACTATACTATGAATAGCCCCTATTTTTGCACAAGCAAGCATAGTAATAGCAGATTCAGGAATCATTGGCATATAAACAACTACTCTATCCCCTTTAACTATTCCAAACTTATTTTTAAACATATTTGCAGTTTGATTAACTCTATAATACAACTCTCTATAAGTGATAATCTCTTTATCACCATTATCACCTTCAAATATAATTGCTGCTTTATTTTTCTTTGTATCCAAATGTCTATCTACACATTGATGTGCCACATTCATTTTACCACCATCAAACCATTTATAAAATGGTGCATTTGATTCATCTAAAACAGTATCAAAAGGTTTAAACCAATCAATTTTTTCATTAGCAAATCTTGACCATGTACCCTCATAATCATTATCAAACTCTTCAACTAATTCTTTATACTCACACATATTTTTTATCAATGGATCTTTAAAGTTCTTTTTTATTGGATTGAAAATTTCACTCATATTCTTACCTTATTTTTTAATTTATATAATTCTATTATAAGTTTATTAAATAGCATTTGAATAGCATTTTAATATTAAAACTAAAGTTATATTTAAAAAAAGTTTTCGTTACATATGGTAACTATATTTTGCATCATAAATAATATTTTAATCAATGTAATAATTAAATTCTGACATTTAATGATTTTAATAAGATTTAACAATATTTAATGAATTAATAAAGTTTAAATTCTTTTATGCTAGTATGCGGACAAAATACGAAGTTAAGAGGCAAATTATGAAAAACTTAGTTATTGTCGAGTCACCTGCAAAAGCTAGAACTATCACAAAATTTTTAGGTCCAGACTATAAAGTGATGGCATCTATGGGTCATGTACGAGATCTACCAAAGTCAAAATTAGGTTTTGATCCTGAAAATAATTTTGAACCTCAATATATGGTGTCACGAGATAAAACTAAAATAATTGCCGAACTTAAAAAACAGATAACAAAAGATACAGTTATCTACCTCGCGGCCGATGAGGATAGGGAGGGAGAAGCTATAGCATGGCATCTTATCCCTGCACTAAAAATTCAAAAAAATCCTCTTAAGAGAATAGTTTTTCATGAGATTACAAAGAAAGCTATTATGCATGCATTGGAAAACCCAAGAGAAGTTGACCAACATCTTGTTGATGCTCAACAAGCAAGAAGAATACTTGATAGAGCAGTAGGATATAAACTATCTCCCCTACTTTGGAAAAAAGTAAGATATGGATTAAGCGCTGGTCGTGTTCAATCAGTTGCCGTTAGAATAATTGTAGATAAAGAGAAAGAGATAGAAGCTTTTGAACCTGTAGAATTTTGGAAAATAAAAGCTGATTTTAATACTCCTGAATTAAAAGCTGATTTAGCCAAAATTGATGGTAAAACTAAAAAAGTAAAAAATGAAGCAGAAGCAAAAGCTATAGAACTATCATGTAGTGCATCAAATTATATTTTAGAAGATATTGAAGAGAAAGAATCAAAAAGAAATCCAGCACCACCTTTTACAACTTCTACTTTACAACAAGAAGCAAGTAGAAAAGCAGGTTTTGGTGTAAAACAAACTATGATAGTAGCACAACAACTTTATGAAGGTGGAGTAAATATCCCAGGACATACTGGCGGTCTTATTACATATATGAGAACAGATAGTGTAAATCTATCTACATTTGCGACATCTATGGCTAAAGAGGTTATAGAAAAAGAATATGGTTCTACATATTCTCTCAGTAAGCCTAGACATTATAAAAGTAAAGCAAAAGGTGCTCAAGAAGCCCATGAAGCAATTCGTCCAGTAAACCTTGCACTTAAACCTAGTGATGTAAGACCTTACTTGGATAATGGTCAATATAGACTATATAGTTTGATTTGGAAAAGAACAATAGCTACACAAATGACACAAGCAGTTGTAGCAAATACTACATATAAGATTCGTGCAGGTAAAGATGGGGAATATGAGTTTCAATCAAAGGGGACAAGAATAGTTTTTCCTGGATTTATGAAAGCTTATACTGAAGGGTCTGATGATCCAGATGCAGCTTTAGATAATACTGAAAAGATTTTACCAACTATTAAAAAAGGTACAGTTTTAAATCTTGAGTTATTAACTACTGAACAAAATTTTACAAAACCACCTGCAAGATATACAGAGGCATCATTAGTTAAGAAAATGGAAGCAGAAGGTATTGGTCGACCTTCTACATATGCACCAACTATTGCTACTATTCAAGCAAGAGAATATGTTATAAAAACTGAAGATAAAAAACTAAAACCTACTTTAATAGGTACAGTAGTAAATGACTTTTTAGTTGAACACTTTGAGCATATTGTATCTTTAGGATTTACTGCTCATGTTGAAGAAGAATTTGATAAAATTGCAGAAGGTAAAGTTGCTTGGAATGAAGTGATGAAAGAGTTTTATGAACCTTTTGTAAAAAATGTTGAAGATAAAACAGAAAATGCTCCAAGAGCTAAGTTTTCAGATATAAGAGAGCTAGGAGATCATCCAACTTTAGGTAAACCTATAACTGCAAGAGTTGGACAATATGGTCCATATGTACAATGTGGAACTAAAGATGATGAAGAGAAACCAAAAATAGCTTCAATTCCAAATAATATAAGTGTAAATAGTATAACTATGGAAGAGGCACTTGTACTTTTACAACTACCAAAAGTATTAGGTCAAGATGAAAATGGAAATGATGTAAAAGTAGCAATTGGCAGATTTGGTCCATATATACAGATAAAATCTGAATATTTTAGTTTAAAAGAGGATGATCCTTATACTATTGAATTTCCTCGAGCAATGGAAGTTGTAAAAGAGTTAAAAGAGATAAAAGCAAAAGCCTTAATCAAAGATTTTCCAGAAGATGAAACTCAAATTATAGTTGGTCGATATGGTCCATATATTAAATCTAAGAAAAAGAACTATAAACTACCAAAAGAATTAGATGAGCAAGATATAAAAGCCCTAACTATAAAAGAGGTTAAAGAGATCATAAAAAATCAACCAGTAAAAGGTAGAAGAGGTGCAGCAAAAAAAACTACTACAAAAAAAGCACCTGCTAAGAAAACAACTACGAAGAAGTCTACAACAAAAAAAACTTCAGAAAAAAAACCTACAATTAAAAAAACTACAATTAAAAAAACAGCTACTAAAAAAGAGGTTAAATAATTAATTTTATTTAATCCTTCTTAGATATCACTTCTAAAAGTAAAGCCTCTATTAACAATAAATATAGTATTATCAATCATAAATCAACCTATATAAGGGAAATCATAATACTACTATGGCACTAATAGACCTACAAAAAATAAATAAACAATACGATATAAAAGTTATACTAAAAAATGTAAATTTTACGCTACA
>Ga0256837_1002623_pt1 | contig 10968 bp, 8 predicted proteins | sample 4562384metaG_FD_185976 | JGI IMG/M metagenome (GOLD analysis project Ga0256837, IMG submission 185976) | Hydrothermal vent microbial communities from Guaymas Basin, Mexico - 4561-384 | ecosystem: Environmental > Aquatic > Marine > Hydrothermal vents | place: Mexico: Guaymas Basin | collected... | reverse complement strand
GACCTTGTCATAACAGTAGATAATGGCATAACAGCCATAGAAGCTGGTGAAATCTGTAAACAAAGAGGTATAGACCTAATCATAACAGACCACCATACACCATCAGACAAGCTACCAGAAGCTTTTAGCATCATAGACCCAAAACTTCCTACATGCAGCTACCCTTTTAAAGAGATTTGTGGTGCTCAGGTCGCTTGGCTTTTACTCGCTTTGGTTAAAAAAGAGTTAAACCTCAACATAGATATGAAACAGTTTTTAGATATACTTGCCATAGCTATCATAGCAGATGTTATGCCACTTGTAGATATAAACCGTGCTATGGTAAAAGCTGGTTTAAAGATGTTGTCTTACTCAAACCGCCCATCTTCCATCATCATAAGAGATTTTTTGAACAAATCTAAAATAACAAGTGAAGATATAGGGTTTAATATAGCTCCACGACTAAACTCTGCGGGAAGGCTTGAAGATGCCTCACTTGCACTTAGTTTTTTCACAGCAAAAGATACACACACAGCCTACACACTTTTTGAAAAACTCTCAAAACTAAATGAAGAGAGAAAAGAGATAGAGGCTCAAACAACAAACGAAGCCATACAACAAGTAGATGAAGATGACAAAGTTATAGTTGTAGCAGGAGATGACTGGCACGAGGGGGTTGTGGGGATAGTTGCATCAAGACTTACAGACAAGTTTTCAAAACCTGCCATAGTTTTAAGCATAAATGGTGATGTGGCAAAAGGTAGTGCCAGAAGCTTAGGTGAGGTAAATATCTACAACCTCATAAAAGAGAACCAACACTTTTTAAACAAGTTTGGTGGGCATAAAATGGCAGCTGGACTTAGTTTGGACAAAGCAAACATAGGTGAATTTAAAAAAGCTATAAACAAAAGTGCGAAAAAAATCCCACCAAAAGATTTTGAACCACAGGAGTATATAACAGGTATTTTACCGAGTGATGAGATAGATTTTGAACTGCTTGACATACTTGAACAGTTTGAGCCTTATGGTGAGGGAAATGTAAAACCAAGATTTCTTATGGAAGATGCTCAGGTTGTATCTATACGACCACTTGGAAAGGAAAAAGCCCACTCAAAGATAGAGGTAAGACAGTTTTCCCACGAGAGAAAAACTGTTGAGCTTTTACTTTTTAGAACATTTTTACAAATGCCAGATGATGGCAAACTAAGATGTAGCTACACAGTTTCTAAAAATGAGTTTAACGGCAGAGTATCTGTGCAACTGCTTGTAAACAAGGTTTATGAATGATAAAACAAGAGTTGTGTTTTGAGAGTCGCTCAGAGATAACAAATATAACTCCAACCTCCCCTTGCGAGTTTGCTTTTTTTACAAAAAAACATGGCTTTGCTGTTTTTGATACAAAAAAGTCTCAAATAGTACAAAAGATAAAAAAAGATTATACAAATATAAAAAAGACAGCTATCTCTTCAAACAAGAAACTGTTAGCCATATATTTTAAAAATCAGATAAACATTATAGATACAACATCAACAAAAGAGATAAAAACAATCTACCTAGATAGTGAGATATTAACTCTTACATTTGATAAAGATTCAAGATACCTCATAACAACAGATAAAAATAAAAAACTAAATATCTATAAACATACAAACTCAACACAACTAATATCTTTGCCAACAAAAACATACATAACAAACATATCTTTTTTTAAAGATAATATGATTTTATCATACAAAAATATCTACATTACAAAACTATATGAACTAACAAAATTTAAAGAGTTTTCTAAAACAGAGTATAAAATCATAAAAACTATCAAACTAAAAAACAGACTCATAAATGGTAACAAAGATGGTTCTATCTATATAAACTCTACAAAAATAGATACCCCATTTACAACTTTAAATGATATTGTACATGTAGAAAACTACCTGCTTGTATCTGGCAACCTAAACTACATAACACTCATAGATATAACAAACAAAAAGCTTCTTAAAACAAGCTACATAAGTTTTGAAGATGAAGTTAAAAAGATGGCTATGTTAGATAACTATACACTTATAGTTGTTCTAAAAAACAAACAAGTTTTAAAAGTGCTACTCTCAAATGAAAAGGAACTAAACTCCCTTGTTTTACATAACTCACTAGACAAAGCTTACAAACTTGTAGAGAGTGACCCTATGCTTCACTCAACACAAGCACACAAAGAGCTAGAACAAAGGTACAATGAACTGTATAACCAAGCAATTTTATCTTTTCAAAACCAAAACAAAAAACAAGCTATACAAATTTTACAACCATTACAAAAAATAGAGTCTAAAAAGCAAGAGATAGAGTTAGTTTTTAAATCTTTTGAACATTTTTCAAAATTTCAAAAACTTATACTCACAAAAAAATATTCACTAGCTTACAACCTTACAACAAAATACACACCACTAAAACAAACTCAACCATACAAAAAACTAGATGAGATTTTCAAGCAAACATTCATAGATGCACAAAGGCAGATGCTACTTAACAAAAAAGAGAATGCAAAAGCACTTTTAAGCCCTTTTATAAATGCTATATCTAAAAGAGAAATCATAAAACTCATACTAAACCAAAGTAAAGAGTTTGTTGCATTTGTAACAGCCATACAAAAAAATGACTATAAAACCATTAAAAAACTTTTACACATAAACCCTGTTTTTAGACAAATACCAACTTATCAAGATATACAACAACAGATACAAAACAATTTAGAAGAGATACAACAAGCTATTTTTGAAATGGATATTTATAAAATAAAAACCCTTTTAACAAATCTAAAAGGGAAAATAACAACATCTAAAACAATAGAGCTTCAACAAATTATAAACGATATAAAAACACTAAAACAAGCTTATGAAAACGATGAATTTTTTAAATGTTTTGAACTTATAGACAACACAAAATCTCTGCATAAAACTCAACTATATGAACTACTACAAACACACTGGAAAAAACTTATAATAAAATGTGAAGACAAAGCTTTACAAGGAGATATAGGAAGTGTAAAAAACATTTTAGGTGAACTAATCAACCTAAAAAATAGACAAACAAAGATAGATTCACTTTTAAAACTCAGTTTTTACATAAAAATAAAAGTTATGTTAAAACAAAAAGAACCAAACAAAATGGAAAAACTCATCTACGCATACATAGATAATTTTGGCGAAGATGAGGAGATACACAAACTTTCAAACATATTTGAAAAAAGTTTCAAAAAGAAAATCGCAATCACAATGAAACCATAGTTCTAACTCTTTTTGAAAATGTTGCACACTCTTTGTACCCTACACTCTTTACAATCTCTAAAACATCTTCTAAAAACATACCAACTTGTTGAGGCTCATGTGCATCAGAACCAAGTGTTATGGGTATATCCATTTTAAAAGCCTCTTTTAAAATGTTATATGATGGGTAAAGTTCTTTCACAGGTTTTCTAAGTCCAGCCATATTTACTTCAAGTGTCATATCTGCTTCTTTTATGGCACGAAGAGTTGGTCTTACTATATCTTCTATATTTTTATTTGGCTTAAAATTAAATACTTTAATTAAGTCTAAATGCCCAACTATGTCAAAATAACCACTCTTTACCATATTTGTAATTGTTTCAAAATACTCACACCAAAGTTCATCTATATCTACTTCATCATATTTTCCTATAAATTCAGGATTATCAAACCCCCATTTATTTAAAAAGTGAACACTCCCTATGAGATAATCAACATCTGCTTCTAAAACTCTTTTATCCATATATCCTTCAAGATAATCAACTTCATATCCTAAAAGAATTTCTATCTTATCTGCATATTTTTGTTTCATATTTAAAACATCTGTTTCATATTTTTTCATATCTGAAAAACTCATTCTATATTTTTCATCAAACTCCATGGGAGCGTGGTCTGAAAAACCAAAAAACTTAGTGCCATTAGATATAGCTTTGTCAATATATTGTTCCATTTTTCCAGAAGCGTGGTTACAAAGTGGTGTGTGATTATGCAAATCTACTATCATTTATTTCTCATATTTATATTTTTTATGATATTATAGTGACAATTAATAAATTGGCCAATTTTATGTACGGAGAGATAAAAGATGACTCAGGAAGAATTAGACGCACTGATGAATGGTGGAGTTGATGATATAGATGAGATAACACAAACCCCTTGTGAAGATGAGCAACCACAGGAGGAAGTCAAAGAAGAACCATCTCAAAAAACAGAAGAAACACTATACCCTTTACCTGCAACAGAAGAAAATAAAATGGTACATCAGTTAGATGATGTAACAAAAGAATCGGAAGAAAAAGCTAGTGAGATTTTTGACATTATAGAAGAGATTAGCAACAACTTAATGGAAAAAGAGGAAAACATATCTAACCTCATAGAAACTCTCACAAGCAATGTTGAACTTTTTACTACACTAAATGAAAAATTTCCAGAAGTGGAAGCTTTTGCTACTCAACTTGAAAAAAATCAAACATCATTAGATGAAGCTAACGATGTTCTAGAAGCTATCCAAAACAGTGGTGACTCCATAATGACTGTTATGGATATTATGCAGTATCAAGATATTCATAGACAAAAAATCGAAAGAGTTATAAATGTTATGAGAGCATTGTCTAAATATATGAACAGCCTTTTTGAAGGTAAAATAGAAGATGAAAAAAGGGTTTCATCTGCTCAACACATAGCTGGAGACACTCATAACGATTTAGCTTCAACAGATGATATAGAAGCTTTACTTGAACAATTTGGTCAAAAATAATGAATAAAGTAGAACTTCTTTCTCCCGCTGGTAACCTTGAAAAGCTAAAAATAGCATTTGATTTTGGTGCAGATGCTGTTTATGGTGGTGTTAGTCATTTCTCTCTTCGTATCCGTTCTGGTAAAGAGTTTAGTTTTGAAGATTTTGCAGAGGGTATAGAGTATGCCCATGCAAGGGGTAAAAAAGTTTATGCAACTATCAATGGTTTCCCTTTTAACTCGCAGTTGAAACTTCTTGAAAAACATATACTAAAAATGGCAGAGCTAAAACCTGATGCTTTTATAGTAGCTACACCAGGTGTTTTAAAACTCGCTCATGAACTTGTTCCAGATATGCCTTTACATCTCTCCACTCAGGCAAATGTTATGAATGTTCTTGATGCAAAAGTGTATGCAGATATGGGTGCTACTCGTATAATTACTGCTCGTGAAATCTCTTTAAAAGATTTAGAAGCCATAAAAGCTGAACTTCCAGAACTTGAACTTGAAGTTTTTGTTCATGGTAGTATGTGTTTTGCATATAGTGGTAGATGTCTTATCTCTACTTTACAAAGTGGTCGTGTTCCAAACCGTGGAAGTTGTGCGAACGATTGTCGTTTTCCGTATGAGATGTATGCTGCAAACCCAGAAACGGGAACTCTTTTTAAACTTGTAGAAGATGAGGGTGTTGGAACATACATAATGAACTCAAAAGATTTAAACCTTGCTTCACATATGAAAGAGATTTTAGACAGTGGTGTGGTAGATAGTGTAAAGATAGAAGGTAGAACAAAAACATCTTACTACACAGCAGTTACTGCAAAAGCTTACCGAATGGCGATAGATGACTACTATGCAGATAGATTAGACAGTGATAAATACCAGTACGAACTAAACTCTTTACAAAATCGTGGTTACACAGATGCTTACTTGGTTTCTCGCCCATTTGAAAAACACGATACTCAAAGTTTGGACTTTACCATGCAACTTGGAACTCATCAGGTTTGTGGTGAAGTTACAGATGATGGTTACTTTTTTATGTGTAAATACAAAACTTTGCCAGAAGATGAGCTTGAAATTGTAGCTCCACTTAACTCAAAAATAGAGTTGGTAGATAATGAATTTGGCTCTACCTACGAAAGAGATGGTAAAGTTTTTATGAAACTTAAAAAACTTCAAGCTCAAAATGGAAAGATTTTACAAAGTGTTCACAGTGGAAATCTAAACCCCATAAAAATACCAACAAAACTCCCACCTCATACTTTTTTGAGAATCCCATCTCACCCAGATATGGGAACATACCCTAAAAAATAAAAGGCAAATATATGAAAGCAATCGCACTTTTTAGTGGTGGTCTTGACTCTGTCTTGGCTATGAAACTCATCATAGACCAAGGTATAGATGTCATAGCACTAAATATAAATACAGGCTTTGGAAGTACACAAGATAGATATGAACATATGCAAAGTATGTGTGAACAGATAGGTGCAACACTAAAAATAGTAGATATCCAAAACCAGTTTTTACAAGAGGTTTTGTTTGACCCAAAACATGGGTATGGTAAAAACTTTAACCCATGTATAGATTGTCATGCAAATATGTTCGCAGTTGCAAAAAAGATTATGGAAGCAGAAGGTGCTTCATTTCTCATAAGTGGTGAGGTTATGGGTCAGCGACCTATGAGTCAAAACAAAGATGCCCTACAAACTGTTTTAAATGATAGCAATTGTGATGGGATTTTACTAAGACCCCTTAGTGCAAAAAGACTAGCCCCTACCATACCAGAACAAAAAGGTTGGGTAGATAGAGAAAAACTTGAAGGGATTATGGGTAGAAGCAGAGAAAGACAACTCCAAATGGCAAAAGAGATAGGTTTACAAAACTTTGAAAGCCCTGGTGGTGGTTGTTTGCTTACAGATGAAAATTTTGCTAAAAAAATGTTTGATTTTATACAATATGACAAATTTGAAGTAAAAGATATACCAGTTGTGAAGTATGGAAGACATTTCAGACTACCAGATGGAGCAAAACTTGTCATAGGTAGAAACAAAGAGGAAAATCAACATCTTCAAGATATCCAAAATGACAAATATTACCACATAAGAACTGTTGGCATACCAGGTCCACATGCACTTTTAAGTAAAAATGCAACTAATGCAGACAGAGAGTTGAGTGCAAAAGGGATACTAAGCTATACAAAAGCACAAGAAGATGAAGAGTATATTGTCTCTTTTGATGGTGTAGAAGTAAAAACTAAACCATTTCCTTCAAGAGATACTATAAAAGAGTACTCTATTTTATAACACTACTTAACATTATAGTAAGTTCAGATGCTTTTTTAGGTTTCATCTTTGTAAGTATCTGTCCAACTATTTTAGGTTTTAAAGATTGCAAAATAGCAGCAGCTTTTTTTAATGGCATATCTGAAAGTATGTTTGCAGCAGAAGTAGCTTTCATTTTTGAAAATGTTTGAGAAATTTTATCCATCTTTGTTTTTTTAATCTCTTTTAAAATCTCTTCATTTTTTTGTAACATAGCTTGGATATTTTTCTCTTTTTTCTCTATTTGAGCCATTTTTTCATCTACAATCTCCTCTTTTTGAGAAATTCTCTCCTCCCTTTTTTTAATCAACTCCTCCGTTGCTGTTTTTAAAGCACTCAAAGATTGCTTTTGCTCATCTATTCTTTCTAGCTCAACTAAAAGCTCATTTTTTCTCTCTTTAAAAATCTCTGTACATTCAAATAGTCTATCACTTTTTTGAACTGCAAAAAGTTGCGAAACCAAAAAAATACTCAATAATAAAACTCTAATAATCTATCCTTTATATGTCATCAAAGCAACTTCATCCAAATCTTTTGCTTCTTGTTGTTTTTGTGCTTTTAAAATCTTTTTAATCTCTTCTAGCTCTAAATATTTAAACTTTTCATATTCTATCATATCTTTTTGTAATTGTTCTTTTGCTTGATTAACCTGTTGTTGTGCAAACTTTATCCACTCTTTGTTGTGTTGAATAGCTCCTCTTTGTGAAGATAAAAGTGTTCTATTTGCTAAGAGTTGAGAAACACTACCATTTGTTGGTTCATGCATAGTGTTTAAAATATCATAAGAGTTTTGTAGCTCATTTTGAGCATTTTGAAGAGATTGGTTTGCTTGAAAAAGAGCTTGTTCACTTTTTTGAACTATATCTTTTTTCAAAGCAACAAGTTGTGTAAAGCGAGTTTTTAGTTTTGACATTTTATGTCTTAACTTTTTTTAAGATGAATTTAGAGTAGAAGCTATTAAGCTTCTACTTTTGGACCTGCGGCAGAGAAATCAAACTCACTATCTTCTGTTTGATACTTTTTAAAGTTTTCTATAAACATATTTGCAAGTTTATCACGAGTTGCATCAAACTCCTCTTTGTTTTCCCAAGCATTTCTAGGGTTTAGTATCTCTGGATTTATATCTCCAAGAGTCTTTGGAACTTGAAGTCTAAAAGTTTTTGTAGTGTCAAACTCACTTTCATTTATAGTTCCATCAAGTATAGCATTGATACATGCACGAGTATCTTTAAGACTCATCCTTTTACCAACACCGTAACCTCCACCAGTCCATCCAGTGTTTACAAGGTAAACATTAACATTGTGTTTGTCTATCTTTTCACCAAGAAGTTTTGCATAAACAGTTGGGTGAAGTGGTAAAAATGCCTCTCCAAAACAAGCACTAAAAGTCGCAACAGGCTCAGTGATGCCCCTTTCTGTTCCAGCAACTTTTGCAGTGTATCCACTCAAAAAGTAGTACATCGCTTGTTCACGAGTAAGTTTAGAAACAGGAGGTAAAACACCAAAAGCATCTGCACTTAAAAAGATGATGTTTTGCGGATGGTCAGCCATAAGGTCTTTTTTATGGTTTTCTATATGTTCTATTGGGTAAGAAACACGAGTATTTTCAGTTTTTGAACCATCTTCATAGTCAACCTCACCCTCACCATACATAACAACATTTTCTAAAAGAGCATTTGTTTTTATGGCACCGTAAATCTCTGGTTCACTTTTTGCATCTAGGTTAATAACTTTTGCATAACAACCACCCTCAAAGTTAAATACTCCGTGGTCATCCCAACCATGTTCATCATCACCTATCAAAGCTCTTTTTGGGTCAGTTGAGAGTGTAGTTTTACCAGTTCCGCTAAGTCCGAAGAAAAGTGCTGTATCACCTTTTTGCCCAACATTTGCAGAACAGTGCATAGAAAGCTTACCTTCTAGTGGTAACCAGTAGTTCATCATAGAGAAGATACCTTTTTTCATCTCTCCACCATACCAAGTTCCACCGATGATAGCGATATTGTTTTCAATATCAAACATAACAAAAACCTCTGAGTTTAGGCCATGCTCTTTCCACTTTTCATCTACCGCTTTACAAGCATTTAGTACAGTAAAATCAGATTTGAAAACTTCAAGTTCCGAAGAAGTAGGACGGATAAACATATTTTTAACAAAGTGTGCCTGCCAAGCAACCTCAGACACAAAACGAACAGACCTTTTAGAAGCTGGACTAGCACCACAAAAAACATCTGTTACATACAAGTCTTTACCAGAAAGTTGTTCACGAGCAACTTTAAGAAGCTCATTAAAAACATCAGCAGAAACTTTTTTATTTACATCACCCCAAGCTATATATTTGTTAGATGGGTCTCTATCTACAAAATACTTATCTTTTGGACTTCTACCTGTAAATATACCAGTATCAACAGCTGTTGCACCCTTTTTAGTTAGTGTAGCCTCACCATTTTCAAGTTCATTTTTGATAAGTTCTTCATAATCTGCATTATGATAAACCTTACCAACATTTTTTATCCCAATCTCTTCTAATTCTTTTAAATTCATCATTTACCTTCTGGTACTTTAAATTAATGTTGAAATTATACACTCAATAAACCTAAAATAAAAGTAAATATGGGAAGATTTTTTGAAATTTATTTGATTGTTAAGAAAAAGGGGGAAATAGGCTAAAACTTAACGTTTTAGCCCAAGAAGAGTTTGTAACATCTCATCAGATGTTGTTATGGTTTTACCATTTGCTTCATAACCTCTTTGAATAATAATAAGCTGAGTTAGAGATTTACTTAAATCAACATTTGAACCTTCAAGAGCTGAACTTTGAATAAAACCACGACCAGCTGTTGCAGCTGTACCTATGATGGGGTCACCAGAGTTGGCAGTTTGAGTATATAAACTTCCACCCTCACTCATAAGACCTCCATTGTTTGTAAATTTAGCCATACCAAGTTGAGCCAAACCAAAACTTCTACCATTACTAAAAGAACCAACAAGTGTACCACTTTGGTCGATTCTTATACCTATTAAATCTCCACCTGTATAACCATCTTGACTAATACCAGATGTAGCAGACCTGTTATCAAAACTTGTCATACCATCAAACTGGTTGGCAGTACCTAAGCTAAGATTAACTTGTTGTCCAGGAGCAGAACCATTGTTTGCTGTAAAAGAAACATTTGTTGGGTTATATGTTGCCAATGAACCATCATTGTTAAAACGGATAGACCCTCTTTTTTCATTAAGTGGTGCAAGAGTATCTATCTCACCTGGGTTTGGAACACTCACTTTCATATTCCAAGTACTACCAGTTGCTGGATCAACTGCAACTTTTCTAAACTCCATTCTAAGGGTATGTTTTGAACCAAGAGAGTCAAAAATATCGATAGAGCTTGAATGTGTAGCTGCATTAAAAGCTTGTGAATAAGCTTTACCTGTACTACCAACTGGTAAAACAGAGTTTAAAGATTTCATATTTGTTGAAAAGTTTTCATTTTCAGTAACTTTTGTTCCATCACTTGCAACACTAATAGATGTGATTTTTATATTCATATCATAATCACCATCTTCTGAGTTACCAGGATTGATAATCTCAAATTTACCCTCTTCATTTACATTTATAGTGATATTATTTTCATTTGATGTACCATCACCATCTCCATCTCCAACATTACGAGCTTCTTTTTCCATTGCATCACGAAGGTCAGATATGGTTTTAAATTTTTTATCACTTCCAACCGCTGAACTAGAAGATACACTGTCATACTCATATCTATATGCTGTTTGAGCACTATCATCAGTTACAAAACCACTACCAGTATCATCTGCATTTATATGAACATTATGGTAAGCAGAGTCACTATCATTTTCATTTTTTAGTGTGAGTTTATGAGTATCTGTATCAT
>Ga0256837_1002621_pt1 | contig 10979 bp, 7 predicted proteins | sample 4562384metaG_FD_185976 | JGI IMG/M metagenome (GOLD analysis project Ga0256837, IMG submission 185976) | Hydrothermal vent microbial communities from Guaymas Basin, Mexico - 4561-384 | ecosystem: Environmental > Aquatic > Marine > Hydrothermal vents | place: Mexico: Guaymas Basin | collected... | reverse complement strand
TTCTAGCATTGGCAATAATATTGACATAATAATCATTAGCACTACTACAGCAACAGCTACTATTATCATTGGCTCCAAAACTGAAACCATTTTTTGAATGTCTATTTCTAGCTCTTCTTCTATATCCGTGCCCATATCTTCTAATAGCTCTGGGAGATTGCCCGATTTTTCACCTACACTCATCATAAAAGTAATCATTGGCGGAAAAAACTTTTGACGTTCAAATGCCTGAGATAACTCACTGCCATCTCCAACCATTTTTTGAGCATTAGATATTTGCTCAGCCACAAAACTATTGTCCATCACCCTTGAAACAATACTTAAAGCCTCCATTGCGGGTATACCACTACATAATAAAGTAGAAAATGTTGTTGTAAATCTACTCAATAAAGAACGTTGCATCACCGCGCCAATAACAGGTATTGCAAAACGTTTTTCATCCCACCAACGTATGTATTTTGGTTTTTGTTTTAATTTTGCTATCAAAGTAATGCAACAACCGCCAACAACAATAATCAATGGCCACCAATTCACTGCGAAATCACTTATGCCCAAAACAATTTTTGTTGGCAAAGGCAACTCTCGCCCCATATCAATTAAAATATCACGCATCTGAGGCACTGGCACGATCAACATAAATATCACCATGGCAAATGCCACCATAATAATAAATCCTGGATAAGCAAAAGCCGCACTAACTTTAGATTGAACGGCACGGCGTTGATGCAAATATTGTGAAAGACGTATTAAAATTTTATCCAATGTTCCACTAGATTCTCCAGCACGCACCATATTTATATATAATGGCGAAAACGCACCCTCGCGATGCTCCAATGCCTCGGCAAAACTAGAACCAGATTTGATATCTTGGGTTAGTTCACGTAAATCTTTTTCCATTTGAATATCAGGCATTTGACGTACTAATAAATCAATAGCGTCAGTTAAGGCTACACCGCTAGATAAAAGAGTTGCCAACTGACGTGTAAACGAAGTTATTCGTTCAGATTGTTTTTTTGCCCGTAAAAATTTAGGTAATTGAATATTTATTGCACCTGATTTATTAACATTTTTTTTAGCTTGAATTAAACTTTTTATTAATAAACCATTTTTAGATAAATCTTGTCGAGCTCTACGGTCTGTTTCGCTTTCGATAACACCACTGACCAAATTACCCTTGTCATCATAAGCTTGATATTGATAAACTGGCATTAACGACTACCGATGGCTCAATTATTTTTAAACATCACGTTGAGTCACCATTAAAACTTCTTCAATGGTACTAATACCCTCAACTACTTTTTTAGCACCATTCATTCGTAAAGTTTGCATACCATTTTTAATGGCTAAACGCTTAATAGCAGATGCCTCACAACGTTGCAAAACTAATTGTTCTATTTCGTGATTCATCATAATAATCTCATAAATACCAATGCGATCATAATACCCTGAATGCATACATTCTTCACAACCTTTACCATAATATACTTTACCATCAGGCAAATCTTCCATAGTCAAACCTATCTCGCGAAGGCTTTCTTCTTCTGGCACTATTGCCTCTTTACAATGCGGGCAAATTTTACGAATTAAACGCTGGGCAATTACGCCTATGACTGAAGAGCTTACCAAATAAGGCTCTATACCCAAATCCATCATACGTGTCATAGCTCCAGCAGAATCGTTTGTATGCAAGGTAGAAAACACCAAATGTCCTGTTAAGGCCGATTGAATAGCATTAGTTGCTGTTTCAAAATCACGTATTTCTCCAACCATTAACACGTCTGGATCTTGACGTAAAACCGAGCGCAACCCCGTAGCAAAAGTTACATTTTTTTTAGGCTCAACCTGAATTTGGCTAATACCAGCTAATTGGTATTCTATGGGATCTTCTATAGTTATAATATTTTTGCGATCACTATCTATCTGCATCAAAGAAGCATACAGCGTAGTTGTTTTACCACTACCTGTTGGCCCTGTAGTTAAAACTATGCCATGAGTATTTTTAATTAACTCACGCATTTTAACTTCATCGTCACTATTTAAACCTAATTTTTCCAAACTGTATAAACGGCCTTCCTTATCTAACAAACGCATAACCACTTGCTCACCATACACAGTAGGAATAATAGATACACGCACATCAATTTCCCTATCTGAAAACCTCAATGATGTTCTACCATCTTGGGTGGAACGTTTTTCGGCGATATCCAAACGGCTCATTACCTTTAAGCGCGATATGACAGCCTCTTGATTTTCTTTAGGTATTTCAATGTAATCATATAAGACACCATCTACCCTAAACCGCACACGCATACCATCAGTTTTTGGCTGAAAATGAATATCACTAGCGCGCTTTTGTAAGGCATTTGTAAAAATTGAATTAACAAACTTAATCACTGGTGCGCGATTGGCAACGTCTAATAAATCTTCACTTTCTTCTATGCCAAAATGCAAATCTGATGTGTCTTCGTTGCTTAAATCATCTAAAGCTCCCAAAGTATCTGCTGTGGCATGATAGGCTTTATCAATTAAACGCTTAATATGATGACTAGATGCTATAACCTCTTGCACTTGAGAATCTAACATACCCGCCAAATCATCTAGCGCATAAAAATTTGTAGGATCAGCTGTTGCAATATAAAAAACGCCATCTTCTATATCGATAGCAATTAATTGATTATTGCGACAAAACTCCAATGAAATATTATTGATAAATTCTTCTGGAACTTCTTTATCTTCTAAATTATGGCAGTAACGCAAGTGCAAAACTTCTGCCTGAATTTGCAAAAAATCAGCCTCTGCCACAATTTCAGATTGCTTTAAACAGTTTAAAAAAGACTGAGACGAAGTATTAGCTTTATTTTGTAAATCCACTATTTGCTTATCATTTAACAAGCCTCGCTCTATTAAAATATTAACTATTTTCTTAGTTAACATCAATTATTCACCTTGTCTAAATTTTTTACGGCGTTCATCCACATCTATTTTAATATTATCTGTAGCTTCTACAGCTTGGTCTAAACTACGCATAATATAAGGTTTAATAAACATATATAAGGTAACTGATTTCTCTGAGCGAGAAGTATGCATAAATAATTTACCTAAATATGGAATACGCCACAATCCTGGTATTTTAGCTTCAGAAGAAGAAACATCATTACGAGTCATACCACCTAGCACTACCGTTGAACGATCGGGAACCGTAACAGTTGCCTGAGCATGGCGAGACACAATCGGAGGTCTATCCACAATAGCCGATGCTATTTCTGATGGAGCGAAAGCGTCTATAGTCTGTTCTATCTCTAAACGTAAATGGTCTGCCTCAGATATATGTGGAGTAATTTTTAATTTAATACCCGCTTCTTGATAACCACCAAAAGTTAAAGAAGTAGGATTGCCATCGCTAGAATAATTTTGTTGGTTATATGGTAGTTTATCTATGATATCGATACTGGCTTCTTCGTTATCATTGGTCATTAATTTTGGAACAGCTAACAAATCAACATCATTGTCATCCTTAGACGCTTGTATTACCAAAGGCACTAAGTCAATTTCTTTACCATCAGTATCAACTGTATTTTTAACAATGCCACCTATCAAACCACTTTTACCTGATGCCACTGCCGCAGCCACATTATTTGCTGAAGAACCTGCACCCAAACCAAAACCAGTTCCCGCAAAACCAACAGTTTGACCCAATCCTGGCAACTTAACGGTTGCCCAATCAATACCAAAAGCCTCGGCCTTATCTAAAGTCATTTCAACAATGGTTGCCTCAATTAATACCTGAGGTCTAATCACGTCCATTTGCACTAAAATATTTAAAAGTTCTTCATAGCTAGTTGGATCAGCAATAATAATTAAGGCATTTTGATCGACAACGGGTACTATTGCGGGCGCACCTTCATTTAAAACCGATGCAACTTTTTTTGTACCTGATACCTTTTGTTTTTTAGAGAACAAAGACTCTAACACCTTAGCCAAATCCTCCGCTTTACCATTTTTAACTTTATAGTAATGAATAGTATTATGACCGTCTGGTGTTTGGCGATCCAACTTAGCAATAATTTCTTTAATGCGCTTTCTATCCAATTGTGTACCCGCAATTAACATTGAATTTGTGCGAGGTTCTGGCACTACCATAGGAGGCACACTACCTGCTATTTTAGCCTGTATTCGTTGACTTTGAGCTAAAAATTTAGATAGTGAATTAAAAACATCTTTAGGATCCGAATACAACAATTGCACAGTTTCAACTTCCATGTCTTCTGGTGGCTGATCTAACATTTCAATAACATGATCAACTAATTTCATATTACTAGCTATATCACTAATCATAACCATATTTTGTGTAGGTATAGGAACGGGTGTAAAATTTTTAGTTAAAATGGATTTTAAAGGTGTCAGTATATGACTAGCGCTAACATGTTTTAAACGATAAACCTTAGTAATAACAGTGTCTTCACTCTTGCCAGCAGGATCTATATTACGAGGCGTTTTAGCCGCATCACGCAAAGTGACTACTCTTATCATTTTTGGAGTAACTACAATAGCGATATTTTCTATTTCTAATAATGTATTCACTAGATCTATATAATCATCTCCACCGACACTAACATTGCGCGGAATAAAAACTTTTGCTGTACTTTTTTTAATAACTTTTGGACTATAAACTAAGGGGCGTTTTAAGCGACGGGATAAATCCTCTAATAATACTCTAATTTCAACATCTTCTAAAATGGCCTGCATAGAATTACCACCTGTTGCCTTAACGACCGAGGTTGATACTTCTGCATCTAATGCTTTAACTGAAACCATTGCTAAGCCAGTTAAAAATATCACCAAAAACACCTTTTTCATGATTATCCCTTCACCACTATATTTACCAACTTACCTGGCACAGCTATCACTTTAATAATATTTTTACCTGTAATAAATTCTTGCACACGTTCGTGAGATCGAGCAACTTGTTCCATTGCCGATTTATCTAAACTTGGACTCACATTAATACGGCCTCGGACCTTACCGTTGATTTGCAATACAATTTCTACTTCATCGGCAATCATAGCTGATTCATCAGCAATCGGCCAAGTTGAATTAAAAATAGAATCTTGATGACCTATAATTTGCCATAATTCTTCGGCTATATGCGGAACCATAGGAGATAACAACTGCAAGCTAATTTCCACTACTTGTCGAAGCATAACATTACTTAAGCTGACATTTTTTAAGTCATTATAAAATTCCATAATAGCAGAAACTGCAGTATTAAAATGAAAATCCTTTTCTATATCGCCATTAAATTTGTATATAGTTTGATGAAGACGCTGATAGATTTTTTTATCATCACCTTGTAACGACTTAACATCTAAGCTAGCTTTACAATTTTTTATTTTTTCACTAGCGCTGGTGCAATAATCCCAGACACGCTTTAAAAATCTATTACATCCTACTAAAGAATCATCATTCCATTCACAGTCGCGTTCTGGAGGCCCAATAAACAACGTATAAAGACGCTGAGTATCAGCACCATATTCCTTAATAATCTCATCGGGCGCAACAACATTGCCCTTGGATTTTGACATTTTTTCTAATTTGCCAGAAATTGACGATTTTTTACAAATCATTCCCTGAGTAAACAAAGCCTTAAAAGGCTCTTTTATATCTACTTCACCAGCATCATAAAGACATTTAACAATAAAACGACTATATAATAAGTGTAATACAGCGTGTTCAACCCCACCTACGTATTGATCGACAGGAAACCATTTTTTAATAAGTTCTTTATCAAAGGGCTTTTCGTCATCGCGGGGGGATAAATAACGAAAAAAATACCAACAAGAACATAACCATTGTGCTAAAGTATCTGTTTCTCGCTTGGCAGATTTCCCACACTTGGGGCAAGTTGTTTGCACCCACTCTTGACAAGTTGCCAAAGGAGACTCCACGCCTTGAGCTTTAAAGTCAACATCATCTGGCAATTCAACTGGTAATTGATCTTCGGGAACTGGCACTTGCCCACAATCATCACAATGAATAATCGGAATAGGCGCACCCCAATAACGCTGTCGTGAAATCAACCAATCGCGAATTCTAAAATTAGTCGTTTGCTCACCTATAGCATTATCTTTTAAAAATTGATTAATTTTATCTATCGACTCACGATTGCCTTGACCTGTAAAATCTCCTGAATCAACTAAAACGCCATCACCGACAAAAGCTTCTTGCATATTATCTACATTTAGAGTATCACCCTTAAGTGGTTGAATAACAAGCTTCATTGGTAAATCATATTTTTTAGCAAACTCAAAATCACGTTGATCATGAGTTGGAACAGCCATAACTGCACCTGTGCCATAATTCATTAACGCATAATTAGCAACCCACAAAGGCACACGTTCATTATTGACAGGATTAATCACATAATGACCTGTAAAAACACCTTCTTTTTCAGTGAGTTCTCCACCGGGAGCATCTTTACGTTGTACAATAATTTTGTCTCTAAAAGCTTCTATTTCAGCTTGTTTATCTGTGCCCGCCACCAATTTAGCCACTAACGGATGCTCTGGGGCAATAGACATATAAGTGACCCCAAATAAAGTATCTGGACGAGTAGTAAATACAGGCAACACTTCATCGCTATCTGCAACTTTAAAATCAACCCTTGAACCAACGCTTTTACCTATCCAATTAGCTTGCATAGCGCGTACTTTTTCAGGCCACTGATCTAAAAGGGAAATATCATCTAATAATTTTTCAGCATAATCTGTAATCTTAAAAAACCATTGTTTCAATGCCTTTTGTTCAACTGGTGTTCCACATCGTTCGCAACCGCCATCAACCACCTCTTCATTGGCTAACGCCGTTACACAACTAGGACAAAAATTTACAGGGGCATCGCTTTGATATGCCAAACCCATATCAAATAGTTTTTTAAAGACCCACTGTGTCCATTTATAATAACCGACATGACACGTTGCAATCTCACGCTTCCAATCATATACAACACCCCATGCCTGCAATTGTTCTTTCATTTTGGCAATATTTTGAGTTGATGTTTCTTTGGGGTGAATTCCTTGTTTTATAGCTGCATTTTCTGCAGGCAACCCAAAAGCGTCCCATCCCATGGGCGCTAAGACCTCATAGCCTTGCATTACTTTTAAACGTGCTAAGGCATCTCCAATGATATAATTGCGACCGTGTCCTACATGCAAAGCACCAGAAGGATACGGAAACATCATCAGACAGTAGTATTTTGGTTTTTGGCTACTTTCATCCAATTGAAGCAGTCCATTTTCTAACCATTTGTTTTGCCACTTAGGCTCTATTTTATTGTGTGTATATTCCATAACTCTTTATAATAACATAGTACAATGTTTTGAGCAATATACTTAAATTTTAGACAGCACTCTAAACAGACATATAAATTGATCACCAATCAACGAGAAGTGTCAGTGATAAATAAAAAAGTTAATTAATGACTGCGTAGCCGTCTCCCACTGATTTTCTAGTCGTAAAAAATTTTCAACTCCTTTTTATAATAAACCTCATCTGGCGTATTTTTACACATCGTTGCATAAAGTTGCTAAATTAAAGACCAAAATAGAAGTGTTATCAAAAAATCACAGCGAAAAACTAATAAAGTATAGACAAGAATGCCGCCGAAAAAACTATTTGTTTGTATTAATTTTCGATCATACTTAAATTTCGTTACAAAAGTATTGCATGAAGGACGTAATGATTATAAAAACTTAACACCACAAGCACTAAAAAAAGACATTCAAAAAGTTATCAAGCCAAGCTAACTGCCTCTGCCTGATGCTTACCTAAGATTTTTATAAGAATGAGGTTGATTTAGGAAGGTCTGTACCATTGCAAAAATATACTCCGCCATATAAATAGGTGCGTTAAGGTGATTATCTTCTAAACGCATATTATTTGCTGAAAATTTAATAGCTAATTTAGGCAAATATTTTTGTTTATAGGAGTTTAAACTTTTTGATTTAACCCGCTTTCCAGATTTAACCTCAACAGGTATAATATTACCATTAATTTGCAAAACAAACTCTATTTCTGCTCGGCCATTTGTCCATGAATAAATAGATTTTGCAAATACATTTTGCATTTGCTGATTTACAAATTGTTCTGCAATAAAACCCTTATACGAATGAGGTTCCTGATTAATGACATCATTAAAAGGGACATCTAATTGAGTATTTAACAAACCTATATCTAAAAAGTTTAACTTAAAAAGATTTGGTTTAGCATAAGCATTAAGCGGTATTCTAGGTTGAGATACCATAGGTGTTTTGTATACAAGCCCCGACAACACAAGCCAATCAATTGCATCTTCTAAATGAGAATATCTCGATTGACCAGAAATTATATCTTTAAATGCAAACCTTTTAGAGCTCTTATCGTGAACCGCCTGTAATTGTGATGCCACTGAATTAAAAATGGCTAAAATTTTATGCCCCATCGTTTTACTGCAATATTTACTAAAATCATTATTGTAGCCTTTGAGTAAACTCAAATGAATTTTACGAGCATCTTCAAGTCCATCATATGTTGAAGCAGCATTAAAAAAAGCGCTTACTGCCTCTGGCATACCGCCAACTAATGTATAAAGCAAATAATCATCCCATAGTTGTTTATGTATATTATCATCAAGGTTAAATGAGGCCTTTGCAGATTTTTGCATTTCTTCTAAGATTGGATTTCGATGTTTTAAAAATTCAGAAAAGTTAAGTGGATAAAGCGTTTTAAAATCAACCTTACCTACTGGAAATGCCCCATTGCTTCCAGACACCCCTATATGAGAACCTGCACATACAAGAGCAAGTTTAGGAAGCTTCTCATAAAAATATTTAAGAGAGTGAATTGCCTCTGGACATTCTTGAATTTCATCAAAAAAAACAAGGTCATCATTTATATTAATTTTTGTAGCCAAAAGTGCTTGTAAATTTAGTAATATTGAATCCAAACTTGCCGGCCCATTTTTAAAAATGGCTTTAAATCTAATATCTTCAAAATTGATTACATGTAATTTTTTAAAACTCTTTTGTCCAAATTCTGTTAATAAATAAGTTTTTCCTACCTGTCTGGCACCTTGCAATAATAAAGGCTTTCTATTTTTTTGATCTTTCCACTGCAATAAATCGACGTTTAAATTTCTTTCCATACGCCTATTTTAGCTATCAAATACCACTCTGTCAATTTTATGCGCGTAAAACGTCAAGTTGTTTGCAATTTTTCGCGTATAAAAGTGCAAGCAAGACCCTGGACGCTTAATTTGAATTCTTGTGCAAAAATAATGACAAGTTTGTTTTCACCAAAGCCCTTGGCTTCATGATGACTTTGCTTAACTATTTGAATATAAGCATACGATAGAGTTAGCCTGGCTTGATAACTTTTTGAATGTCTTTTTTTAGCGCCTGTGGTGTTAAATTTTTATAATCGTTACGTCCTTCATGTAATGCTTTTGTAACGAAATTTAAGTATGATCAAAAGTCGACACAAACAAGTCTACAGCTTTCGACTATAGAGTATGCAGTTGCCGCCCACAGTCCAGCATCTTTATTAGCTAACTCAAATACTGTTTTTAATTTTTGATGTGATCTTGTAACTCCGTAGTAAAAAAACAAGCGTTTGAATTTTTAAATACCAAAAAATACCCCTTACAGTATGACTTTTACATTTTAAATATTGCTTCTTTAAACGACACATAAAAGAGATTGCCTTGTGATGCAATATGAATGCGACTATATGCTAACATTTATTATAACACATATCAGACTTTATGATTATTAAAGAGTTATTAAATATGGATTTATCCTAATATAAAAATTTATTGAAACATCTGAATTTACACCACCTAAAAAAGTTCCACACCAATAATTTGTTATATTATTGATAATGATACCGACAAGATATTATGCTCAATTTATCTTTTTCATATGCATATACCAAACGATTCGTTTCATCAATTCGCCTTGACCAAAACCCAGACAGATTATCTTTTAATGCTTCTGGCTTACCAATTCCCTCAAATGGAAAGCGTTGCGTAGCTAAAATTAGTTTATTTATTCGCTTTAGCGTCTTCTTATCTTGAGTTTGCCAATACAAATAATCTTTCCATGCCTCGCTTGTCCACTGAATCATACTACTCGTCAATTAAATCGTGTTTGACAAGTTTATGAGAGTTATATTGCTCTATTGATTTTGCAAGATGATCTTTATTAGCTGGTACTTTTAAAAGATGAACTGTATCCATTAAGCCATTAAATTGATCTAAAGACATTACCACTGCATCGTCTGCATCTCTGCGAGAGATGACAGTATAATCTGCATCTACAACTACTCGATCGAGGACGTCTTTTAAGTGATTGCGCGCCTCGGTAAAATTTACAACCTGCATAAAATCTCCTTTGATTAAATCTATAGGGAGTATATCCTGTACGGGTTAATGTGCAAGTTTTTTGTCGTATAGCGCCTGAAACGTAAGCATCCGATAGAGGCAGTTAGCCTGGCTTAATAACTTTTTGAATGTCTTTTTTTAGCGCCTGTGGTGTTAAATTTTTATAATCGTTACATCCTTCATGTAATGCTTTTGTAACGAAATTTAAGTATGATCAAAAGTCGGCACAAACAAGTCTACAGCTTTCGACTATAGAGTATGCAGTTGCCGCCCACAGTCCAGCGTCCTCACTACCCACAAACAAATAATTTTTACGGCCTATTAAAGTGGTCCCCAATCAACAGACAAATTCAGTAGTAAATAAGAAAAAAATCATTAAATTTAAAAAAATTAATTAACGACTGCGTAGCAGTCTCCCACTGATTTTTTAGTGTAAAATTTTATCCCACCTGTTTCAACTTCTTGTTATAACAAACCTCATCCGGCGTATTTCCACCCATTGCTGCCTTCATTAATGAATTCGTATGCATTAAGATAGACTTCTTAATATTTTAGCGATTTCCAT
>Ga0256837_1002620_pt1 | contig 10979 bp, 13 predicted proteins | sample 4562384metaG_FD_185976 | JGI IMG/M metagenome (GOLD analysis project Ga0256837, IMG submission 185976) | Hydrothermal vent microbial communities from Guaymas Basin, Mexico - 4561-384 | ecosystem: Environmental > Aquatic > Marine > Hydrothermal vents | place: Mexico: Guaymas Basin | collected... | reverse complement strand
TATGAATTATAATAACCATCAAGATAAAAACAACTCACTACATATAAATGGTGAGATTACAGCTACTAGCTACGATGATTCTTCTCTATCTAACTTTGTAAAAGATTGTTACTCTCAAGATTTAAACTTAAGCATAAATAAATCTGATATAAATGGAACAGTTGCCTACAAATATCTATATTCAAACTTAAAATCAGATAATACAATAGATAGAAATGCTAGTGGTGATTTAAATAATAGTAGTGATATTATTTTAGTTATAGCAAATGATTTTCAAAAAGATTTAAATGGAACAATTAAAACTATTTTAAATCTAAATTTTGAAAGAAATGTAACAAAGCTTGCAAATCCAGAATCTATTAGATTTAATAGTTATGATGTGAACAATACAACACCTTTTAGTGCTGATTTAAAAACAGATAAATTTGCTAGTGAAAGTTTAGATATTAACAAAACTCTCATCCATTACTACGGTCGTACACACTCTGCTAGACAAAGATATAATGGAACTGAAGGGAATGCTTCAATCTACTACGAAGTTTATTGTTATGGTAATGATTGTAATAAATCATTGCTCCAAAATGGAACTACCTCTAAAAGAACAAATGACTTAAGATGGTATATAAATACTCATCACAGTACCAGTAATGACGGTATAGCAGGAATAGTTACAGAAAAAGATGCAACAAATGTAAATAGTACTACACCAAGCAGTAGTAGTCCATCTAAAACTACATTAACATATGATGAAACTCAAGGTATGCCATATAAATCAACAATGGAAAACAATGCTTCTTATTGGTTAATCTACAATAAAGACAATGTAAATGCCAAAACAAATGAGTTCCAAGTAGAGTTTATAGGTGGAAATACTGGTTGGAGTGGAGCTCATGAAACTAATACAACAACTAATGATAATAATGTAACAATTACAAACAGGAGAAGTATGTGGTAAATAAAAATCATAAAAGTAATAGATTTGCTTTTACAATGATAGAGCTTGTTTTTGCTATTGTAATAATCTCTATCGCAGTTTTATCTCTACCGATGATGTCTCAAATAACATCGAAAGGGATTGAAAATAGTATGGTTCAAGAGGCAATTTTTGCAGCTTCTGCAGATTTAATGGGTGCATCTGCTGGATATTGGGATGGTAACTCAATGGAAGACAATGCTGTTAGTCATATATCTAGAGTAATAGATATTAACAATAGTGATACTATTGGAGCTTGTGAGAATAATTCATCAAGTGATAGATTTAGATTAAAATTAGGACATGTTGCACAACCATTTCATAGAAGATGTCTTGATAGTAACACGACTGTTCCTTCTGATGATGCCAATGCATCTTTCCCAAGTTTGGATAATGCTGAGCATAATAGAACAAAGATATTTACAGATACAACTACTGACGCAAGTGGTTATAAAACAGTTTATTATAGTAAAATTGATGTAAATAGAACAGGTAATGTAAAAAAAATAACAGTAGAGATTTATGATGAAAATTCTAGTGATGCTTTAGCTGTACGATTATTTATGTATAGTGCAAATATTGGTGAAACTGATTATTATAAAAGGAGATTCTATTGAAAAATCGTTTTGCTTTTACAATGCTTGAACTAGTATTTGTTATAGTTATCATGGGGATTATTAGTAAATTTGGTGTAGAATTTTTGAGTCAGGCATACAATAGTTTTATCTATGCAAAAATCAATAATAAACTTCAAGCTAATAGTGGTATGGCAGTAGAATCTATCGCTGCAAAATTGCAATTTAGAATAAAAGATTCTGTAATTGGAAGAGTAGAAAACAATAATTCATTTAAATCATTAGGAAGTGCTAGTGGTGATGATTATAATATTTTAGAATGGGTTGGTAGTGATATTGATGGTTTTAGAGGTGATTCATTACCTATGTGGAGTGGAATTATAGACTTAGATGAATCTAATAAAACAACTTTAATTTCTCCAGAAACAAATACTACTGCTTTAAATAATTTAATTAAAATATTATCTCATGACAGTGGTACAGATGTTAACGATTCTGCTATATATTTTATAGGCTCAGATAGTAATATTCATCAATATGGTTGGACAGATGGGAATCATCCTTTAACTGACCATAATTCAAGTGTTATGCACCCTATAAAATTAGTTTCTGGACATATAGACCAATTTGAATCAAATATTACTGGCGATGATTTTTCCGACATAGATATTTATGAATATTATCAATTTTCTTGGACTGCTTATGCTGTTGCATTAGAAAATTATGATAATAATGATTCAACTGGAAATCTATATCTTTATTATGATTATCAACCTTGGCATGGTGAAGACTTTAATGATACAACAAGTAAAAAAGCTTTAATAATGGAAAATGTAAGTACATTTAGATTCAAAGCTGTTGGATCAGTTGTAAAAATTCAAGTATGTGTAAAATCAACTCTTTTGGAGGATTATTCATTATGCAAAGAAAAAACAATCTTTTAAAAAAATCTGGAATGGCTTTGATAATGGCTATTGCTGTTATTGTCATATTATCATCAATAATGGCACTATCATTATCATTAACAGTTGAAACTGGTAAAAGAACAACTGACCTATATCTTTATGAACAGTCTATTTTATACTCTAAAAGTGCAGCTGAATTAGCTCTTTTGGAAATAGCAAATAACGGATGTATAGAAAATTTCAATACTAACTTTGGTGGTACTTACTATGATGCTAATGTAACACTTAGATATGTTTACACAATTGATGCTAATTTAACAAATAGTAATAATTGTAATAACTATTTTAAAAACTATACAAATAGTGATGGTGGTTCATTTATAAATACCCCTGAACAAAATGGTTCTGTTTTAATGGATATAACAATAAGCATTAATGATGATTCTATCACGAGTGAACCTATCCGTTACTTTAGAAGAAGTATCCAAAAACTATAATTATCATAACTTACTAACACATATTTTCACCTATATGGTGAGAATGGATATAAAAGTTACACTTCAATACAAATTACAAATGAATTAAAATTTTTACTGTAAATTTGTATACTATTTAATGATATAATTCATCAATAAACACTTAAAGGATATATAATGAACATTTCACTAACTGGAAGACAATTAGAACTTACTGATGCTATAAAAGCTCACATGAACACATCAATCGAGACTCTTAACAAATACAATATGGATATTATCTCAGTAAATGTTATAGCTTCTGCTCAAACTAAAAAAGGTAAAGAGCATTCAGTGGTTGAGTTTGTTATCAACCTTGCTCACAAAAACTCTATTGTTATTAAACAAAATGATGGTGATTTATATACTGCTATCGACTTAGCAATAGCTAGAGCTCAAAAAGCGATGAGAAGAATGCACGATAAAGATTCTGAGCATCATAAAGTTGGTATAAATGAAGCTAAAGCTGAGATAGTAGATGTTAAAGCTGAAGCTGAATCTATGGAAGATGAAATCATCCCTGTTAGACTTGACCTATACAAACCTCGTGAAGTTGAAGATGTTCTTCAAGACTTAAAAGCAAGTGATAAAATATTTGAAATTTTCTTAGACAACGAAGGTAAAACTCGTGTTTTATTCAAAAAAGATAATTCTAAATTTGGTTTATATTAAAAACTAACTTTATTTTTTAGTTCCTACACTTTTGTGTTGGAACTAGAAATATCCAAATCATTTTTCACCCGTTTCACAATCTTTTCATCCTCTGCCAAATCAACCCATCTAAACTGATTTCCACTTTGAGAACTCCCTTTAAGTAAATCACCACTTTTTCTAAACTTTAAATCCAAATTTGCTATATCAAATCCACTTGTAATCTCTACAAATTTATCAAGTCTATTAGAGCTATTTTGATTTGTATAAAGATAACAATACCCTTTTAAACCAGTACGACTCACCCTACCCCGTAACTGATGCAAAGTTGAAAGCCCTAATCTTTCTGCTCCAACTATTATAACCGTTGAAAGTCTTGGAAGTGATATTCCAACCTCCACTACTGTTGTAGCAACTAGAATCTTCCCTTTTTCTCTAAACTCTAATAATACATTTTCTTTCTCTTTATCTTTTCCATGTGTAACATATACATCATCAAAATTCTTTTCCCAATATCCACGAGCCTCATCAATACTTTGATAGTCAATAGCCTCACTCTGCTCAACAAGTGGATATACAAGTAAAACTTGATTATTTTTTTCTATCTCTTGTTTTATATGGATAATTAAATTTTTAAAATCACTCTTGTGAATCACTTTAGAATCTATATCTTTTGTAAATGGTGTAGAGGTGATTAAACTTACATCAATATGTGCCGTTTCAATCATCGCTAGTGTTCTAGGAATCGGAGTTGCCGAGAATTGTAAAAAATGTGGTTTTTCTTCCCTCTCACTTATAAGTTTCTCCAACATATTTCTTTGCAGAGTTCCAAAACGGTGTTGCTCATCAACCATAACTAAACCAGCTTGAGGTAATTCACGATAGAGTAAAGCATGAGTTCCAATGATAAAATCAAACTCACTTAAATCTATCTTTTTTGTTTTATTTGTAACTAAAACAGATTTTATATTTGGTAGAAATTTTTCTGCCTCTTCAAAAAGTTGATTTGCAAGAATTGTTGTGGGTGCCATCAATATAGAACGATTTGGAAACATCATAATAGCACTTGCTAAAATTACCATCGTTTTACCACTTCCAACATCACCAACTATCATCCTCTTTGAGGCTACATCTTTTGAAAAATCTTTTTTTATATCTTCTATGGTTTGAATCTGCTCACGAGTAAGGGTAAATGGTAAAGTTTTAGACCACTCAACATAAGAACTTTTCTTTTGAACCAATGGTTTAAAATAGCGTCTTTTAGCTGATAATTGTTTCATATAAGAAAAAAGTTCTATATATTTTAAAGCATTTATAGATTCTTCACTTAATCCATTAGGTTCTAAATTCTCATCACTTGGAAAGTGTAACTTTAAAACTTCATCAATTATATCTCTTGGTAAGCCCTCAGATTCTAAATTTTGTATAGTTAAGTTTTTTGCCACAAAACGACCCATAGCATCACTTCGCAAGGCTGATTTATACTTAGGTGTAATAGCCCCAATAGTAGTAATTTTTCTCGGCATACTCATACTACACTGCCCAGTTTTACACTCAATCATCCCAAAATAATAATCCCTATCTCCAACCTTAAACTGATGCATCATATAAGGCTTAGGACGAAAAAGAACACCTGCAACAGTGTGTCCAAAATTATGTGCGAAAAAAGTGATTTGGATAGAGTTTGTAGATTTAAAAACTGATTCTACTGTCGCATCTATCAGTTGAGTTTTGTGAGTTTCCAATTTTTCATGTGGACGAAAATCTTCATAAGAGTGAGGAATAATAAGGGATAGTTCAGACCAACTAGAGATTCCTAGCTTTTCAAATTTAGTAGATATATCTTTTGTAAGTTTCATAATAATTTAGTTGTTTTTTTCTAACTTTTCAACTCTTTTGTAAAGGTTCCCAATCATAAACGACATAACTACAATAATAAGTGTCAATACTACATCTTCTAAAATTTCCATGATTTTCCTTTATATGTTATAATTGTCGTCAAGAGTTAGAGGGCTGTAACCCTCTAGCCTAACTCCTGAAGAATCTTGATTATTAGATAAATAATATTCAAAACTCGCAGGAGAATATTAAGATATTACATCTTAATCTCCTTACGGCAATTTTATCCTAGCCATTACTGGCTAGGAACATTTACATTATACAAAAAATACATAAACATTTAAAAAGTATGGCAAATTGTCATATAATTAAAATTCTATTTAGTAACTATCGCATAACTCAAATCATTAATCTCAGTATGTTTTTTGATAAATTGATTCAAATCTTTTAGTTTAAGATTCTCTATCTTTTTAAGTTCTGTTACCGAATGACCTAGTTTATAACCCTTGTAATACTCCATAAAAGTACGGTTTAGTCTTTGGCTCATTGTTTCAACTCTTAGTGGTTCAGAGCCTAATAAAAACTTTTTAGTTTGTTCTAGCTCATCTTTTGTGACACCATTTTTTACAAACTCAGCTATCACTTCATTTACAGTTTGTTGTGCTTCCTCTAAAGATTCTAATTTTGTTTGTAAGTAACCTGTAAAATAACTACTTGATTTTGTAACACTTACTCTTGCATAAGCAGAATAAGCAAGACCTCTCTTAACTCTTATCTCTTCCATTAATCGACTTCCAAAACCACCTGTTCCTAAGATAAAAGTAGCAACTCTAGCTTTATAATAATCTTCATCATCTACACTCATATTATACGGTGAACCAAAATAAATATATGCTTGTTGTGTCTCTTTTTTCAAAATAGATTGAGTTGGTTTTTGAGTTACTTTGTAATTTTCAACAGTTGATAATTTCCCTTTTGGTAAAGATTCTATCACTTTTTTAATCTGTTTTTTAGCCTCTTCTATCTCAACATCTCCACCAAGAACAACTATTAAATTTGATACAGATAGATGTGATTTAATAAAATTTTTCACATCTTTTAAATCAATACTCTCAACACTCTCTTGAGTTCCATTTGATGGAGTAGCCAAAACAGTACCCTTAAAAAGAATAGAGTTTAATTCATTAGAAGCTACATAATCAAAATCATTCTCTTTACGACTGAGTGAGCCAAGAGTCATAGTTTTCACTTTATCTACTGCCTCTTTAGTAAAGTTTGGGTCTTTTAAAAGTGAATCAAATTTCACTAATGCATTAGGAAATTCCTCTTTCAAAGAGCCAACTTCCATAACAAAAGTTTCAGTTCCAGTTGAGGAATGAATGTGAATAGCTCTTGATTCTAAAGATTCAGCAAAAGCTGATGAACCTAATTTTTTAGTCCCCTCATTCATAACTTTAGCACTAAATTTTGCTAAACCAGCCTTTGAAGTATCTGTAATACTTCCACTATTTGTAAAAGTGAATTGCATAGTCACAAGAGGAAGTCTTGTGTCACTCTCAAAAATCACTGGTACTTTTACACCGTTTGCCTCAATATATTCTATCGTTGCTGCCATAATTATCTGTCCTAAAATTAGTAGTGTTAAAAAAAACTTCATGATTAAAATTGCTCTAAAATCTCATAAGCTGTATTACGAACTGCTGGAATCTCTCCAACATCTGCTATAAGATGAATCATCTCATCTTTTGCCATTGTGTTTGTCACACCAGCAGAGCTTACAACATTCTCTTCCATCATAGTTGAGCCTAAATCATTCGCTCCAAAGTGAAGTGCCATTTGACCAATATAAGCACCCTGTGTTACCCATGAACTTTGGATATTTGGTACATTGTCAAGATAAAGTCTTGCTACTGCTAAAAGTCTCAAATAACGATTTGAAGATGGTTTTTCCATATCTGGAATCAATCGTAATAGCTCAGTATTTTGCCCCTGAAAACTCCACATAATAAATGCACGAAAACCACCAGTTTCATCTTGAAGTCGGCGAACCATATCAAAATGCTCAATTATATCTTCATCACTCTCAACAGTTCCATACATCATAGTAGCAGTTGACATAATATCAAGCTTATGTGCCTTTCTATGTATATCTATCCATACTTCAGAATCTATCTTTTTAGGTGCGATAATATCACGAACCTTATCACTAAGTATCTCAGCACCAGCCCCTGGAATAGAAGCAAGACCTTTAGCTTTTAATCTTTCTAAAACCTCTTCAACAGTGATTCTGGAAACTTTAGCAATAAAGTCAATTTCAATAGCTGAAAACCCATGAATAGTGATAGTGGGATATTTAGTGTGGATATGCTCAACTAAATCCTCATACCACTCAATTTGTAGTTTAGGATGCACTCCACCTTGAAATAGAATCTGAGTTCCACCAATCTCTAGTAGTTCATCAATTTTAGCATCAATCTCATCAAATGTTAAAACATAAGCATCAGCATCTTTTTCATGTCTGTAAAAAGCACAAAATTTACAATCTACCCAACAAATATTCGTATAGTTTATATTTCTATCCACCACAAATGTTGTAATTCCTTTTGGATGTAACTCTTTTTTTCTCTCACTTGCCATCTTTCCAAGTGTTTTTAAATCACAGTTTTTTATTAAATCTAATGCTTCTTGTTTTGTTAATCTTTTCATATAATCTAATGCACTTTATGTGAATGTTCATTTTTTGTACTGAAGTGAACATAAATGGCAAATATAGTAGCCATTAAAGCAAATGTTCCAGAAACTATTGTTAAATCACTCATCTTGTGTTCCTTTATTTATAAGATATAAACCGATTAATATAACTTCAGCTACAAAAAACAATGGAATAACTTCTACCTCTCCACCCTTTACAAGTGGAGTAACTATGGCAACAGCAAATACTATTTTTGCAACATCAAAAAATAGTTTTCCAACCTCTTTTATAGCCTCTTTAGTCATATTTATTCAGACTTTTTTAAATCTTTTGCTATAGCATCTAAAACACCATTAATAAACTTAGGTGATTGTTCTGTTCCAAATGCTTTAGTAATTTCAACTGCTTCATTTATAACAACAGCAGAATCTAATTCACCAAATAAAATTTCATAACTTGCTAGTCTAAGAGTAGCTCTTTCAATAGTTCCAAGTCTTTCAAAATCCCACTCTTTTAAATGTTCTATAATTGCTTTATCACAAACTTCAAGATTCTCCATAACCCCATCAAAAAGACCTAATGCAAAATCTTTTTGTTTATTACGAATTTTTTTTTCTTCTAAAATAGATTCTGAGTGATCAGCTATATCGCCATTTCCTAAATCATAAGCATAAAGTAAAGAAACTACTGCCATTCTTGCGTGATGTCTAGTTGCCATTATATCGCCTCATATAGGTCTAGCATCTCGATAACAGTAGTCATCGCTTCAAACCCTTTATTTCCAGCTTTTGTACCAGCTCTCTCTATTGCTTGTTCAATTGTATCTGTTGTTAAAAGACCAAATGAAACTGGTTTTTGGTATTTTAAACTCATAGTAGCGATACCTTTAGTTGCTTCAGCACTTACATAATCAAAGTGAGGAGTTGCCCCACGAATAACAGCACCTAAAGCACATACAGCATCATACTTACCAGAATCTAAAAGTTTATCTATAACCATTGGAAGTTCAAATGCTCCAGGTAATAAAATATGAGTTAAATCATCTTTATCTCCACCATGACGAAGAAATGCATCCTCAGCACCCTCAACAAGTCTATCTACTATAAAGTGATTCCATCTTGTACTAACAATAGCAATCTTTTTACCATTTGTAACTTTTAATTTACCTTCAATTAATTTCATTTATATCTCCTTTATTTTTTTAATTTTAACTATTAATTTTTCTAATTCATCTAATTTTACCATATTTGGTCCATCACTTAAAGCTATACTTGGGTCAAAATGTGTTTCCATAAAGAAACCATCAACACCAACAGCAGCAGCACCCTTTGCTAAGTAAGGAACCATTGAACTATCTCCACCTGTTTTACCATCTTTAGCAGTTGGCATCTGAACAGAGTGAGTTGCATCAAAGATAACTGGTGCAAAATTTCTCATTGTCACTAAGTTTCTCATATCTACAACCATATTGCCATATCCAAAAGAATTTCCTCTTTCACAAAGGTAAACACCATGTTTTAATGAATTTTCATAAGTAGCTTCACTACACCCACGAGTTTGAAGCACTTTTAAAACTGGGTAAACCATAGCATCTCCACCTAAGAATTGCCCTTTTTTAATGTTAATTTTACACTCTGTTTTAGCACAAGCAACTAACAAATCTGTTTGACGACATAAAAATGCTGGAATTTGAAGCATATCTACAACCTCAGCAACAGTTGGCACTTGAGCAGATTCATGAACATCTGTAACTATTTTATACCCAAAATCATCTTTTACTTTTTGTAAGATTCTAAGACCCTCTTCCATTCCTAGACCACGAAAACTTTCCAAAGATGTTCTGTTAGCCTTGTCAAAACTAGCTTTAAAATAAAAATCTATTGTTTCATCTTTATGATACTTTTCTAATGATTTAGCTATTTTAAAAATATTTTCTTCACTCTCTATAACACAAGGTCCAGTTAGTAGTAGCATTATTCTTTCCATTTATGAATTTAAGTTTTATTCTTTTTACTTTTTTAAGAGTTAAATTATACCCTATTTACTCTTATCTAAATCGCATAAGTATCATACCTACAAATTTATCGGCACTATAATACTCTACTCTATAAATTTTTCCTTTTTTATCAATTGAAAATCTATTAATAATATTACTTTTTCTTATTTTAATATCTGTTTCAATTTTCTTTTTATTAGTATAACCAATTACATTTATTCTATATTTTTTATCTGATTTTATTAAGAACCATTTTTTCACATCTATAATTGAACCAAATTTTACATTCTGATTTATACCATCTATTTGTACATCTACACCATTATCTTTTATATCATATTTTTGATAATCAGCTTTTAAATTAGATAATTTTCTATTTCCATAATATACAGCATAATTATCTCCAGTTTTTATAACTGTTGTAAGTGGATTACTTGCTTTGAAATCTATCTTTTCATTTTCTTTAATTGGAAAATAATTTATAGTATGTCTAGCATTATCTAATGGTAAGTTTATTTTATTGTTATAAAAAGAGATATAAATATCATTATTTATAGCACCATAAACACCTTTAGCAGTTAAATTAAAATCTCTTTTATATTCAATTCCCATAATATCCATATATTTTTCTAACGCTAAAAGATGATAATAAACTCTTTTATGTGTTGGTAAGTTTTTACTTGCTTCATTTCCAAAAGCTGATTTTCCATTATTTATAGCAAAATATGTAAGAGATTTTTCCATCTCTTTATCACCATCTTTAGTTTTTGTATTATGTTGTGTATAAATATCTTTAGATTTTAATAAATTGTTATTAACATGTTTAACAACTT
>Ga0256837_1002619_pt1 | contig 10983 bp, 14 predicted proteins | sample 4562384metaG_FD_185976 | JGI IMG/M metagenome (GOLD analysis project Ga0256837, IMG submission 185976) | Hydrothermal vent microbial communities from Guaymas Basin, Mexico - 4561-384 | ecosystem: Environmental > Aquatic > Marine > Hydrothermal vents | place: Mexico: Guaymas Basin | collected... | reverse complement strand
ACTACACAAATCTATTTAGTAGATTTGTTGCACTGACGCTTGTTGAGCTAGTCTTGTTTATCATCGCTTAGTGTCCATAGCTTAATTGTCTTATTTTCTACAATTTTTTTAAAAGATTTTGTGTTTTCTGAATGATTCGCTTGTCGTTAAAAGAAGTTGTTACTGTTGAAATATAGTTAGTTATTGTCATGTTTCTACTCACATTATAGGATGTTATTTATGTAGCAATTTCCATTCCTTTTAGTTTTCCGAAGTTTACAGTATCAACAATACATAAAGCAAAGGGGAGAGAGTTTGATAATGTTGTTATGATGTTACCTAATGCCAAGGAAGACAGCTATTTTAGACGTTTATATTATGTAGGAATGACACGGGCAAAACACAACTTGTATATTATTTCTAATAATAAGCATTTTGATCTTTCTAAGCAGGTAGCAATGAGAGTAAAGGAGGATGCTATGGTATATCCTGAACCTAATTTAGTAACCCTGCTTATGAGTTTAAAAGATATAAATTTAGGTTTTACAAGTTCAATAGAGCTTAATGGTAAAGATATAATTGCTGGGAAGAAGGTAAAATTGGTTAAGAAATATCACAATAAACCACGTATTGTATTTCAGGAGCAGGATTCAATTGCACAGATTTTAAAAGGATTTGAAGCAGAAATAGCCAAATATGAGAATAAAGGATACAGAATTATTGATATTGAAATCGAATCTGTTATACACTGGGAAGATAAGAAGCAGTTGATATCTAAAAAGCATCCTCTTTGTAAATTTGTAATGAAGCAATTTGTATAGCATGGATAAAATTATTATTTTTTTATCGCACAGCCAGAATAATGAAGACTATATGGTGAATATTAAGTTATCTTTTCCTATACTCAGTAGATGCAAATAACTACTTTAAATATTCTAAAAACTGGTAAAAATGTATTTCTTACGGGGAGTGCAGGAACTGGTAAAACTTACATCCTTCAGCAATATATAAATTATCTAAGAGATAATAAAATATTTCCAACAATTTTAGCACCTACCGGAATAGCAGCATCTCTTTTAAAAGGAAAAACTATTCACTCATTCTTTTCTTTAGGAATAAAAGACAGTTTTAGTGAAGAAGATATCAATGATATCGTGACAAAGAGCTATCTGAAAAAACGATTTAAAAATCTACAAGTTCTTATCATTGATGAAATCTCAATGGTACCGCCTACAATCTTTACAGTTATGGATAAAATACTTCAAGGTTTTAAAAAAAACACTAAGCCTTTTGGAGGTGTGCAGGTTATACTTTCCGGAGATTTTTTTCAGCTTCCACCAATACATAAAGAACCCACAAATAAAAGATTTGCATGGCAATCCCCATCATGGAAAGAGTCCGAATTTGTTACATGTTATCTTGTGAAAAAATACAGACAAGAACAAGAGAATCAATTAGTAACAATACTCGATAGTATCAGAGAAGGGAATATCTCACAGGAGACAATAAAACTCTTAGACTCCAGAATTGATGCAAAGCTAAATGATGAACATAAACCAACAAAGCTATATACCCATAATTATGATGTTGACACTATCAATATGCAAGAGCTTGAAAAACTTCCAGGTGAATTGCATACTTATAATTACTCTAAAACAGGTACAAGCAAAAATGTTGAAACAATTCTTCGTAATTCACTTCTAAGTCCAACGTTGCAACTTAAACAAGATACTTTGGTGATGTTCATTAAAAACTCTAAAGAGGGTGAATATGTCAATGGTACAACAGGAAAAGTTATAGGATTCAACAAAGAGACAGATGCCCCTATAGTACAAATCTCAAAACAGTTAAAGATAGAAGTAGAAAAAGAGAAGTGGACGATTGAGAATGAATTAGGAGATGAACTAGCAAGTGTAATGCAATATCCTCTAAAGTTAGCTTGGGCAATAACAGTTCACAAATCACAGGGAATGACATTAAGTTCCGCAGAGATAGATCTCTCTAAAACTTTTGAAACAGGGCAGGGCTATGTTGCTCTCTCAAGGGTAGCTGATTTAAACGGATTACGACTCAAAGGCTATAATGAAAAAGCACTGCAGGTAGATAGGGTTATTTTAGATATAGATAAACGAATAAGAGCATCTTCAAAAAAATCTGAAAATTTTATACAAGAGATATCAGAGATAGAATTAAACAGGGTGCAAGAGGAGTTTATGCAAAAACTGAAAAATGCAGCTACTTTAGAAAAACGAAATAAAAAAACACCAACGCATATTATTACAAAAGAGCTCTCCTTGCAGTGCTCCTCAATTGGAAAAATTGCCCAAAAAAGAGATCTGAAACTCTCAACTGTTGTTAATCATCTTAAAAAAATACGTAAAGAAGACAAAGATTTTAAGATGGACCACCTAAAACCGACAGATATCCCAATTGAGAAAATCAAACAAGCCAAAGAAGCTATACTTAAAGAGGGCATTGAAGAAAACTTTACGCCGGCAGGCGAAGTAAAACTCTCTGCTATTTTAGAAAGAGTTGAGGGAATAGGGTATGATGAACTGCATATTGCGATGCTTTTTATTAGATAAACAGTGTGCTAATGGTATAAAATAAATTACTCTTTTGGAAATAGAAACATCATAAGGACTCAACAATATGTGAAAAAAACTACTAATAGCCAGCATCTTCGCGGCAAGCATACTCTCCGCCTTTCAATCAAAGTATCTGCCAAACTATAATATTGATGTTAAATGCGATAAGGTCTTACATAAAACAAAAATGGATATATGCTACTCTTATAAAAACAAAGAACCGTTAATGGTAATATATTCGGCAAATAAACGAGACCTCACTAAACCTAAGTTAAAAAGAAAAGGTTTGACATTCAGACCGGACTATCAAATTAAAACAAAATATAGGGCTTATTCAAAAGATTATGCTCATACAGACTATGATCGTGGACATAATGCACACCAAATGCAATGTTCAACTATAATAAAAAGCTCCAAAAAGAGACTTTTTTGATGTCAAATATTTGTCCTCAAAAACCATATTTAAATAGGGGGATATGGGCTAAAATAGAAAGATTTGCTAGATTACAGGCAATAAAACATGGTCATATCAATATAATAACAGGTAGTTGTCAGAGTTTAGGGCATATTAAAAATGGAGTGAACATCCCAAAATACTTCTATAAGATCATTTTTAGACCAAGTCAGGAACCAATAGCCTTTTTGCTAAAAAACATAAATAAGTATTCAAAAAAAGATAAGATGAAAAGCTATTTAACATCTTTATCAACAATAGAAAAAACGTGTAATATTAAAATAAATAAACAGTAAATTATAGTTGTTTTTAAATGATATAATTTAAAAAAATAGGATTTTTATATGAGACATTTGATTATAATTTTATTGTTTGCATTGAGTTTAGCAGCTCAAGAGAATAATACAACATCAACAGATTATTGTAATAATCTTATGGCATATTCTAAAGATATAAATACAAGCAAACTGCTTAATGCTTCTAAAGAGTATCTGCAACACATTGATTCAAAAGAAAATAGAGAAAAATTAAAAGCTTTATATACACAAGCATCCAATAAAATAAGATCAACTACATCAGATATAGCATGCAGTTTTCATAAATTTAATGTCAAAGCTGCACAGGCTGTTACATATACTGTAAAAGTCACTACAAAAGATAATAAAACAGGCTACGGCACTGCAGTAGCGATAAGTTCTAACGGTAAGCTTGTAACTGCTTATCACAATATTGATTCGTATAAACAGATAATTGTTCTCTCGCAAGATCATCAACAATATAGTGTAAAAGTAGGAAAGATCTCGATAAAAAATGATTTAGCATATCTCTATATTGATGCAAAAGAGATACCATACGTAAAAATGGCAAAAAAAACACAACTAGGTGAAGATGTATATATATTGGGATATGAAAACCTTTTGCTTAAAGGCATAATTTCTAAAAACAATAAAGATAGTATTATTATTAATGTTGAAGTAGAAAAAGGAATGTCTGGAGGAGGGGTCTTTAATGAAAAAAATGAGTTAGTTGCTATTTTACTTGATAAAGATTACCTGGATAAGACTTCGTATGCCGTAAAAACAAATCAATTTACAACAATATCGAAAAAGTTTGCATATAAAAAAAGACTCCTCAATTTGGGAAAAAGTAATAACTATGATAACTCCTATTGTTATGATAAACATGAACTAAGCATTTGGAATAAATATGCAAAATCTTCTAACCCTAATATTCAAGAATTGCATGCTATCTTTTTAGGGCTATGTCAAAAAGTGGGTAATAGAGATTTAACGACCGAAGAGGCTCAATATATTTTCAGTCGTGCGCGCAAACGACTTATTGGAGAATAATTGAAAAATGAATACCGTAGATTTTATGAGAGCAATGTAAGCCAACTAATTGAGAAAAATGATAATGATGACATATCAGCATACAATGTTTAATTCTTGTATTTAAAAAATTACACATAAGTGGTAAATTGATAATTAATCGTTTTTATATTATAATAATTGAAAATATATAAAAGGATATAAATGTTTGTCAATAGAAACAATGAATTACAGACATTAGAAGAAGAATATAAAAATAATTCTTTTAGATTTACTGTTTTATATGGAAGAAGAAGGGTTGGCAAAACAACACTTTTAAAAAAGTTTATTGATAAAAAACCTGCTATCTATTTTTTAGTTACTTTGGAGAGTGAAAAAATTATCCTAAAAAGATTCCAGAGTATAGTGGCTGACTTTTTTGAAGATGATTTTTTACGAAATATTGAATTGAATGATATCAAACAACTCTTTACCTATATTGCAGCAAAAAAGCCTCAAAAAAAGCTTATAATTATTATAGATGAATTTCAATATCTTACAAAAATAAATAAGGCGACTCCTTCACAATTTCAATATATTGTAGATGAAATACTTCATAATACAAATATTCATCTGATACTGTGTGGTTCAATCATCTCGATGATGTATGAACAAACACTCTCTTACAACTCTCCTCTTTATGGACGACGAACAAGTGCAATAAAACTAGAAGCTTTAAAATTTGAGTACTTACATCAGTTTTTTAAAAATAAAACCCAAAATGAGCTTATAGAACTCTATGCCGTTTTATATGGAGTCCCAAAGTATCTTGAGATGTTTGACGATACAGATAATATTTTTAAAGCAATTGAAAAAAATATTCTCTCAAATAATTCCTATCTCTATGATGAGCCAAGATATATCTTACAAAACGAAGTAAATGAACCTATTACATACTTTACAATATTAGAAACGATAGCATCAGGAGAACATAAACTAGGGCATATCGCCTCCAAGCTAGGAAAAAATGTTCAAAACATTACCTCGTTTATCTCTAAACTGATAGAGCTTGACATTATTTATAAAGATGTACCTATTACAGAGAAAAATCCTCAAAAGAGTAAAAAAGGGCTTTATTTTATTAAAGATAACTTTTTTAGATTTTGGTTTTTATATGTGTTGAGTAATAAGAGTCAACTAGAGATAGGTAACAGTGTGTATGTACTTAAAAAAATCAAAGAGAACTTTAATGGCTATGTTGCTAAAACCTATGAAGATTTGGCAATAGAATATACACTGAAAAATTATAATCTTTTAAAATGTGGTAGATGGTGGAATAAAAGTGATGAGATTGATCTTGTAGGCATTGCCCAAGAGTATATGTTAGTTGGTGAATGCAAGTACAGCAATAAAAAAGTTGGAATAGATATACTATTGGCACTTAAAGAAAAAGCGAAAAAAATAGAATTAACACTACCGGTAGAGAAATATCTTTTGTTTTCCAAGAGTGGATTTACACAAGATTTAGTGACAATGGCAGATTCGGATGAAACTATAGTATTGATAGAAAAACTCATTTAATCTACGGTAAATTTCCAGATTTTAAGCCATTCTCTTATATGCTCTGCGTTTGGTGGTCCGTTTGAGCGTCATATACACATGCAAGAGATTAAAGAAGATGAGTCAGGAACTGCTGATACTAGCGGTAAGTATATAAATCCTGTTCTTTATAAACAGAGATTGAGAAATGAAAATTAAAAGAGTGTTTATGATAAAGTTTGAAAAAAAAGCAATGCAAGCATTTAACAAAATTCCGGATGATGTTAAAGCAAAAATACTTTCTAATGTTTACTGTGCAAAGTGTAAAAAGATGGTGAAAATTGTTGATTTTGAGGGGAGCATGGATCACAATGATTTGCTACTTAAAGGCAAATGCGAAAATTGCTCCAGCAGTGTTGCAAGATTAATTGAGGGATAAAGTCTCTATTTTAAAAAGAATGAAAAACTGATACGGCTAAAGGTAAATATATGAGAAAAATTATTGGTATTGCACTTATTGCATTAGGTGTATTTTTAGAAGTAACTTGGTTAAGCGTGTGTTTTGGGAGTATTATTATTGGAGTACTGCTTTTAATTAAATGTCAACCATATTTCATACTTATGCTAAGCAGCTGTTTTAACTTGTAGCATCATTCTTTTTTCAAACTTGACTGGTGACAAGTTATTATTTGCACTATGCATTCTTTGTCGGTTATAATAAATCTCAATATATTCAATATAGCCTGATTGGCTTGTGCCTTTGTCTCAAAAATCTCATGATAAATGAGTTCGGTTTTTAAAGTATGAAAGAAACTTTTAGCAACTGCGTTATCTCAACAACTCCTCAGGGTGGGGGTACTCTGTCTGATGACATGTTGATTTAATAAATTTTTATGTGCATGCGAAGCATATTGACTTCCTTTTTAAGACTAAATAGCAAAGAACCGTCTATTTAGCCTTATTTAAAAATATTTATTCTAATGTACAGGATAAACAGTAGCGGTTATTGTTGTTTTATATACAGTTCCAACTAAGGCATAACTCCAAGATTCTTTAATTTTAACATCAGTGATGAATCCACCATTTGCTTGTTCTTTCAAAAGAGTATAGGCTCTTTCTTGTCTGTCGTTGATATTAATAGGTATAAGCAATAACAACTGAAATCCACTGGCTGCAGCACTTATGGTTTTTCCCTCTTCCTTTTTTATTTCATGGTTTTTTGGAGGAATATTTTTTATGGTTATCGGTTTTCCGGCACAGCCAATAAACAATAAAGCACTGATTCCAACTATTGCAATAGCACGTATCTTTTTTGTGTAATTCATTCTTTAATCTCCTTAATGGCGTCACCTGTAATTGTTACATTTCTATTTGTTCCAATGATCCACCAAAACCAATCTTCTTGATAGGTTACATTTATAAGCCCTGTTGCACCGGGTACACTTCCAATTGCATTATTGTATGCTCGTTCAGTTCTAGAATTTAAACCTATAGGAATAAAATTATATGCTGTAGCAAGTATTCCTAATGTACCACTGCCAGTTCCTTTGGCTTTACCAAGTATTTCATACTTTTTTGGTGGTTTTTGAGCAATTGTCACATTATGTGATGTACATCCAGATAGCAATATAAATGTTGAAGATATTGCCATCGTAGATAAAACTATTTTTCTCATTCTCTTTCCTCGTATTAAGATGCAAGATTGTAATTTGAATATTAGACATATCCTGTCAATAAAATATTTTTATATTTTTAACAACATTCTTTCTGGACAAAATACGGGTATATATATGATTACAATACTGAAAACCAGATAAGGAATCCAGATGAAAAATTTATTTTTGAGTATCTTTTTTTTTGTCGTCTTACTTATAGCCGGATGCACAAAACAACCAGTTGTAAAAGAGAAAATTATTTATAAAACAAAAGTAGTCTATCTTCCTTGTAAAAAAGAAAAACAAATAGTATCTCTTTTGGAAGAACCAAAAAAGCTAATAGTCAAGAAGAAGCCGGTAGTTAGAAAAAAAGTAACCAAAAAAAAGATATTTATACTGCCTAAAAAAAGCGTAAGGTTTTTCGCTCCAAAACGTTACATTGTAAGAGCAAATCATACAATGAACTTTATGGTTGGTTACAACAGTGATGGAACAGTTTTTTTATATCTTGAAGGTGAATTTGGTGTAGATACCTACAAAGAGTTTCTTCACTACCTTCAAAGCTCTTCAATCGACTTTAAAGAAATAAAAATCAACTCCAACGGTGGTGTTTTAGCAAGTGCTATGCAGATAGGTGCCTATGTGTATGATCATAAGTGGAAAACAGGAGTTGATAGAGAGATGCGCTGTTTTTCAGCTTGTTCTTTTGTCTATTTTGCAGGAAGAGATAAATCACTGCAAGGTGAATCTGTTGTAGGACTGCACAGACCCTATCTGCCAAATGTTGCAGATACTCCAAGCTTGATTCGTAAAACAAAAAGAGAATACATCGGATATTGGAACTATATCCATGCACCAAAGAGCCTTTATGATGAGATGATGGATGTAGATAGAGATGCATTGTTTATCTTAAACAGAAAAAACATTAATGATTATATTGATGTAACACTACACTAAGAGAGAAGAGATGAATACACAATTATTACAACTAAAACTCGCAAAATATGCACTTGCAACTATGATAATTATTATGGGTGCATACGGGTATCACCATTTTTTTTCAAGTGAGTTTACACCAGTAGCCTCATGGATGATTGTCGCTCTGTTTATTGTTATTGAGATAGTCATTTTATTGATGACAACTATGAAGTTTGAAGATAGTGCCGACTATGGAAAAAAGTTTTCACTTGGACTTATTGCAGCTTTTATTTTGATGTGGATTATATCATTTGTAGGGATAGATCAGACTATCTGGAGTCTGGTTGAAGTGAAGTACCATCATGTGCAGCAGCAAAAGTCAGTAATAGATGCCAAAAAAAAGACACAGTTTATATTGCAAAGAAATAAAAAAGAGATGCAAGGCTCTCTTGATAAATACAAAAAAGAGCTGGCAGAATTACAACAGCAAATCACAATAGCAAAAAGAGATCTCGATAAAAAATATAGACACTTTAATGATACTGTTTATAACAATGGGCTTATGTGTGATACACAAGATTGTCTTGCGAGAAAAGCCAATGCACAAAATGCTATCAATATTTCAAATGAACTTCTGCAGGAAAAACTAGACGATAAAAAAGTCCTTTTTAATAAAATAAAAACAGCAGAAGACAAAGTGGCACACTATACACAAGCTATTGAAACTATTACAAAAGATGAAGAGCATTTCAGTAAACAAAACAGCCTCATGCTTAAAAACAAACAAGAAGAGTCTCTTTTACATGTAAGAATAATGGATTTTTTCAATCTAATATTTAAAGATAAAATAACTACTCCTGAAAGAGCTTATGTGATACTGCTTTCTTTAGTGGTATATCCTATTTATATTTTATTTGTTATTTTTGTATCGATGAATACGCCGCAAAATAAAGAAAAACGAGCAAAAATACAATTGCAAAAAGAGCAGAAAAAGAGAAGCTATGATGCTTTGATGCTTATAGTCTCTATGCTAAAAAAGGTCGTAATTTATTTGATAAAAACACGCAAAAGAAAAATTGCCATTAAAGAGGTTGAAGTAGAAAAAGAGGTAGAGGTGATTAAAGAGATCTATAAAGATGGCAAAGAGATTGTAAAAGTTGAAGTGGAGGTGCCACACATCATAGAAAAGGAGATAGTGGTCGAGAAGATTGTTGAAAAACAGATTATCGAAAAAGAGTTTGTGGTTATTCCTGCAGATGTTGACTTAAATAAACTCAATGAAATTACAGGAAATCAAACCAAGCCAAAAAGTCTGGATGAGTTTTTAGAGGCAATCGAACAAAGCAGAGAAGATTTTACCATCAAACCAGGAGCAAGCAATGATAAATACTCAGCTGCATAATGAGCTTATAGAACAAGAGATACAAAGAAAGGCTTATGCAGCACAAAAAAGAGTGCAGGAGGCTAAAACGCAAGTACTTAAAGAGAGACTCAAACAGACATTCTATATCACAGGGTTTCTTTTTATTGTACTGCTGCTTTTGATAATACTCTATTGGCTCTTTCCAAACAAAACAATCAGCTATTATAAACGCTTAAATCACGTAGAGACTGCTAAAAAAAGTGATAAAAAGAGCGGTACAAGACCTTTGAACGGTATTGAGTATGTCAAAAAGAACAATTACGTTTACAAACGGGTTTATAAAGATGGTGTGTTGATGCAAGAGATAAAACTCGCAGCAACTATTACAGCATCAAGAAAGCAAAAGCATGAAAATATACCACAGTTTGCAACACTGAAAAAAGATAAAGATACGCAATAGTATGCAAAAATCTTTTTTCTTTTTGTTTGTGATTTTCATTACACTTCACGCAAAACATCTTCATCATGAACGATACTATCAAACGCAGTTATGCAATCGTCTCAATGGGCAAATGGAAGTTGTGCTTACTGACAGAAGCCGTGTTGATTGTTTGACAGATAAATATGCAATAGAAGTAGATTTCGCAAAGAAGTGGGCTGAGAGTATAGGACAGTCTCTCTTCTATGCTTATATGACAGAAAAAAAACCAGCAATAGGGCTTATTATTAATTTAGCAAAAGAGAAGCGATACTTTAAAAGAGTTGAGAGCATGTGTAAAAAATATAATATAAAACTCTTTTTAATAGAAAAGTAGTTTTGGACAACATGTGACTATAAATAGTGTTATAATAGCTCTAAATAATTAAGGAGCTACAATGGCAACCAATCAAACAGCTAGAGTTTTAGAGCTTTTAAAAAGATTTAATAACGGTCAGAAAGTATGTATAGAAGATCTACAACAAAACAATGAACTATGGTCTGGCAAAAGTGAAAAAACAATTCGCAGAGATTTGGATGTCATTAAAGAGTATTTTCCTGAGGGTTTTGAGCTTATTCGTGGTGGTAAGGGTGAAAAGGGGTGTTATAAAGCGATAACAAAAGAGGTCTTTAATAACTTTTTAGATCAAGACACCTTAGCGTTAATGGTGCAGACTTTTAACATTGCACAAAGAAACAATA
>Ga0256837_1002618_pt1 | contig 10991 bp, 12 predicted proteins | sample 4562384metaG_FD_185976 | JGI IMG/M metagenome (GOLD analysis project Ga0256837, IMG submission 185976) | Hydrothermal vent microbial communities from Guaymas Basin, Mexico - 4561-384 | ecosystem: Environmental > Aquatic > Marine > Hydrothermal vents | place: Mexico: Guaymas Basin | collected... | reverse complement strand
ATATCTTGGTGGCATACTCTTACCTCATTAATCTTATAAAAATACCTCTTGGTATTTTAGCAAAATCAACCAGCTAAAAATATGTCTATTTTATTGGGGACATTCCAAACTGATGCTCCAGAATATATAAATGGCACTTGTATAGATATAAATAATGGGTCGTTTATGAGATAAAATAAAAATATATAACAAATATAAGGAAGTATTATGGAAGTATTATGGAAGTAGCCAATATACCGTTTGTAAAGTCACTAGAAATAAAACAAGATAATAAAACTTTATCATTACAATATAAAGAAGATATTTTAAATCATATAGAAACAATACATGCAGGAGCACAGTTTACTTTGGCAGAAACACAAAGTGGTGTTTTTTTGCAAAACCTTTTTCCTGAACTTCAAGGTAGGGTTATCCCTTTATTGAGAGATTCAAAGATAAAATACAAAAAACCAGCTCAATCTAAGATAATAGCAAAAGCTAGTGTAGATGAAGATGTAGTTGTTAAATTTAAAAAGCAGTTTGAAAAAAGAGGAAGAGGAAGTATAGAAGTGTCTGTAGATATTTATGATGCTAATGATATGCTGGTTTGTGAAGCAAGTTTTACTTGGTTTGTGAGTGTGGTAATTTAAATTTTGAAAATAAATAGGACAGAATAATGCAAAAATATTTACAAGAAACAAAGATAGTAGATTTTTCACATGATACTGTGCAACAACTTGCAAAAGAACTTGCAAAAGATTGTAAAAATGAGACAGAAATAGCAAAAAATTGTTTTTTGTATGTAAGAGATGAAATTCGCCACAGTGGCGATTATAAAGATACTATCACTACATGTAAAGCAAGTGATGTTTTAGAGCATAAAACAGGGTGGTGCTATGCAAAAGCTATACTTTTAGCAGCACTGCTTCGTGCAAATAATATTCCCACAGCTTTTTGTTATCAGCGTTTATCGTGCAGTGAATATGAAGATGGTATTTATTGTCTGCATGGACTCAATGCCGTGTATCTTAAAGAGTATGGATGGTATAGAATCGATGCAAGAGGTAATAAAGAGGGTGTAGATGCTCAGTTTATACCACCCGTAGAGAAGTTGGCTTTTATACCGCAAGAGGGTGAATATGATATAAAAGAGTTCTACTCAGACCCACTTCCAGAGGTAATAGAAGCTTTGAAAAATAACAAATGCTACAGTGATATGGTAGCAAATTTTCCAGATATAAAAGAGTAAAGATGGCACAAGTAAAAATATATGGTTTGAAAAAAAGTTTAGATAATATAAAAACAAAACTTTCAGAAGTGATTCATAAAACAATCGTCAAAGAGCTTACTTTTCCACAAGAGAAAAAGTATCATAGGTTTATAGCTTTTGATGAAGAATATATGCTGTTCCCAGATACGAAAAGTGATAACTATACTATCATTGAAATTATGATGATGGAAGGTCGCATTAAAGAGACGAAAAAAAATCTTATTAAATCACTTTTTAGTAATATTGAAAAAGAGTTAGGGATAGCTAAAATGGATATAGAGATATGTATCATCGAATCAGCACCATCTAACTGGGGTTTTGGTGGACAAATTGGTGATGAGATAAAACTAAACTATGAGATAAATGTATGAAACTCAAAATCTATCAAATAGATGCTTTTGCTAAAAATATTTTTGAAGGGAATCCTGCTGCTGTAATACCACTAGAAAATTGGATAGATGATACACTTATGCAAAAAATTGCTGAAGAAAACAACCTCTCAGAAACTGCTTACTTTGTAAAAGAAAATAAAGCATATAATATTCGATGGTTTACTCCAAATGGAGAAGTTGCTATGTGTGGACACGCAACACTTGCAAGTGCATATGTACTTTTTGAAATTATAGGCATAAATCAAACAGAGATAGTATTCCATTCATGGAGTGGAGCTCCGCGTGTTGTAAAAGATGAAAAAAAATTTGCTATGGATTTTCCACTTCAAAAAATTATACAATGTGAAGTACCACAAGAGGTTATAATAGAGCTATAAAATAGATTGATACCAAATAGAAGTAAAAGCTTTTATGGCCTCGTCTAGTTCATTTTCACTAAAGCCACCAAATCCCATACGGATAGCCTCAAAATCTCCGCCACTTCGCTCTTTTGCAAAGTAGAGTTTTATACTCTCTTTGTTTGCCAAACTTTTAAACCTTTCCCAGTCAAATGCTACTGTGGGGTTGATGAGTATGGCAAGTCCAGCACCATCGGCAACTATTTCAAAAGTGTTTTCGAGATTTTTTTGAAGTAACTTTTTTAAGAGATGATGCTTTTTTTTGTTAATAGTGCGAATTTTTCTTAAGTGGCGTTCCCAATATCCCTCTTTCATAAAAAGCTCTAATGTCTTTTGGATTGTGATGCTCACTCGTGGAAAATGAGCATTATAACTCATCTTGTATAGTGCTAGGAGTTGTTTGGGTAGTACCATATAGCTCACACGCAGAGCTGGTGAGAGAGATTTTGCGAAAGTTCCCATGTAAATCACTCTATCATTTGTATCTATCCCTTGAAGTGAGGGTATAGGACGATTGTAGTAAGCGAGTTCACTGTCGTAATCATCTTCTATAATAAAACCATTGATATTATTGATGTACTCTAAAAGTTTTACTCTTTTTGAGAGGGGCATTGTAACACCTGTTGGATAGTGGTGTGATGGTGTTATGTAGATGAGCTTTACATTAGAGGTTTTGAGTGATGAAAGTTGCATCCCTTCATTACCTACTTTTATCTTCTTTATTCTATATCCATACTCTTTAAAAACCCTTCGTGCTATATGGTAACCTGGCTCTTCCATGCCAAAAGAGTCAAAATTTTGTTTAAGTAGTTTTGCCACAAGAGACATAGAGTCACTAAATCCACTACATACAACTATTTGTTCGCTACTACACTTTACACCTCGCAAAGAAGTAAGATATGAGGCTATTTCATCTCTGAGTCCAGATTCACCTTGACCATCTCCATAAGAGCCAAAATCAAGAGTCTCATCTACTGCTTTGTTGAAACAGCGCTTCCATATTTTGAGAGGAAAATCTTCCTTTTTAAGTTGTGCCGGGAAAAAGTCATATTTATAGGTTTTTTGTGAAGCATGAGATTTCGGTTTGTTATCTGTATTTTGAATATTTTTATAGAGTACGTCAGCAACATAATAGCCACTTTTTGGCTTTGACTCTATAAAACCTTCGGCATAAAGTTGTGAATAGGCAGATTCTACGGTTGTTTTACTTAGGTTGTACTGGGTTGCGAGTTTACGGATAGAGGGAAGCTTATCGCCTACTTGAAGTTGTGAGAGTATCTCCTCTTTTACAGCTTTATAGAGTTGTATATGGAGTGAAGTTTTTGAGTTTGTATCTATGCTATACAAAACTGTCCTTTTATTTTTTAAATAATCTGTATCTTTTATAGAGTACACAAATTTCATATAATAGCAAAAATATTTTAAATGAGAGGAAGAGATGAAGCAGATATTTGAGATAAAAGATGAAAAGATTATAGAGGAGCTACTTGATAGTGTAGAGTACGGTACATTAGCAATTTGTGCAGATAATAAGCCATATAGTCTGCCACTGAACTTTGTAAAAGTTGGCGATGCATTTTATTTTCACGGTGCAAAAAGAGGAAAAAAAGTAGAGATTCTCAAGCAAAATACGCAGGCATCTTTTAGTGTAGTTCAAGCTTATTCAATGATACAGTCCTATTTTAGCTCAAAAGACAAACTTGCCTGTCCAGCCACTCAATTTTTCAAGTCTGTAATAGTAGATGGAGTGATTCTATTTGTAGAGGAAAGAGACGAAAAAGTGATGGCATTAACAGCTTTTATGAAAAAATTCCAGCCAGAGGGTGGTTATAAATCATTGAGTGAAGATGTTTATGCCAAAACTTTAGATGCTACAATGGTTTACAAGCTAGAAATTCAACAGCTACGAGCAAAATTTAAATTTGGACAGCATCTTTCACAAGAACGATTTGTTATGATACTTGAGCACTTAAATCAACGCGGAAGTGAGATAGACAATGAAACTATTAAAATGATGAAGGAACTAAAAAATGATATATAGATTAGCAAATATAGAAGATATTGAGGGTGTTCTAGCCCTTCATAGAAAATACCAAATCGATACGATAAAAGAAGAAGATAAAAAGGATGGTTTTGTAACTACTGCATTTACAAGAGAGGAACTGCATAAACTTATAACAGAAGAGAGTGGACTTTTTATTGGTGTAAAAGATAAAAATATTGTAGCCTATGTAATGTCTGCCTCCTGGACTTTTTTGTCAAAATGGGATATGTTTAAATTTATGATAGAAGATTTACAAAACTGTGTATATAATGGAGTACAACTTACCGTTGATAATTCGTATCAATATGGACCTATTTGCATTGATAAAAGTGTGCGAGGAAGTGGAGTTCTGGAAGAGATTTTTGCCTTTGCAATAAAAAATATGTCTTATAGATTTGAATATCTTATAACTTTTGTAAATAAGCAAAATCCTCGTTCTTATGAAGCACATAAAAGAAAATTAGGTTTAGAGATTTTAAAAGAATTTCAATTTAATGGAAATGAATACTATGAGTTCGTTTGTTCAACTTTTTAGAAGAAACTAAAATGATTTGGTGTAGCAGAGATCAAGTTTTATACTCTTCATAAAATAAATCATCCCCAATATTTAACAAATTGGTAGCAATCAGTTTAAAGAGCTCGCTTGGTTTTGTGCTATATATACGATTATATTTTTTAATATCCCATTGTTCTTGATAGGCTTTGTTCCATAAATTTAGCATATTGCTATAAATTGAGCTATAAACTTTCTTATCTGAAATCATACAATTATTATTAGCAGCAAAATTTCGCAATGAAGAGTATATAAAATAAAAGAGTTGAGATGTTGAGTATCCGCTATCAAGAATGATGTTAAAAAGCCTATAAAAATGATGTTCAATATCTCCTTGTTTTATATTCGTAAGCGAAAATGTATTAAGTGACAAGTGTGAAAGGTATTCAATTGCTTCATAAATTTGTACTTCTCTGATTAATTCTAAAAGTTCTTCTTGCTCACTATCAGTCATACTAGATAGATTTTGGGGATACATTAAATCTAAAAGAAGCTTGTCATCACTACATATATTTTGAATATTTAAGGCAAAATCAATACCTTTTTTACTGAAAAACATTTCAAAAATAATACCGCTTGCAAGAAGTGAATCGATAATTTTTTTAGAATATCTTGCAGATGGTGCAAATGATTGAAGTTCTACATTATGCAACCTAAAAGTACAATTTCTTGCAGATGGTGCAACCCTAAGTAATGCTCCTAAATAAGCTTTTTCTTTTATAGATAAAGTGCTAATATCTATGCTCTTATCATTATCAAGTGTGTGTGTATTTTTATTGCCTTTAAATCTTTGAAGAATTTGTTGTTTTTGTTTTTTCTCAAACGCAATAGCTTGCTTTTTCGCAATACAATTTTGACATATGCAATTATAGGTACCTTCTATATGCCAACATGATTTACAAAAATACTCTTTTTTGTATTTTTTACTCTTTGATGGGGGTACACAATACATATTCTTCTTACAATAAGGGCAAATGGCTTTTGCAGTTTTGGCAAGATATAAAGTGAGATGAAAATTGTGAATTGAAATATCAATATTATACTTTTGGATAAGAATATTAATATTTTCACCCCTGTAATACGCACATAATAATTTAAGTTGTTCGTGTTTTGAGAGATGTTGTATCCTATCCCTATATTTTAAATATTTATGCATTTTGACCCTTACTGTGTTATAACAAGTTGAATAATAGCATACATTCAATTATCCTTAGCTAACTTCTTATAGCAAGGTATCAATATATGAATGATTGTGAGGATTTAACTGATGATTTCACAAAGGAACTATATGTAAAAATTGGAAAAAATGTAAAACACCATAGAGAGAGTAAAGGACTTACACAACTGCAACTATCTCAAGCAATTGGACACAAATCCGTAACTATAGTATCAAGAGCAGAAATATGCTATAAAGGACAACATTTTAATATTGAACATCTTGCTAAGATAGCGCATGTTCTTGAAGTTGATCTGTGTGTATTTTTCCAAGAACTCTAGCATATTGTACAAGTTCTTTTGGTAAATAAAATTTCTGTGCACACATTTGTATATAAAAATCTTGTTTGGAATTTTTTTTGATATTATCACAGCTTAGATAAACATTATTGGGAATGAAAATCCAATGCAAATATCCGAAAACAACTTTATAAAAATTTTGAATTTTTATAGATTTATTAGGAGGGTCTCGTATGATTTTTAAAAGTCTTTTTTGTAAAATTTGGTGTGACACATGAGGTCGAGAAAGAGATGCCTGTTTTATATTTGTTATGCTTAAATCATAGCTATATTGATGCTTTAAGAAATTTATGAATTCTGTTAGTGAATTTCTCTGCCCAGGATATATCCACAAGTAACCTTCAAGTATGTACATTGAGGGTTCATTGTCTTTAAAATATTCACAATATTGTAAATATTTGACAGCAGAAGAAAGAGATAAGCGCATAGTTAGATAGGTAATTGAATTGAGTTGTAGTTTTGATTGTAATTGTTTGTGATAATTTTTTATAAAATGATGAAAACTATTTGTAGCAAAAGATGTATTTAAAAGTTTATTGATTAGGTTTAAGTTTGCATGTTTTTCTTGTGTTCTTTTATCAATCTTTATAAGATTTTTATGTGCTAAAAATGTGTGTATAAGAAAATAAGATTTGGATGTTGCGAAGGGGTAAGCATTAAGTAACTCCTCATATGTAGGAAACCTCTTTGTCTCTTGACATAAGGTGTCAATTTGAAAGAAATATTCTTGATATTTTTCAATATATACTGAGGTGAAATTCACGCCTCTTCTCTTACTAAGCCATTTTGTAAATTTTACAAAGTATATGCTTGTATAGGGAGATAAGCATGAGATAATTTTCGATACTTTTTTGTTTAAGCTTTTCTGAAAAATACAATCTGAACATATAGTGCCTCTACCTGCTGGAAAACTTTTTTTACACTCTTTGCATACTCTTGTGACTTCAATACTACAAATTTTACATAAAACTTTTTTCTGGAGTGTGTAAGAATAGGGTTTTCTTCTGTAGCCACAGCTGCTACATATTGGAAGAGATTTTTTATTAAAAGATATGTGTGTATCTTGTTCATTTATATTTTCTAACTTGCTATAGGAAGTTTTTGGAATCGTAATATTAGCTATCAGAGAGTGATTGAAATACATTAGTTTAAAGGGCTGTTCTTATTTTGTCAAAAAGAGCTTCTACTTCTTTTTTTGATTTAGGAGTTATTGTTTTCTTGACTGTTCTAGGTGGTTTGCGAATCTTTGACTCGTCAAGTTTTGATAGAATATATGTGATGGTGGGCGAAACAGTTTTATATGTTCTTCTTAATATCTTTTTAGAAACATTATATTTTTGCAATAAGCTAATTAAGGTTTCTGTATCATATTGGAATATCTTATATGCACAAGATAAGAGATACCCTCGATCAATGATATTGTATCTGCAAAAAGTTGAATTGTTTGACTTCGTAAATTTGTGTATAGTATCAATATGTAACTCTTCAAGTAGGGCACGGTATTTGTCTTTATTGTAAATATGAGTAATAAAGGATATGAAAATATTTAAACTAAGAAATAAGTCTTGCTTGTTTTTAAAATGCAAAGGAAAACTTATTTGCTTTTTATGTTCGAATGCCAATTTTGAGAGTGCACTTTGTAGTTTTGTCGCGTTTTTGTTAGCTTGCTTTAATTTTGAATTTCGCAAATCATAGTCGCAATTAGCACATCGATAGATTTCTGTTTGTTCGAAAGAGAGTGTATGGGGTGAAAAGATATGACCACATTTTTCGCAATTAGTTATTAATTGAACATCATGTGCAGAGCATGAAACGCACCAAGCCATTTTCCACTCTTTTTTTATATAAGGTGTCTCATTACTAAGGCATTTGGGGCAAAAAGATAAACCATTTGTTCTTATTGAACCTTTTTGCCCCAAAGGTAAAAGTAGACCCCATTTGTATTTATTAGCAAGTGAGTCTGGTGCCAATATCTTAATTGTTGGGGAAAGTGTTAAGTTCTCAATTTGCTGATATGAGAGCATTGTCTGATTGCTGAGCTGTATAATCAAATTATGTGGTATATATTTGTCTAAATCCCTGTACCATAAGCTGTTTTGTTTCCATATCGCTATAGCTAAACTCTTTGGATCAGTTCCGTTGGCAATTGCTGTTCTAAAAAACCATGAACTGAATGTTTCATCGTAAAAAGGACGGACTTCTATATCAAATCGCATATTACAGTGGTAATTCTCTAGGTGTTATACTATTTGTGGGTTTTACCCATTTAAACTTATTTATCGTTTCAAGGGTAATTTGTTCAAGATCATTTTCTATTGCATATATGGCACATTCGATTAATAATCGATGTAAATTTCCTGTATTTCCTTGAGAGATAAGATGCAACAGTGTCGCTTTTTCTTTTTCATGAAGATTTGATGGTTGCTTTAGAGGCAGTCTCGCCTCAAAAGATTTAAGCAATATTCTAAAATCCTTATCAAGATCCCAAGGAGGTAATTTAATTATATCAAAACGACTGGTAAGTTGAGGATCGGAAGTTAAAATAAGTTCTGCCTCTTTGAGTCCAACACACACAAGAGGGATCATCAGCTTATTCCCAATATTTTTGAGAGCATCCATTACATTACGCTGTTGTTTTGGTGTACCCCGTAGGAAATGGTGTACTTCATCTATAATAAGCATTTGAACATTACACTCTTGCATAAGGTGAAACATCTGGTGACGTAGTTTTACAAGTGAATCTGCTGGGTTAAAAGGTGTCCAAAATTCTTCGAGTATCGAGATGTAGAGATGTTTGACTTCTGCGACTTCTGATGCTAAAGCAGATATAACGGGACGCACAATAACACTCATCCCCTCTTCATTTTCGAGTGTATAGCTATTATGTTTTGCTTCGAAAGATTTTATAATAGAAGTTTTGCCAATATTTGACTCTCCTGTAATAAGAAGATTTTGTACACGTGGTTTTTTTGGTCTATCGAGCATAGAATCTAAATGTTGGTGTATTCTTTTGACTTTATTATGCTCAATAACGACATCTCTATTTAGAAAATTAATTCTCTCTTGTTTGCTTTGCTCTATAATTTTTTTGCATTCGTCATTAAGATGTGTATAGCTGTTCATTTCTTTCCTTACCATATATCTGTAATATCTTCATCCCAAAATGAATCATCTTGTTCGTTTGATAGCATCTTTTCAATAGGGGTGTGTTTTGGGTCAATAATTTCTCCAACTTCTTTATCTTTGTTTTTAAGACGTTGTTTTGCTCGTCTTGCTTTTTTACTCTTTTTTGTTGAATTTTCAATTTGCTGATGAAGTTCTTCGTATGCTTCGATAATTTGGTTTGTGTTTATATCTCTTACCCCATTATCACGTAGCTTTTTCTTTAATAAATCATATTCCCATAGTGTTAAATTAGGCAGGGATTGATCCGCAGCAGGAATTTTAAAATATTCCTGGATACTGTCATCATAAAACCAGATATGTTTGATGTCACGAGGATCTCTTTTGCAGATAAATTGTTTCTTTTTCCCTGTTCTTTCATCTATACTATGTATTTTATTTCTCAATAGGTTATCATAATAATTGATTCCATCTATGTTAATACCATTTTTTTGTACGGTTCTTCTAAACATTGGTAAGAAATCAATTAATATGCTAAGTGGATCAGATGGCTTAGGTGGTAACCCTACAGCATCTTCTCCAAAAATGCCTTGCTCCAATAAAATCTCTGGTGAAGTGTCAATTCCATGGTGCTTTCTTTTGTGATAAACTTTTGTAATAAATGTAACAAGCCATTTTTCAAATTCTGAGAATGTCATAGATGAATGTTTATCGGCATTATATTCACCTTTTTGTTGAATATTAGAAAAAGTAGTACCTGGAATTTCATGCACTGCATTCATCAAGGTTCCAATTGCTCGTTCGATGTGCCCTCCGTAGTTTGATCTTCCAACTGGTCTAAATTCTATATTAATCCCATGAACTAAACCTGCTTCCTTAATCGCCTCTGCTCTAAAATCTGCACCGTTATCAACATGAATTGTTTCAGGAAATCCCCATATATCCCAATTTGAATCTATATCCAAATCTAGTAATAGTTTGTCTTTAGGTAATACGGTTGTTGTTACGCACATTGCTACAGATGTTACACTAGGTGGATTTAATGAAAGATAATAACCAGCAATCATTCGGCTATAGATATCAATTGCGAGTGTAAGGTACGGTCTGCCAATTGGCTCTCTTGTTTCATCGTCTACTAGGATAATATCGACAGGGGTATGATCTATTTCTATTAGCTGCATTGGATAATCAGCAGTAAAATTTCCAGGAGTAGGCTCAAATTTTGTTCGTGCGATAGAGCGATTTCCTTGTTTTTTAAGAACTTCGTATTCAGAGAGTTTATGAATTCTATTGCGTATAGTATTCGGACTGGGTGCTTTAATATTTCTATTTTTACATTCGATGTTGATTTTATTGATAACTGATTGAATAGATGGTTTTTGATTAGTAAGGTAATATGTATTAATAATGTTTTGCATAATTTCTTCAACCATATAATCGAGTCTTGTTTCACCCCTTTTTCTTCCTGATGGACGAGGTAGCAAACCTGCAAGCGTTCCGGTGGATTTATATTTTTTCAGCCATCTATATAAAGTAGTATAGTGAACACCAATTTTTTCAGAATGTTCTTCTATTTCATCTCGTGTAATATCATTGGATAGAAGAGGTTGAATTGCCAAATACTTTTCTTGAATTTCTTTAAACTCTTCATTTGAATAATCTGCAATATCTTTAAAGATAGAGATGTCTTTGGAAATTTCACTAGAAGATATTGGCT
>Ga0256837_1002617_pt1 | contig 10991 bp, 10 predicted proteins | sample 4562384metaG_FD_185976 | JGI IMG/M metagenome (GOLD analysis project Ga0256837, IMG submission 185976) | Hydrothermal vent microbial communities from Guaymas Basin, Mexico - 4561-384 | ecosystem: Environmental > Aquatic > Marine > Hydrothermal vents | place: Mexico: Guaymas Basin | collected... | reverse complement strand
ATAATCCTAAAACTATTGGTGGGAAGTTACCAGATAGTGGTTTTTATTAGCAAAAATCCTACTGATAAAAATATACAGAAATTAACAAAGCTACAAACTCGTAATATTGGAAATTATGAACTTAACTTAATGCTGTTAGAAGGAGGGAGAAGAGTTATCTTCTTCCTCTTCCTCCACCACTACTTCTTCCACCGTTTCCACGACCTCCGCCACCATTACGGCTTCCACCACCACGAGGCTTATTTCTAGCTCCACGATTTCCACCCATGTTGATTGGTTCAGCTTTGATGCTTGGATCTGGTTTAAAATCTTTAAGCCATACTTTTGGAATATCTTTTTTGATAAGCTTCTCAATACCTGCTAAAAATTCATCTTCATCAACACAGACAAGACTAATAGCCTCACCCTTGTTTCCAGCACGACCAGTTCGTCCAATACGGTGAACATAATCCTCACTTACATTTGGAAGTTCATAGTTAACTACATGAGGAAGTTGATCTATATCTATTCCACGAGCAGCGATGTCAGTTGCTACAAGAACACGGATTTTTCCTTTTTTAAAATCATCTAGTGCTTTTGTTCTAGCATTTTGGCTCTTGTTCCCATGAATGGCAGCAGAAGTGATACCATCTGTTTCAAGCTGACCACAGAGACGATTCGCTCCATGTTTTGTACGAGTAAAAACTAAAACTTGTCTCCAATCTCCCTCTTTTATAAGGTGTGTTAAAAGTTCGCGTTTACGAGTTTTATCTACATGGTAGATAGCCTGTTTTACACTCTCACTTGAAGTGTTTGCACGAGCTACTTCGATAAGAGTAGGGGATTTTAAAAAACTGTTTGAGAGTTTTTTGATAGCATCTGAGTATGTAGCTGAAAAGAGTAGTGTTTGACGCTCTTTTGGCAGAACAGCTATAACTTTTTTGATGTCATTTACAAAACCCATATCAAGCATTCTATCTGCTTCATCAAGGATAAGAAAATCTACATGAGAGAGGTTAATAGTCTTTTGATTGATATGATCTAGCAGTCGCCCGGGTGTAGCTACAACTATATCTATCCCTTTTCTAAGGGCTACAATTTGAGGGTTTATTTTTACACCACCAAAAATTACAGTCGATTTGTAAGAAGTATGTTTCGCATAGAGTGAAACACTCTCTTGAACCTGAGAAGCGAGTTCACGAGTTGGCGTTAAGATAAGTGCTTTTACTTGATGCTGCTTTGTTTGGTGTTTTGAACGGATAAGTAGTTCTAGCATTGGAAGTGTAAAACCAGCAGTTTTCCCTGTTCCAGTCTGCGCACCTGCTAAAATATCTTTTTTCTGAAGTATTACGGGGATTGCTTGAGCTTGAATTGGTGTTGGTTTTTCATAACCCTGCTCTTTGATAGCTTTTAAAAGTGACTTGTTTAGTCCGAGATCATTAAATGTCATAGTATTCCTATTTAGTATATATTTATTCATAATAGCATAATTTTGGCTTTAAATGGATATAATTAGGAAATTAATATTTCAGGATAAGCATGTCAAGCAACTCAATCACTATCAAACCAAACAATCACCGTATTTTTCAATGTCCAAATGATAAAAAAATAGAACTTTTAAATGACATCATTGCACAGGATAAAAAACTTGATATTTTAGTTGTTACATCAGGCGATGCAGTATCTATCAAAGATCAACTTGAAGATAAAACGATTCGTGTGATTGAGGATAGAGACTTAGTAAAAGATAAAGAGCTTACTTGTCAATATCTTATCAGTTTTGATCTTCCTATCAAAGCTATCGTTTACATGGCTCGTGTAAGTAAGTGTACTCAACAAGCTATCATTCTTTTAGATGGAAGTGAGCAGAAAGACCTCTACCCAATAGAGATGCTTCTAGGTCGTGCTATCAAACAAGAAGTAGTAGAGGGCTTTGAGTATCCAAAAAAACCAGTACCTGAAGAGCCTGCATATAAAGGTAAAAAACTCTCAAAAGATGAGATAACAGAGATAGCAAAAAAACGCCATGAAGATGCAACTTTCATAAAACCAGCCTATGTAAAACCTAAGTTTGATAAGCCTAGAAAAGAGGGTGATGGAAAATGGGACAAGAAGAAAAAAGCTGAAAACCAATTTTTAGGTAAAGATGAAAATGGAAAAGCAATCTTCTCTGGAAAATCAGGTGATAGAAACCATAGCTACGATGGAACACCAAAAGAAAAATATCAAGCACCTAGAAAAGTAGGTAAAAAGATAAGCATTAAAGCTAGAAAACCTAAAGAAGAGAGTTCAGACTCTTAGTGATTAAATAGGTTTATTAGTTATTTAAACTTTTAAGTACTTCAATTGTTAATTCTGTTGATGGGTAAATCCCATCAATATCTTGCAAATACTGATAAGAATTATATATTTCATCTGATACAAATAAAAACACATTATGATTTCTGATAGCTTTTACTTTTTCTTCTGTTAAGTCCATTCCTAAAGTTATTTCAATCATAACATCAATTTTTGTCATTTGAGCAGTTTTAATAAATTGTTTATATCTTTCTCTTAATGTTCTTTTTGCACCTATTCCATAAGTCTTATTTTGTAGTTCAAAGAAAAAATCAAACTCAGTAGAACTATCATTTTTATCATGTGTCTTCTGAATTTTATTTTCATCAATTCCAATTGATGTTAAAACTGATAAAATTCTATCTTCATAATTTGAACCACTATCACTAATAATTGATTGATTTATACTTTCACTAAACATTAACATGAAAATTTGATTTGCTTCCACACCATTAGCTTTTAATTCAATAGCTAGTGAAGATAAGCTTTTAATAAAATTTTCTGCACCTTTTGATATAAAGTTAGTTTCTCCGTTATCTAATTTATCAAAAAATATTAATGATAAGAGAGCACCATTGACTCTTGTTGAATAGGGGCTATAAATAGTTATTTTGTCATATTCTAATGATAGTGGGTCTAAATTTTCTAATTTTGAAATATCTAATAAATCTTTTAATTTTGATTCTTGTAACAATAAGTCTTTTATCATATAGAGTTTTAAACTAAAAATAAATAATTTTAAATCAATACTAGAGCTTATCTCATTTATGACTTCAAAAATTAATTTCTGTTTTGGAGAATTGGCTTTAATTGTCTTATCAATATAGTGTATTATTTTTATGATAATTTTATCTACGCTCATTTGTGAATTTAATATATAAATTTTTAAAATTTCATTTGATTGATTATCTGTTAATTTAGTTTTCACTAAATATTTTAAGAAAAAATAGAACTTTAAATTTATATCAAATTTTTTCTTATCTATATCTATTTTTTCTATTTTCATTTTTCCAATTCTTGTAAAATATTTTTTGCTAACTCTTCTATAACTGGAACGGCAACACTATTACCAAATTGTTTATAAGCTTGTGTATCACTTACAACAATTTTAAAGTCTTCTGGAAAACCTTGTAATCTTCCTGCTTCTTTTGGAGTTAGTTTACGAGGATTCTTACCTTTTTGTTCTATAAGAACTTCTGAACCATCTTTATAATATCTAGCACTTAATGTACTCGTATATTCTGAATTTTCATTAAACATTGAATATCCAAAACCATTTCCTTTCGCTTTATGCTCTTTTTTTCTTCTTTGATGTCCAGCCCAAAGTTTATCAGATATTGTATATTTGTCATCAATATTTAAATCTAATATATCACCTAATTTTGGAGTAATTTTAAATTTTTTAGGAAATGAAAAATTTACACTATGGTCTAAAAAACCTATAATATAAATTCGTTCTCTATTTTGTGGCACTCCAAAGTGTTTAGCATTTAATACTTCTGCATAAACTTTATATCCTAAATCTTCTAAAGTTTCTTTTACTACTTTAAAAGTATTACCTTTATCATGGTTTCTAAAACCTTTTACATTTTCTAAAAATACTACTTTAGGTTGATGATGCTCTATTATTCTTGCAATATCAAAAAATAGAGTTCCTCTAGTGTCATTGAAACCTTTTTTTAATCCTGCATTAGAAAAAGGTTGACAAGGAAATCCACCAAGTAAAATATCAAATTCTGATATTTCATCAGGACTTATTTTTGTAATATCACCATGTGGAGTTTCACCAAAATTTGCACAGTATGTTATCTGTGCATACTTGTCAATTTCTGATGAAAATACAAAACTAGCATTTGATTTGAAAGCATTTTCAAATCCTAATCTTATCCCACCAACACCAGCAAATAAATCAATAATTTTATACTTAGCATCTTTATTTTTTATCTTATTAAAATTAAAAAAGTTCTGTTTCTTTATTGGCTTTGTCAAAATTGTTTCCTTTTTTAATTTATTGTATCTGAATATTTTACGAAGTGTGAAAGTATGACATATTGCCATACTTTTTATAACTTAATTAATTGTTATTATATCATTTTTATATTTTATTCAATATAAGTTCTGCAACCCTCGCAGAGCTTCCATGTTTGAGATACTCTCTTAATATCTGAGAGTTCTCTAAAAATTTACTTCTATCATAATTTTTAAATCCCTCTACTAAGTTCTCTACTGTTACCTCATCTTGAAGATACTCTGGATGGAGTTGAATATTTTTGTGTTTTTTGAGCATAATGTTACTTAGCCCTACAAACTCTATCTTCACAAGTCGAGAGCCTATAAAGTAGTCAAGTGCCTTTGCCTTATAGCTAAGTATAAAAGGAACACCAATAATAGCAGCTTCAAGTGTAGCCGTCCCACTACAGATAAATGCAAAATCAGCTTCATAGAGAGACTTGTGTGCATCATAAGAGATAGTATATTCTTTTGTGTCGCCATAGAGTTCTACTATCTCCTCTTGTGAGAAGTGTTTAGGGATGATAAATGTAGCGTTTAGATCTAACTCTTTGATAAGAGCTTGAAAAACTGGCATAAGTCTTTTTATCTCCCCCTTACGACTCCCTGGCATAAAGACTACATCTTTTATCTCATCGTTGAGTTTGGTTTTAAACTCTGTTATTTGGTCTAAAAGAGGGTGTCCTACATATTCAATGTTGGCGTTTGATGGGTAGTAACTAGGTTCAAATGGTAAAATAGATGCAAGTGTATCAATAGTACGAGCTAAAACAGGGATACGTTTTTTCTTCCATGCCCAAGCTTGTGGGAGAATATAGTAGATTATCTCTTTATTTGGGTGTTTTTTCTTTAGCTTTTTTGCAAGTGGGAGATTAAAACCTGAGGAGTCAATGAGTAGAACTTTATCAGCATCTTCTGCTAACTCTACCATCTCATCTGCAAGTTTAAAAAAGAAGCGAAGTTTTTTAATGGCATCAACTATTCCCATAATAGCAAGACTTTGTAGGTCAACGATTGGTTTTCCAAGCTTTTTATCATATATACCCATAAACTCTACATCTTCACCAAGCTCTTTTTTCAAAGATGTTAAATGCACATTTGCAGAGTGTTCTAAGGCACTTACTAAAATTTTCATGATTGAGTATCCCATATATCTTTATTGTTAAGTATATTATAGCAAAGATTCAAAATTATATTATATAATACGGTTAATATATAAAAGGGTAGGTGTGCATATGCTTATATCAAATGCAATAGTTTGTGATGTAAATGGTGAGAGAGAGGTTGATGTTCGTGTTGAGAATGGTTTTGTAGTAGAGATAGGTAGAAATCTTAAAGATGAAGAGTCACTAGATGCTAAAGGTGCTTATCTTCTTCCATCTTTAGTAGATACCAACATTAAACTACTAGATTCAAATCTTAATGCGAAAAATATTCATGCAGTAAGCAGAGAGGCACTCAAGGGTGGGATAGGGCATATCGTCTTAAACCCTGACTCAACACCAGCTATTGATAATGAAGTAGTTTTAGAGTTTGCACAACATGCGACGAGTAAGTTTGAGGGTGCAAAGGTTGACTTAACACTTAATGCTCTTCAAGAGGACTTAACACTTACAAACATAGCGATACTTCTTAAAAAAGGTGTAGTAGCACCCTATATGAGTACTGTAGCTAAAAACAACCTTGCTATTAAGATAGCAGAGTATGTTCAGATGTATGATGTGACACTCTTCTGTAAGGCAGAGGATAACTCTCTTATAAATGCTGGCGTGATGTTAGATGGAGATGTGAGTTCTAAGCTAGGTCTTGCAGGGATTCCTGAGTTAAGTGAAGTGCTTCATGTCTCTCGTATGATAGAGATAGCAAGATACTTCAATATCAAAATTCTTTTCAAAGCTATAGCCTCTCCTCGCTCAGTAGAACTTATTGCTAGAGCAAAAAAAGAGGGTGTTAGTGTAAGTTGTGAAGTCTCTATCCATCATCTTATCAACTCTGATGAGGCTTGTGAAGATTTTAATACCTTAGCAAAACTCAACCCACCACTCGCTTCTCATAGTGATATGCTAGCACTTCAAGAGGCTCTTAAAAATGGGGATATAGATGTTTTAACAACTCTCCATCAAGCAAACTCTCCAGTAAACAAAGAGGTGGCTTTTTATGATGCCTCTTATGGTTGTGAGGGGCTAAACTCAGCACTAAGTCTCTACTACACTAAACTTGTAAAGAGTGGTATGATCTCTATGAGTAAGCTTATAGAGTTGGCATGTAAGAATCCAGCTGAGTCAATAGGGCTTAAACGGGGAGTTATTGAAGTAGGGGCAAAAATAGACTTTTTACTTTTTGATACTAAAGAGAGCATACTCTTAAAAGATAGTGGCTCTCTTTATAATAATGAAGAGTTAAACGGTAGAATCGTTTAACTTCTTTTTCTATAAAACTCTTTTTTATACTCATCAAACTTATCTTCTAAGATAGCTGCACGAACTTCTCTCATAAGGTTGAGGTAGTAGTGTAAGTTATGAATGGTAGCGAGTCTAAAGTATGTTATCTCTCTTGCACGGAAGAGGTGACAGAGATAGGCACGAGAGTACGTTCTACAAGTAAGACATTGACACTCAGGGTCTATAGGTGCTGAATCCTCTTTAAACTTTGCACCTTTGATGTTTATACGACCAAAAGATGTAAAGAGTGTTCCATTTCTAGCATTTCGAGTTGGCATAACACAGTCAAACATATCTATACCACGTTCAATATTCTCTATAAGGTCTTCAGGTGTTCCAACACCCATAAGATAGCGTGGTTTATCCTCAGGCATATACTGCACGGTATGCTCAACTGTATCGTACATTTCGTTGTTAAGCTCCCCAACACTTAGCCCCCCAATAGCAAAACCATCATAATCTAAAGCACATAACTCAGTAGCACTCTTTGTACGAAAGGCTTTATCTGTTCCACCCTGAATAATAGCAAAGATATTTTGATCTTTACAGATACCTTTAGCTTGTTGCGAACGAAAGTACTCTATAGACTCTCTCGCCCAAGCTGTAGTTCTCTCAATGCTCACTTTGATACGCTCTTGTGTAGCTGGAAGTGCTACAAGGTCATCGAGTATCATCATAATGTCAGAACCGAGGTTGGTCTGAATGTCGATAACTCCCTTAGGTGTAAAGAAGTGTTTACTCCCATCTATGTGAGAGCGAAACTCTATACCATCTGTCATAGGTTTAGAGATGTCAGAGAGACTAAACGCTTGAAAGCCACCACTATCTGTTAAAAAACTCTTTGGAAATTTTGTAAAGTTATGAAGTTTACCCATTTTAGCGACTACCTTATCCCCAGGACGAAGATACATATGGTAAGTGTTTGCTAAGATGATCTCAGCTCCTAGAAGGTTCACTACATCCTCAGCATCAAGACTCTTAACACTCCCAATAGTCCCAACAGGCATAAAGACTGGCGTTTTAATAGTTGAGTGTGCAGTCTCTATAGTTGCAGCACGTGCTCTGTTTGAAGTGGCTTCTAAGGTAAATTTCATAGTGTATAGTTCCTAGTAGGTAAATAATTTTGGCATTATAGCATTTCTTTATGTTCTAGCAAAAAAACAGTATAATATATTATGAAAATTATTCAGACTCTGTTTTTATTACTGTTTTTTTGTTTCACAACTCTAATAAAGGCTAGTGATTTAATACCATTGAGTATAGAAAATGCTGCTGCAAAAAAGTATGGAGCACCTGCAAAAAGAAGATTTGAAGCGATAAAAGCTGACTTAATTAAAAAACTTCGTAACAGTAGTGATATGAAAAAACTTAATGTAGTCAATAGATGGGTAAACTATACAAAATACAAGAGTGATAAGTCTGTTTATGGTGTGAGTGATTACTGGGCTACTCTTTATGAATTTATAGGGAAGAACAAGGGTGATTGTGAGGATTATACTATAGCTAAGTACTATATACTTAAAGCATTAGGGATAGACCCAAAGAGAATGAAGTTTACCTATGTTGTTTATAAAAATCGTAGGGGTAAAAGAATATCGCATATGGTTCTCTCTTATCTTAAAGTTCTCAAACCAAAAAGTAAAAATGATATTCTTATTTTAGATAATAACAATAGATTAATTCTTCCTGCATCTAAACGCCCAGATATTGTAAAAGTGGTCAAGATGATAAATGGTGATACAGGACCTAAATCTAAAAAATGGAAAAAATTAGAAGCTAATATGAAAAGGAAAAAATTATGACACTCTTTAAACAAGTTGCTTTGACTGTCTCTATGATAATTATACTAATGTTGAGTTTTGTGATGTATATAAACTATGAATCATCAAAACAGTATTTAGTTGAGTCTCTCTATGAAACAACAGTAAATAATATCTCCTCTTTGAGTAATAAATTGGCGCAAAATGGTGAGGATGAAGCAGGTCTATCTACTATTATTAACTCTGAATTTGATGGGGGCTATTATCACTCTATTAAGTATAGTTCAAATCAGAGTGACTTTGTCTATCTTCAAGAGGATAATGAGAAGCTTGTTGATGTTCCTGCATGGTTTATTAAATTTGCCAATATTAGTGTTAAAAAAGTAACTATTGATGTCTCTTCAGGTTGGAATATTATGGGAGAGTTGACTGTAGTAGGTGACACAAATGTTATCTATAAAACACTCTATAGAATGTTTATTAGACTTCTCTATCTTTTTGCAGTTATTTTAAGTATCGCTTTACTTATTTTAGGGATACTTCTTCACTTTGTACTGAAACCTCTTAAAGCTGTTCGACTTCAAGCCGAGGCTATTCTTAACAATAAGTTTGTAATTCAAGAAAAAGAACCTTATACTCAGGAGTTTAAAGAGGTAGTAAAAGGGATGAATGCTATGGTGAAAAAAGTGGAGACACTTTTCCATACTGCAAATGAGTCTGCAAAGCGTAACAAAGAACTTCTCTATAATGACCCAGTTACTAAACTCTATAATCGTAGATACTATATGTTAAAGGTTAGTGATTTAATAGGCTTAAAAAATAGAATTGATGGTGGTGTCTCTCTGTTTATTTCATTGAGTAGTGTTGAGGTAGTAACACAATCTATAGGTCAAAGAGATACACAATCTCTTTTAGTCGCTTTTGCAAAGCTCTTAAGAGAAGTTACTCAGAACTTTGATGATGAAGTTGTGGCTAGAATGAACGAGAGAGAGTTTGCTATGATACTCTCTGCTTGTGATGTAGATGAAGTGACAACTATATTAGAAAAAATAAACAGAGAGTTTTCAGAACTACTAGAGAAAAATAAGATAGATGAAAAAATCCTGAGTATTAGTTTTGGTGTTTACAGATACACATCACAAGTTAAGTTAGATGAACTTTTAACACGAACTGATAATGCACTCTTAAATGCAGTAGCGAAAGAGGATTCAAATATAGCCCTCTATGAAGATAAAGATAGTAAAAATGCCCTTGCAAAAGATGCATGGCATAAGATAATTAAAAAAGCTATTGATGATAAAAGTTTCAAATTGAAATTTTGGCCAACACTAAATGCTAAAACTAAAACATTAGATCATAAGGTAATGACATTTACCATTAAAAGTCAAAATGATAAAGAGTACTATTTTGGTGACTTTATTGCACCTGCTATTAATTTTGGTCTTGTTGGTGAGCTTTTTACAAGTGTTATCAAAGATATACTTCAAAATAAGTATAGAGAGTTAGATAATAAAATGTGTTCCATTCGACTCTCAAATGAGTTTATAAAAGATGTTCACTCTTTAGAGAGTCTCTCTAAGCTCTTTGCTCGTTATGCAAAAAAGCAGAACAATAAACTCTTTTTTGAGATAGCAGATAGTTTTACTATAAAAAATGCACAGTTAGTAAAAAGCTTTGTAGATCTCTTTGAGAAGTATGGTTTTGGTTTTGCTATAAACTCTTTTACAGGAGAGTCTAGTGACTTTGGCTATTTAAAAGAGTTAAACCCTCTCTATATCAAAGTAGATAGCCGTTTCTTACTTGACCAATCTGAAGAGTCTATGAGCTCTTTACAAGTTGTAGTTGATTCTTTAGGTATAGAGATAGTAGCTACATTTGTAAACTCTTTAGATGAAGTAGAAAATTTAAGTAATAAAAATGTCACATTAATACAAGGACCTGTGACAGATATATTATAAAAGAGTGTTTTTTGAAGTTTTAGAATAAAAACTCACTACTTAATCACTTTTCCTCGTTAAGATACCCTTAGAATTAAATTTAAATGGTAAAAATATGTTTAAGAAAAGATTAATATTTTTGACGATTGTTGTCGCTTATCTCTATTCACCTCTAAGTGCATTAACACTTAAAGAGAGCATTATTGAAGCGATGAATACAAATCCTGTAGTTCAAGAGAGATTGAAAAACTATAGAGCTACACAACAAGATTTGAATGTTGCAAATTCTGAATACTATCCAAATGGAGTGAAACATCAACAACGAGTAATGATGATAGTACGACTACTTATGTCTATTCAAAAGATTCAGATTCAATAACATTAACAGTTGATGATCAAATACCAAAATTTAAATCTGAAGTGCAATTTTTAAGTTGAAAAATCATATCCTTTTCCAGCTTAAGCTGCCATTTCTAAACCATAAAAAACTTCATTTGGACTCTTCCAATTGAGAGATTTCCTTGGTC